>SDBT01013178.1_pt1 | contig 13262 bp, 12 predicted proteins | sample 2277101 | NCBI WGS metagenome assembly SDBT01 (sample SAMN10404973, study PRJNA504765) | marine sediment metagenome | isolation source: marine sediment core GS10_PC15, 103 cmbsf | place: Arctic Ocean: Southern Knipovich Ridge | collected 2010 | reverse complement strand
GTTGATTGATGAAGTATCAGAAAATGTTAGTGAACTTGTCGAAACGCTTCACTTCGCCGAAAAGGTAGATCGTTCCCTTTCTCTGATTGAGCAAGCTTACAAAGAGTTTGGCGATGGTCTAGTGGTAGCGAACAGTCTTGGTAAGGACTCGAGCGCGGTTTGGCACTTAGCCAAGCGTGTTAGCCCGAAGATTCGCGGTTTTATCGTTACCACGAGATTCAAACCTCAAGAGACTAAGAAGTTCATGGCTGAGGAAGTATCGCGTTATCCTGAGTTGAAGGTTTTCAGCAATGACCAGGAGATACCTGATAAGCTTTACGAGGTCGATCCGGACAAATGCTGCGATATTCTCAAGGTCCAGCCGACTCGCGATGCGGTTAAAGATATGGATATCAAATGCTGGGTGACTGGTCTTCGCTGCACTGAGGGTCGGACTCGTACCGAATATAAGGAAATCGAACAGCGTGATGTTGGTCTTCTCAAGCTCAATCCGATATTGATCTGGTACGAGCGTGAGATTTGGCAGTACCTTTCTCTGCATCAGGTGATTGTGAATCCTTTGTATCTCAAGGGTTATCGTTCTTTAGGCTGCTGGCCTTGCACGAAGATCGCCCAGGGTAAGGACGAGCGTGCAGGCAGATGGGTCGGGACGAGTAAGTGCGGCGGTGAATGCGGCATTCACACGAGGCCATTGATTAGTGACTATCAGATTTAGGTAATGTCCGACGGTTTCTGTCGATCATTAGCGAAAGGAATCAATAGTGAAGCCCGATACAATATCCATACACGGTGGTTTTAGTGGCGATGCCGAGACCGGAGCTACTTCGGTTCCGATCTATCAAACCGTTTCATTCTCTTACAAGACCGCCAGTGAGTTGGCCGATGTTTTCGAAGGTCGTGCTCCGGGTTATATATATACGCGGATCGCCAATCCTACGACTGCGGCGCTGGAGTCGCGTTTGAAGGAACTCGAGGGCGGTATCGGATGTATCGCCACATCGAGCGGTATGGCGGCAATTGCTTCGGTGGTGATGGGTCTTCTTAAATCGGGCGATGAAATGATCGCATCGGCGGGTATCTTCGGCGGTACGGTGTCACTGTTCAAGAATACGCTAAGCCGCTTCGGTGTTCATACGAAATTTGTCGATGCGGCAGAGATCGATCAGTTCGAGCAGGCGATAAGCGAAAAGACGAAGCTGATTTTTGTCGAGTCTATCGGCAATCCTCGTATGGACGTTCCTGATCTTGTGGCTATTAAGAAAATCGCGAGCAGTCACAACATACCGTTTGTGGTTGACAATACCGTGACAACGCCGGTGCTTTGCAGGGCTAAGGATTTCGGTGCCGATATTGTGATTCATTCGACGTCGAAATTTATCAACGGTCATGGAACGGCAATCGGCGGAGCGATAATCGATGTGGGTGGCTATGACTGGTCGCAGGGGCAGTTCGAGGATATAAAGAAGTTGGCTAAAAGAGCGGGACAATTCGCTTTTTTAGCGCACCAGCTAAACGTTATCTATCGCGATCTCGGCGGCTGTCCGGCACCGATGAATTCGTTCCTGATGCTCCAGGGACTCGAGACGCTTTCGGTGAGAATGTCACGACACTGTGATAACGCCAATGCATTGGCCGAGTACTTAGAGGCTCATCCGAAAGTTGAATGGGTAAACTATCCGGGTTTAAAGAGTAGTAAATTTCGCGAACGAGTTGATAAGTTTTTTGATGGCCGCGGGGGCGGTCTGCTGACATTCGGGCTCGGAGATAAGGAGACGGCGTTTAGATTTATAGATTCCTTGAAGTTGGCAAAAAATCTTGCGAATCTTGGCGACGCGAAGACATTAGTGCTGCATCCGGAATCGACGATATTTCACGAATTCGACAGCGACGAGAAGGCGAGGATGGAGGTCGGCGATGACATGGTGCGTGTATCGGTAGGAATAGAAGATTATGAAGATATTAAGGCTGATTTCGAACAGGCCTTGACAAAAGCTTTTGAGGTGCAAAAATGAATGTAGTAATTAATGGTAAAGAAGCAAATTGCAGTGACAGTTTGACGATTAGCGAGTTGCTCGTCGAGCAGTCGGTTAAGATGCCAGAAATGGTTTCGGTTGAAGTCAACGGTGAGGTTTTGAGACGAGAAGTTTTCGAGACAACCAAGCTTAGCGAAGACGACAAAGTTGAATTCCTCTATTTTATGGGAGGCGGCAATGGAACTTAGCGAACAGCAGATCGAGCGTTACAGCCGGCAGATAATCCTCGAAGAGGTCGGGGGGGCAGGGCAGGAAAAGCTGCTTAAGTCCAGGGTGCTTATTGTCGGAGCCGGTGGTCTTGGTGCTCCTGCCGGGCTTTACCTGGCGGCGGCGGGAGTTGGCACTATCGGAATCATCGACGACGACAAGGTCGATCTGACAAATCTTCAGAGACAGATTATCCACCATACCGACGACGTCGGGACCGAAAAGACAGAATCGGCCCGGTCCACAATGCAGTCTATCAATCCCGATGTCACGGTCAGGAAGTACCAGATGCGGGCAATGGCCGACAATATCTCCGAGGTTATAGGGCAATACGATTTTGTTATCGACGGGACAGATAATTTTCCGGCGAAGTTTTTGATAAACGATGCTTGCTTTTTTGAGAAGGTTCCTTTTGTGCACGCAGGGATACTTCGATTTTACGGTCAGTTGATTACGGTGTTGCCGGGGCAGACAACGTGCTATCGCTGTATATTTCGCTCGCCGCCTCCGGTTGGCGTGGTGCCTACGTGCTCAGAGGCTGGTGTGTTAGGTGCGGTTGCCGGTGTGATTGGCTCGCTCCAGGCGTCAGAGGCTTTGAAATATCTGTTAGGAATAGGTGAACTACTTACCGGTAAACTATTGACGTACGACGCCCTGGCCGGAGAAATGAGAACGGTGAAGCTCAATCGCAATCCCGATTGTCCTCTTTGCGGATCATCAGCCGAAATAACCGAACTAAAAGACGAAGAACAACCAGTATGTGATCTAAATCAGGGACCGAAATAAGACTATGGAGATTCCACAGAGTATATTCGATCGTATGGTCGCACAAGCCCGTCGGGAGATTCCCATCGAGTCATGCGGGATTTTAGCCGGACAAAACAGCAGGATCGAGAAGATCTACGAGATGAGCAACGCCGACGCCAGCAGCACACATTTTTCCCTGAAGCCTCATGAGCAGTTCGCGGTAGTAAAGGATATCCGAGCGGCAGGTCTCAGGATGACAGGAATCTATCACAGTCACCCGGCAACGCCGGCGCGGCTTTCAAATGAAGATATTCGCCTTGCGATTACACCGGATGTTGTGTATCTGGTAATTTCTTTATTGGGTGACGAACCATGCATTAAATGTTTTAACGTAGCTGAGGGCAACGTGATTGAAGTACCCATAAAAATTGTACCTGACTAAAAATTCAAGTATACCCTTAAGGGTAGTAAATGTCCGCGAATAAAATCATAACTCAGAATTCAGGAGACAGCCCCGGCACGCCGGGATGCAAGCAAATACAGAATTCAGAGTTCGGACTTCGACGCGTTTGGCCGAGTCGCGGATAAACGTAAAAATTCAATTGAGATCAGTATAAGGACCAAGATGGATTCAATATTGCAATTACCAGAATCAGTGAAGCGGGATGTCCTGAGTTATCGCGCCGGAGTTGCTAAGTTTGTGCATGGTGAGACTTCTTCTGTAGCTTTTCGAGCATATCGTGTTCCGATGGGTATCTATGAACAAAGAGCCGCGGGTAAGTATATGGTTCGGATACGAATCGGTGCCGGTCTGGTACTTCCGGGTCAGCTTAAGCGTATTTCCGAGTTGAGTAACAAATACGGTAACGGCATTATTCATGTTACTACCCGCCAGGACATTCAGATTCACGAGGTCGATATTGAGCATACGCCGGATGTGCTGGAAGGATTGCTTGAAGTTGGCCTTGCTGCTCGTGGCGGTGGTGGTAATACGGTTCGCAATGTCACTGCGTGCCCGCGTGCGGGGGTATGTCCTGATGAGCAATTTGACGTGGCCGGTTATGCGATAGCGACTGCCGAGTATCTGCTGCAGAATAAAACCTCGTATAATCTGCCGCGTAAGTTCAAGATAGTCTTTAGTGGTTGTTCGACTGATTGTGCTTTTGCATCGGTGGCGGACCTGGGATTCTTTGCTCATATTAAAGATGGAAAGAAAGGATTTAGCGCTTATTGCGGGGGTGGATTAGGGCCCAATGCTTTGGTCGGTGTAAAGATTGAGGATTTTATTGCCGAGGGCGAGATACTCGAAGTGGCACAAACGGTCAAGCAACTGTTCGACAAGCACGGTGACAGGGCAAATAAGCACAAAGCTCGGCTGCGATACGTACTGGCCCGCGTTGGTGAAGATGCTTTCCGGGATATGTATAAGAAAGAGCGTCAGGAAGTTTCCCGCATCGGTCTTAGCGGCGATATTCCGACGGTTCGTGATGTAAACAGCAGCTTTAGAATTGCCGGTAACGGTTCGGAGACGGAATTTGCAGGTGACAATGTTCTTGCCGAAAAAACCGAGGGGCTCTTTACAGTTAGAGTCAATCTCATACTCGGTGACATCTCAGCCGACGGTCTGGCCAGGATTGGCGCAATTGCCAAGCAGTTCGGGGGCGGTCTGGTCAGGACGACGCAAAAGCAGAATTTGATGATAAGCTCGGTGCCTGGTGATAATGTTGCGAAGGTTCTCGCGGCATTGGAAAAACTCGATGTAAGTAAAAACCACGGCAATGGAGCGGTCGTTGCGTGCACCGGGGCGGCCACGTGTAAGTTAGGTCTTTGTCTTTCTCGCGGTCTGGCTGATGCGATTACCGAAAAGGCCGGTGACAAACTCAATACCACGGTCCGAATCAGCGGTTGTCCCAACTCTTGCGGGCATCACTATATCGCTGATATCGGATTTCAAGGCAGGGCCAGGCGTGTCAAAGACAGGTTAATGCCCTGCTATGATGTTCTTGCCGGCGCGCATATAACAGAGGGCCAAGCGCAACTTGGCGAGAAAATAGGGACATTGCCCGCGAAAGAAATACCCGTCTTTCTTTCGGATGCTCTTGAAGCAGGGAGTATTGAAAAACAAGAACTGAAAAAGCTTTTGACCCGATACGATGAATCATATCTAAGTAATGTCCCTGATGATTATTATTATGATTATGGCCGCAGTGAGCCGTTTTCGCTTGCCGGTCGTGGTCCCGGTGAATGCGGTGCCGGTGTGATGGATGTTATGCAGGTCGATATCGATCAGGCTAAGCAGGCTATTAAGGCAGCGGCATCGGTCGATCAGAGCAGCGAAAAAAGCGAGCATCTTTACACAGCGATAGTCTCGGCGTCCAGGGCGCTGTTATTTTTATTCGGTTTGGAACCTAAAAAAGACAGAGAAGTATTTGCCGCGTTCGAAGAGAAACTGATCGGTCCGGGCTGGGTCGATCCGGGAACGAAGGATCTGCTTAGCCATGCGATTGACTGGCGAATGGGTGATGTCGAATCAATCGCTGATGTCGAGCAGCAGATCGGCGAGATGACCGAGCGAGTTGAAGAGTTGTTCTTATCGCTCGACGCAAGTCTTAAATTCAAGGCAGAACCTGTGGTACAACAAGTTAGTTCCAAAACAGATGACAGCAGAATTCGTTCTGCCGATTTGCGGGGCGTGGGCTGTCCCTTGAATTTTGTAAAGGCCAAGCTTGAGCTTGAGAAAATAGAGGTTGGGGAGGTTCTTGAAGTACTGCTCGACGATGGCGAGCCTGTCAGGAATGTCCCGGCCAGTTTCGATGGACAGGGGCAGGAAGTTATTGAAGTGAAAAAAATTGACGATCATTTCTGCGTACGTGTGCGCCGCAGGAAATAAGGTATAAATATTTTTTTGAATAAGCGTTGGAAGGTTTACCAGATGAAGATAGCAAAAGACATGACAGAGTTGATTGGAAAAACACCGTTGGTGTGGCTTAACCGGGTAACAGAAGACTGTGAAGCCAAAGTCGCGGCGAAGCTGGAGTTTTTTAACCCTGCCAGTAATGTTAAAGACCGGATCGGCTTTAGTATGATACGCCAGGGAGAGCGGGACGGAAAGATCAAGCCCGGAGCAACCATTGTCGAGCCGACCAGCGGCAATACCGGAATCGCGCTGGCCTGGATAGCGGCGGCCAAAGGGTATAAGCTGATCCTTACCATGCCCGAATCGATGACGATCGAGAGACGAAAGATGCTCAAGTTGCTCGGTGCCAGCCTTGTATTGACGCCCGCCGAGGAAGGTATGCCCGGAGCGATAGAAAAGGCCCGTCAGATCCATGCCGAGACCGAAGGTTCATTCCTTCCGCAGCAGTTCGAGAATCCCGCGAACCCGCAGATACACCGCGAGACGACGGCCGAGGAGGTCTGGGAAGATACCGACGGCAAGGTTGATATTTTCGTCGCCGGTGTCGGGACCGGTGGGACCATTACCGGTGTTGGTGAGGTCTTGAAAAAGCGCAAAGAATCGATCCAGATGATAGCGGTCGAGCCCGCGGCATCGCCGGTGCTTTCCGGAGGCAGACCTTCACCGCATATGATCCAGGGCATCGGAGCCGGTTTTGTGCCGGACGTTATGGATACAGAGATAGTCGATGAGATAGTTCAGGTCAGCAACGAGGAGTCCTTTGAAATGGCCCGGCGCTTGGCAAAGGAAGAAGGAATCTTAGCAGGCATATCCTCCGGCGCAGCAGTGGCCGCGGCAATCAAGCTGGCCAAGCGAAAGAGCAATGCGGGCAAGGTGATAGTCGTCGTTCTACCCGATACAGCAGAGAGGTATCTTAGCACCGAGCTGTTTTATTGATGGTTAAGTCAAACTGACCGATTGGTCAGTTTGACGAATACAGAATTCTGGAGACAGAAGTCAGAATTACCGCATGGGCAAACAAGTTGCCCATCCTACGTGGACCTGAAGGTCCAACCTACAGAGTATTTCTTTTTTTCCTGGCGAGTATCTGGAACACTCTTGCCTCATTGCCCATCATTGTAGAGACTTTGATATTGTCTTCTTTAATGATTTCGAAATTCGATAAAAGCTCGTAAATCCACGGCTTGCTGTGGTGCCGAACCACGCCTCCATCAGAAAGGCGGAACACTCCGAATACTCCAAACTCGTTTTCGAATTGGCTGTATCTGTCCTGGTTTCTTGCGTCCTGCTGAAGAGGATAAACGCTGAGAAATAGAATCCCACCGGGACACAATACTCTATGCAACTCATTGATGACTCGTTTTTGTCCGGTATCTGTCGGTATGCAAGTCAAAACAGCCAACATTGTGCAAGCGTCGAATGTATCGTCAGGAAAGGGTAATGACTCACCATCAAAACGGCGAATATCCAGATCAGGATATAACGATTTTCCACGGGCGATCATACGCGAAGAAATGTCAACGCCGATTACGTTACCAAAGCCGCCTTGCATTAGTTCCGAACATGTTCGACCATATCCACAGCCATAGTCCAAAATCTTGCCTTCGGCTGGAATTAACTCCTGAAGCTCGTGTATTCGAATGGGATGTGTAAACGTCCTTTTCGCGGCGACGTTATCCCAATATGTCTCTTGAATATCAAATTCGCTCATTCTGTTCATGTACTCAACATAATAATATACACCACGATTTACATCGATTTAACATTGCTGTTACACTAATGTCAATAAAATATTTCTTATGAAACCGAGCAATTTCATCACATCACCAAACTTGCATTTGGGCCGTTGCATCTTATATAATGGTGTTTCGGTCTTGTTAAGTTCGTTCTGTATTCTTTATGTGTTGCTGATGGATAAACGATACGACATAAAACTAATGGAGCCCAGCTTTTCGGCTTGGACTCCTAAGCCTGGCGCAAAATCGATAGCCGTGATGATGAGCGGCGGAGTCGATAGCAGTGTTACGGCACACATCCTGAAAGAGGCTGGCTGGAATGTTGTCGGTGTTACGATGAAGATCCCGGTGGCTTGCGATACTGGTGCGCGGGGCTGCTGCGGGGCCGACGCGGCTTTTGTCTGTCACGAACTTGGAATGGCACATTATTTCGTCGATGTCACTGAAGCTTTCAACGAGCTTATCATTGAGCGATTTCGCCGCAGCTATGCTCAGGGCAAGACGCCTAATCCGTGTGTCGATTGTAATAGTCTTTTGAAGTTTTCGTTGGTGTGGGATCTTCTCGAACGAGATCTTGGTATAGAATATGTCGCGACCGGTCACTATGCGAAAGTATCATGCGTTGATGGAAAATATTATCTTGGCCGGGCGAAAGATAAGACCAAGGACCAGAGTTACTTCATCTATGGAATAGAAGCCGAGAGGTTGAGCAGATTTGTACTTCCGTTGGGAGAGCATGGCAAAGACCAGGTTCGTGTAATAGCAGCCGAACTCGGACTCAGTGTTGCGGAAAAAGCAGAGAGTATGGAACTTTGCTTTGCGGGCGAGGGAGATTACCGGGCCGCGTTAGGTGAAATTAGTGCCGAGAGCGAGGGAGAACTTACCGATATGGCCGGTACGGTCATCGGAACTCATAAGGGGATTTCACATTATACGCTGGGCCAGCGTCGCGGTATCGGTTACGCAGGGGGTGAGCCGCTTTATGTCGGTAGAATCGACAGAAAGAGCAATACCGTCGCTCTTGGAAAGCGCGATGATATCTGCCACCGGACGGTCGAGGTCGATGAGATCAATATCCTGATCGATGAGCAGTTAGCAGAGGGAGAACACCTGCTTGGCAAATTACGTTCTTACGGCCCGCCGCGCCCTTGTAAAATCATCAGTAGAAGCGAGAACAATATGACCGTCGAATTCGATGAAGCCCAATTCGCGCCATGCCCCGGCCAGCGTCTTGTATTATATAACGACAGCGGTAACATCGTCGCCGGCGGAACGATAAGTACAGTTGTCGATTAAAGTTTCTTAAGCTATCCAAACAGCCACGCCATTATAAAGCCCGCTGCGGCGACAAATACCAACGGTGCCAGGAGTTTTACTATTACTTTTAGCAAAGGCGTCTCAAAATAATCGGCAGATAGGGTTACGCACAGATGTACCGGCGTAATAAGTATTCCGCACATCAGGCCCGCGAAGGCGAGTGTTTCGAGACCGAGTTTTGCTTCGGGGCCTGTTCCTGTGAAGTGGACAAAAAACGGAAATGTAATCGCAACGGTGGGGAAAGTCAGGCCGAGCATAAATGATACGAGCATCGGGAGGATGAAGATGAAAACATGAGGGGGTATGTTCATATCCTGTAGAAACAGCACGACCGAATCTACCGCACAGGCGGAATCGAGAGTGACTTTGAAGATAAGAGCGCCGCCTATCAGAATTACATAATCGGGTTTTATGCCTGCCTTGAATATTGGTCTCCAGCGATCGAACGATATGCGATGAAACAACAGAAACAGCACGACGACGAGCAGCATACCCAGAGCCGGAGTAAGGTTCAGGGTGACATAGAGCACCGCAACCAGGACGATAGGCCAGAGGGCGTGGGCAAAGTTCCGCAGGTTATCTATAAAAGGTTCGCTACGGTGCTGCTTATCTTTGGGAGGTATGCCGGTCAGTAGTATGAAAATAGCACCACCGAGGATTCCGGCGAGCATGATCGGTAGATTATGTAAAATAATGGCAAGTGCCGAAACGCCGAACATGTTTTGTATAAAAGGTATAGCCGGATAGAGCGGCCAGATAGTCTCCCATTGATGGCGAAAGAGTAGATTTATGGTGGCGGCCTTTGAGCGGTCAACGCCGATGCGGTCGGCTAATTCTTTTACAATCGGTGCCGATAGCATGATACCTCCGGGCGTAGGTAACATACCCATCAAAAGCGGGACCGCCGCAAGTGCCAGGCGGCGACTCCGGAATAAACCGTGCAGCGCCGGTGCAAGCCGGTCGGTGACACGCGCTTCTTTCATGGAGATTCCGAGTACGTTTACCATGATTACCAGTGCCGAGAGTGTAACGAACATGTAAGGCGATGTCTTACTGTAAAGCACGGTCTTGCTGAGAGGATCTGTTTGCCATTCATTTACCAGCGTTTGCCAGAAAGCGGCAGGTGTCACCCGTAGAAGTATCGCAAGCGCAAAAGCAGCTATGATCATCGCCGGACCCAATCTCACTTTGAGCCGAAGCAGGATGACCAGCAGAACAAGTGCAATTCCAATCGCTATCAGTGCATACATGTTAGTCTTGAGCCTCCGTAAATTCTTACATTATATCTCAAATCCACAGAGCTTATCGACGGCGAGTTTTATGTCACTGAGTCTGTCATCTCCTGATTCCCGCTCTACGGCCAATGCGCCATCAAAACCGATACTTTTGAGAGCGTTCAAAAACGTATCCGTATCTACCTGCCCGGAGCCCCAGGGTACTTCGGTTCCCCATGTTCCGGGTATGTCGGTTCTGTTTGCATCTTTTATATGAATATGCCTGACCCATTTGGCCAGTGTGCGCACCGCTTCGATCGGATCGCCTTTATCATATAAAATCATGTTGGCCGGGTCGAAATTCACACCGATTGAAGGGTGATTTAAGTCTTCAAGAAAGTTGTTCAATTCTTCGGCGGATTCCTGGCCTGTCTCCATCAGCAGTGTAATATTCTTTTTCGCGGCGGCATCGGCGAGAGACTTGATGCGGTCGGTTATTTTTTGAGCATATTGCGGATCATCCAAATCGATAAAACCAGCGTGCATCGACAGATATTCAACACCAAGTGCGGAAGTGACTTCGACGGCACCTTCGAATAGTCTGAGGTTCTGCTGCCAGCAGTCGTCCGGTACGATGCCGCCTGTAATCTTTATGGTTTCCAAAGTTGAGTAGTCTTCCTGCGGGAAATCGATCATCGTACAGCTTATGTTCCAATTTTGTTCTCGAACGGACGAGAGGTATTCTGCGCCCCCCTGACCTAATGCGGGCCTGACGGCAAGATGGACGTGATCAATGCCAAGTTCAACCATCGCTTTTGCCAGATCATCAATGTCACGCTGCAAGGACCAACTGCAAACACCGACGGGCCAAGTACCACAATTTGCCATTTCATGCTCCCAGGATGAGTACTATATTTCATAAGTTTAACGACTATCAACGGTTGAGATTGCCACGTCGCTTTGCTCCTCGCAATGACACATATACTCTTTTGATGTCATTGCGAGACGACCGAAAGTCGGTGCGGCAATCTCATAGTCTAAGTATTTATGAAACGTTATACTATTTTATTTTATATTGATCTTTCTTTCTTCGGCTATTGATTTTTTTTCGGCCATGATGATGCGAACCGAATTCATAGATTGTTCGAGCGTTGTCACCAATTCGGGATTCTTACCGGATATCAATTGAGCGAAGTGTTCGATTTCCAATGAGTAGCCATCGGCATCGGTCAGTTGCGGAGTGAATTCGTCCGCCTCGAGGGGGCAAACTCTCAAGGCCGGCTCATTCGTACAATCGTAAACAATCGATGCTTTTTCGAGTACAATGTTGAAACTCATCTTAAAACCAAAAGAAGGTGTCATCGCCCAACTGCCCTCGGCGGTAACGGATTTTCTGTCGTCATAAAGGTATTGCGTCACGATATGGATAGACTTGCCGCCGTCGTTGGCTCCGAAACTCGCGACCGCAGTCGGCATACCGAAAAGATACTGCACATAGTCGGTATCATGTATGTGCAGATCGAGGACAACACCGCCGCTTCTCTTATCATCTGAGAACCAATCGTCTTTTGCCCAGGTTGGCGGCGATCCGAGACGCTGAAAAGTTGCCGCAATGACTTTGCCGTATTTGCCGCTATCAAGTAGCTCTTTTGCCGCGGCGTACTCGGGCCAGAAACGAATGCAATGGCCTATCATCAATATCTTTTCGGAGGTATTTGCCGCATCGATCATTTTTTTACAGTCGGATGTGTTCAATGCCATCGGCTTTTCGCACAGGACGTTGACGCCGGCTTGGAGGGCTTTTATTGAAAATTTAGCGTGCAAATGTGTCGGCAGAGTTATCGAGACTGCATCGAGTTTCTCATTGCTGAGCATTTGTTCTAAATCTTTGTATATATTCAGGCTGTCGAAATCAATCGCATCGATGGCTCCATCGATATTACCGATAGCACCCTGCGTATCTTCGACGATATTCGGATTTGCATCACAGACGGCAACAACACTTGCATCCTTGAGCGCCTGCCAACACCTGTAATGCATCCTGCCCATGAAACCAAAACCAACGATACCGATTTTCACTTTATCCAACCTCCCGAATAACAGCGGCTTATAATCGAATTATTGAGTAGGACAGTAATCTTCGCAGTCTTTATACAAGCTACTACTGCACCGGTTGAGGGCCACTGAAGGTCCTTAAATCCAAAAGCTCTGAGCAAAAAATAGAACATAAGGCCGACTATAAACTGTACGCGCTTTCGTAATTGCTTTGATTCTTCCAGATATATCTCTCTGAATTGTTTAAACTTCTCTGTCGAAAATCTACGGAAAAATAATTTGTGCATCAATTCCATTTCACAATCTCCTTACCTTGGCACACCTATATTAACTGACATTTCCCTATACACGCCTTAATAGCATCGCTACGGCTTCTTACTGCCATAAGTTATCAAGTCACTTTCAAAATTTTCATTCAAACGCAAACACCGAAATGTTAAGACCTTGCGGCTGTAATAAGTGAGGACTAGCTCAAGCAATATCACTGTATGATTCAATGTGCGTATGTATTTTTGTACTCCACGGACCTTATTTCTTCTTTATGCTAATGGTTTTTCCCATACTAACAAAAGTAATTAAATGGCACATTTGGCTTTTTGCAATTTTTTGTGGAATCTCAAGAACTCCCTTATGTACAAGTTGTCTAAGAACTTCATAACAGACCTCATGATATGCGATAAGAAGAGCCTGTCCATGTGTAATGTTTAACATTTTAGCCACTTTTTCTATATCACACTGGGTCATGAACTGATGGGCAAACTGAGAAGCGAGAGTCTCGTAGGTCTGTGCTTCCTCAGAATTGACATCGACAATATGTGCTTTAGTGACACCCTTGTCATTCAGAAGGCCATACAAAGCTAAAGTTTTTCTCGCTTCCACCCCTTCAACTGGTTGGTTTTGGGTATACGATTGTATTAACTCGTTTTCATATTTACTTATGTTTCTGTGAGTTCTACTTGGCTCAGGTGAATTTTGGTCCCATGTGATGATAAATGAAACAATTTGTTCCATGGAACTTCCATAACTATTCGTGCCA
>SDBT01013177.1_pt1 | contig 13263 bp, 13 predicted proteins | sample 2277101 | NCBI WGS metagenome assembly SDBT01 (sample SAMN10404973, study PRJNA504765) | marine sediment metagenome | isolation source: marine sediment core GS10_PC15, 103 cmbsf | place: Arctic Ocean: Southern Knipovich Ridge | collected 2010 | reverse complement strand
GCACGGTAGAGGTCCCGGTCGAGGCGTTCGAGGTCGAGCATCGAGCGCAGCAGGTCGTCGGAAGTGCCAGCGTCGCCGTCGGGTGACATGTTTGCGAATCTAGATGAGCGGGCGGGGGAGGCCCGGCACGCCGACGCGGGTGGGGGGTAGCCTTCGCGCCATGAAGGAACTCGTGTACCACAGGCTGCTGCTCCCCGCGCTCGACCGCTTCGGCCCGGATGTCGGGTTCATCGACGGCGAGTACCGCGGCACGTTCGACCAGCACGGTGACCGGGTGCTGCGACTCGCCGACGCGCTCGGGTCCGAGCTCGGCATCGGGCGCGGCGACCGCTTCGCCATCATGGCGACCAACAGCCACCAGTACCTCGAGCTGTACCACGCCGCCTACCTGGGGGCCGGGGTTGTCAACCCTCTGAACCTCAGGCTCGCCGGTGCCGAGCTCGACTACATCGTCCGCAACAGCGGAACCGAGGTCGTCTTCGTCGACGCCGCCTTCGGCGCGCTGTTCAACAAGGCCATGGAGGAGGCCGAGGGCGACAGCCCGATCCGCCACACTGTGCTCATCGGCGACGGCGACGTCGCCCACGACGTCTCCTACGAGGAGCTGTTGCGCGCCGGCGAGCCGAAGGTGCCCGAGGAGCCCGAGGAGGACGACCCGGTCGTGCTCATGTACACGGGAGGAACCACGGGGCTGCCGAAGGGGGTGCTGCTGGAGCAGCGGGCGGAGATCCTCAACATGTACCACGCTGCGATGGTGATGCCGTTCGACGAGAACGAGGTGTGGCTGCACCAGACTCCGATGTTCCACGCAGCGTCGATGGCCGCCGTGCTCGGCATGCCGTATGCGGGGGCGACGTCGGTGTTCATCCCGCTGTTCGATCCGGTCGGGGTCATGGCGCTCATCGAGGAGCACGCGGTCACCGAGACGGTGATGGTGCCGACGATGATCGGCATGGTCCTCAACCATCCCGAGTTCAAGCCCGAGCGGCTCGCCTCGCTGAAGTCGCTCGTGTACGGCGCGTCGCCGATGCCGGCGGCGCTGCTCGACCGGCTGATCGAGCTGTACCCGGACCTCGAGATCGCCCAGGGCTACGGCATGACCGAGTGCTGCTCGGTCCTGACCTGGCTGCGTCCCGAGGACCACCGCGCCGGCGGCGACCGGCTCCGTTCGGCAGGCCGGCCGCTGCCCGGCGTGATGATCTCGATCCAGGACGACGACGGGAATCAGCAGCCGCCCGGGAGCGAGGGCGAGGTGCGCGCCCGCGCCGGGAACTTCATGCGGGAGTACTGGAAGAATCCCGAGGCCACCGCCGAGGTCTTCGAGGGCGGCTGGTACCACACCGGCGACGCCGGGTATCTGGACGAGCGCGGTTACCTGTTCCTCGTCGACCGGGTCAAGGACATGATCATCACCGGCGGCGAGAACGTGTACTCCGCCGAGGTCGAGAGCGCTCTGTCAACGCATCCAGCGGTTGAGCAGGTCGCAGTGATCGGGATCCCCCACGACACGTGGGGCGAGCAGGTTCACGCCATCGTCGTCCTCATCGACGGCGAGGAGGCCACCGAGGAGGAGATCCGGGAACACGCCAAGGGCGCCATCGCGGGTTACAAGGTGCCCAAGTCGGTGGAGTTCCGCGTCGAGCCGCTTCCGCTCTCGGGCGCGATGAAGGTGCTGAAGCGGGACTTGCGTAAGCCCTACTGGGAAGGCAAGGAGCGCGCGGTCAACTGACGATCGGAGCACATTCCCACTCGTTCTTGTGACGTTTGAGCGCGATAGCCGCGCTGAAGCGCCACAAGAACGGCGGTTTGGCTGGTCTGGGTCTGTTGATCGCCTCACCCGACCAGCCGCCTTCGGACAGCGATCGTGGCATGCTGATCGCTCGTCCCCTCAACCATCGACTCGGTGAGGTTGCCCGTGCCGAACGTCGACGACCTCGTTGCCGAGCTGCGATCGGCGGCCGCCGAGTCCCAGGGCCAGCTGGCGGTCAAGGACGTGCTCGACTCGGCCATCGCCACCCGGGCCGGCTGTCCCCTGACGCCGAGGCCGACGCCGAGCCCAGCCGCCCCGGCGACGATCCCCCCAGCGCCAGCTCCGGCAGCGATCGCGGCGGCCCCCACCTTCACGGGCTAATGGGGTAAGCGGCCCCCACGCAGCGGATCGTGTCCTGCTCGCCCGACGAATCGGGGACGTTGCCGCTCCCGATCTGACACGGATGTAGCTCGCCGGCGTCGCGGTCCGACGCCAACGCGCTGCACCCGGCTGATCAGCATTTGCAGTGGTCGGGACCGGCGTCGATCCGGTGACCTCGCGCTTTTCAGGCGCGCGCTCTTCCGACTGAGCTACCCGACCTTGTGATGTGGACCGCGGTCCCGACGGGATTTGAACCCGCGACCTCCGCCTTGACAGGGCGGCGTGCACTCCGGACTGCACCACGGGACCGTGCTGCTGCCGATCACACCCGAACCGGCGGCGAGAACACTGCGCAGCCTACTGTGACCGTGACCCGAGCTCGCAGTCGACATCGACGGGGCCTCGAGGAGGACCATGGACATCGGCATGCTGGCGATCTTCCAGAACTATCTGGGTCGCTCGACCGACGACGACATCATCGCAGGAGAGCTGGAGCTGGCGTTGCTGGCCGACGAGTCGGGCTTCGACACCTACTGGGCGGTCGAGCATCACTTCACCGACTACGCAGCGTGCCCGGACAACCTCCTCTACCTGGCCAACGTCGCCGCCCGCACCGAGCGGATCCGTCTCGCCACCGGCGCCGTGATCGTCCCGTGGAACGACCCACTCCGGGTTGCGGAGAAGGCTGTCTTCCTCGACCACCTGTCCGGCGGGCGGGCGGTGCTCGGTCTCGGTCGCGGTCTGGCCCGACGGGAGTACGACCACTTCGGTATCGACATGGGAGAGTCGCGCGACCGCTTCGACGAGGGCGCAGCCATGATCATCGATGCGCTCGACGACGGGTTCATCGAAGGCGACGGTCCTTACTACCCGCAGGTCCGGACCGAGATCCGTCCGCGGCCAAAGCGGGGCTTCCGCGACCGCTTCTACTCGGTCGGGATGTCGCCCGAGTCGATGGAGGCGGTCGCCCGACTGGGCGCTCGGCTGATGGTGTTCTCCACCCAGCGATGGGACGCCTTCGCTGAAGGGTCGTGGCCCCGGTACTGCAAGGTCTACGAGGACACCCATGACGCCGAGCCGCCGCCGGTCGTCGCCGCCGATCTCCTCTTCTGTCACCCCGACGCCGACCTCGGCGCCACCTACGCGACTAACTACTTCCTTGCGGTCGTCGACCACTACGAGCTCATGTCCGAGCACTTCAGCGAGGTCGGGGGATATGACAACTACGCGACCGCGTCGGAGCTGTTCAGGGAGATCGGTCTCGATGCGGCGGTCGAGGCATACCTCTCCGCCCAGCTCTACGGGTCGCCAGAGGAGATCCTCGAGCGGCTGGAATGGCGCCGCGGGCTGCTCGGCGCCTTCGACCTGGCGATGATCCCCTTCTACGGGGGGATGTCGGCCGATGAGGCGAAGGCCAGCCTGCAGCTCTTCGCGGCCGAGGTCATGCCCGAGCTGCGGTCCTGGTAGGCGCGCATCAAGGGGCGCCGCGCGGCTCGAGGCCGGCGGCCCGGTAGATGGCGTCGATGATCTCCATGTTCGCAACTGCATCGGTGGGACCGGTGAGCGGCGGTCGGCCCGTCTCGACGGCCTCGCAGAACGCGTCGAGCTGGTAGGCGTACGTCGCCCGCTTGTCGAATCGCTCACGACGCTTCCGGCCGGAGGTGACCAGCATGAACCGGTGGAAATACTGGGGCGCAACCGGGTTGGTGATCCGCAACTCGCCCTCATCGCCGGTGACGCGCAGGGCAATCTTGATGAGGCGGGCGCCGAACAGCGAGCACGTCATGTGGCCACTGCAGCCTCCCGGGAAGGCCAGCTCGGCCTGCATCCACCGGTCGACGCCGGGGCTTCGCAGCCGAGCCTGGGCCGAGACGACCTCCGGTTCGGTCCCAGCGAGGGTGCGGAGCATGTGCACCGTGTACGAACCGACGTCCATCGTCGCTCCCCCGGCCAGTTCCGAGCGGTACCGGATATCGCCGGGCGGGAGCAACGGGATCTGCATCCATGCCTCGATCCGCTCGACCGCGCCTAGCTCGCCGCCCCGGACGACCTCGACGGCTCGCCGCATCAGCGGGTGGTAGCGGTAGTGGAATGCCTCCATGAGCACGAGGCCGACCTCGTCCGCTGTCGCCGCCAGTCGTCTGGCCTCCGCCGCGTTCGACGTGAACGGCTTCTCACAGAGCACGTGCTTGCCCGCCTGGAGCGCTCGCTGGCTCCACTCGAAGTGATGGCTGTTGGGTAACGGGTTGTAGACGGCGTCGATGTCAGGGTCGGCCACCAGTTCCTCGTAGGACGCGTGGACGGTCGGCACGTCGTGCTTGTCGGCGAACCGTCTGGCCCGATCCGGGTCCCGAGCGGCCACTGCGGCGACGGTGACCGTTGGGTGCTCACTCGCCGGCCGTATGAGCGCGTTCGGCGTGATTCCCGCCGCTCCAAGCGTCCCGATCCGAAGCTGTCTGCTCACCCGTCGCCACGCTAGCTGCGCTCCGGCGGCTCTTGTCCGTCGATGTCGTCGGGGTGTATGCACCAGGCATGGCTGACGGCGAGGGTGGGGATCTCGACCTGTCCGAGGCCCCGATCGACGACGTCCTCGCGTCGCTGTCCACCTCGACGGAGGGGCTCTCTGGCGACGAGGCCGCCCGGCGGCTCGAGGAGCACGGGCCGAACGCGATCCCCGAGAAGCACGAGAACGCCGTCGCGAAGTTCCTCGGGTACTTCTGGGGGCCGATCCCCTGGATGATCGAGGCGGCGCTGGTGCTGGCCGGCGCGCTCGGCGACTGGACCGATGTCGTCGTGATCGGCGTCCTCCTCCTGCTCAACGGTGTGGTCGGCTTCTGGGAGGAGCACCAAGCGGGCAACGCCATCGCGGCGCTCAAGGAGAAGCTGGCAACCGAGACGACCGTTCGTCGCGACGGGGCGTGGGGTACCGCCGACGCCCGCACGCTCGTCCCCGGCGACATCATCCGCGTACGGCTCGGCGACGTGGTCCCTGCGGACGCCCGGCTGGTCGGCGACGGCGAGGTGGAGCTCGACCAGGCGGCCCTCACCGGCGAGTCCCTCCCGGTCAAGCGGCAACGGGGCGGCGTCGCCTACTCGGGTTCGGTCGCAACCAAAGGCGAGACCGACGCTGTGGTCGTCTCCACAGGCGCCGACACATTCTTCGGCCGGACCGCGCAGCTGGTCGAGAGCGCCGGTGGCGCCGGGCACTTCCAGCAGGCGGTGCTCTCGGTCGGGCGCTACCTGATCCTGTTCGCTGTCGGCCTCGTGCTCGTCACCCTCGTCGCCGGGCTCCTTCGCGGGAACCCGGCCGAGGACATGATCGAGTTCGCCCTGGTGCTGACGATCGCCGGGGTCCCGATCGCTCTGCCGGCTGTGTTGTCGGTGACGATGGCGGTCGGTGCAGGCAACCTCGCCAAGCGGGACGTGGTTGTCAGCCACCTCCCCGCTGTCGAGGAGGTTGGCGGGATAACGGTCCTGTGCTCAGACAAGACGGGCACCCTCACCCAGAACAAGTTGGCGGTGAGCGACCCGTTCCTCCCGTCGGCCGGAGGCGAATCCAACGCCAATGACCTGCTGGTCGCTGCCGCTCTCTGCTCCCGAGCCGAAGACCGCGACCCCATCGACCTCGCCGTGCTCGCCGGCGTCGCCGGCAACGGAGCGCTCGACGGGTACAACGTCGATGCGTTCACGCCCTTCGATCCGGTCAACAAGCGGTCCGAGGCCGAGGTGTCGACCCCCGACGGCCGCCACCTCACGGTTACCAAGGGTGCCCCACAGGCCGTGTTGGCCCTCGTGCCCGACGACGCGCCGGACCACGAGCAGCTGGTGCAGGAGATCGTCGGCGCCGTCGACGACCTTGCCGGCAGGGGCTTTCGGGCCCTCGGCGTCGCCCGCAGGGAGGGCGGCGGTGCATGGGAGATGCTCGGCGTTCTGCCGCTGTCGGATCCTCCCCGCGAGGACTCGAAGTCGACGATCGAGTCGGCCGAGGCCCTCGGCGTCGAGGTGAAGATGGTCACCGGCGACAACATCGCCATCGCCAAGGAGGTCGCAACCGAGGTCGGCCTCGGCAACAGGATCCTCGACGCCGGGGTGCTCGAGGACGACGACGACGAGGCGCTGACCGACACCATCGAGGGGGCCGACGGCTTCGCCCAGGTCTTCCCCGAGCACAAGTACCGGATCGTCCAGCTCCTCCAGCGGCGGGACAATATCGTCGGCATGACCGGCGACGGTGTGAACGACGCGCCCGCCCTCCAGCAGGCCGACGCCGGCATAGCCGTCTCGGGAGCCCCCGACGCAGCTCGTGCTGCCGCCGACCTCGTGCTGCTAACGCCCGGCTTGTCGGTGATCGTCGACGCGATCACGGCGAGCCGGAAGATCTTCCACCGGATGACCAGCTACACGCTGTACCGGATCTGCGAGACGATCGCCCTGCTCTTCTTCGTGGCCATCGTGATGCTGGCCTTCAACGAGCAGCCGGTGACCTCGACGATGATCCTGCTTCTTGCGGTGTTGAACGACGGCGCCATCCTGTCGATCGCCTACGACCGGGCGTCGGCGGCGGGGAGACCGCAGGCGTGGGACATGCGCATGGTGCTCACGATCTCGACCGTGCTCGGCTTCTATGTCGTCGGGACGTCGCTGCTCCTTTGGATCCTGGGCAGGGACGTCTTCGATCTCGACCTAGCGGTCCTCCAGACGATGATCTACCTGAAGCTCTCGGTCGCCGGGCACCTCACGGTGTTTGCCACCCGGGTCCGCGGACCGTTCTGGTCGGTCCAACCGTCGCCGATCCTGCTGTGGGCAGTGCTCGGGACCCAGGCCCTGGCCACCCTTATCGCCGTCTTCGGCTTCGGCCTGGTCGAGCCTCTGCCGTTGGGGTGGGCGGCCTTCGTGTGGGCATTCGCGCTGGCCGGGTTCCTCGTCCAGGACCGCGTGAAGCTGGTGGCATACGGCATCCTCGAATCCCGACGGGAGGAGCCCGCGACGGGCTGAGGTTCTCAGCCGGCATCCGCGGCATGTCGACCAGGCAAGGGTTAGTCTTCGGTCTTCGACTTGTACTGGGAGGTACCGGGTGATCAAGAACCTATTGGAGAGCGCGTTCGGGCTCGTATTCGTGCTCATCGTGCTGCTGGTCGTCACGTTCCCGTCGACGTGGCTGTTGATGCTGTGGTTCGGCAACATTGGCCTGTTGCTCAGCTACTGGGGGACGCTCCCCCTCGGCGTCCTCGTCAGTGCACTGCTCGGTGGAGCGAGCAGCGGCGCGTACCAGCGCATCATCTGACGTCTGTACGCGAGGAGGCGGCTCCCCGACTCATGGGGAGCCGCCTCTCCCGCGTATAAGGCCGATCGTTCGGCCTCCGCCTCGATGGGCCTCCTCAGTCGGTGAGGAACCGGTACGACCCGACCAGGGTCGCGTCGGTGGCGGCCGGGCCCTCGACGCAGCGGTCAGCGATGCCCTTCTGGAACTCAGCGAACGCTGCGGTGTCAGCGAGGGGGTTCGAGCCGTCCTCGGAGTCGATTATCGCGATATGGGTGAAGCTGACTCCGTCGGCGAGGCGAAAGGTGGCATAGCGGACGCCGCCTGGGTCGCTTCTCCGCAGCTCCTCGAACACAGCCTCGACGAGACGCTGGTTCTCGGATGCGGTATCCGGCTTGGTCTCGTAGCGGACTACGACGGTCTTCATCGGGCCTCCCGGGATTCGGTAACGAGTCCGCTACGGTAACATGGCTGTTACCATGATCGAAACCTCGACTAGTGTCGAAGCGCCGCTCGCCGCGCTGTCCGGTGATCCGTTCGACGCCCTTGGCGACCCGAACCGTCGAGCCATCGTTGAGCTGCTGGGAGGCGGTGACCGGTCGGTTCAGGAACTCGCGAACGAGCTGCCGATCAGCCGGCCTGCGGTGTCACGTCACCTCCGTCTGCTGAAGGAGGCCGGGTTGGTCACGGACCGGGCCGAGGGCACCCGACGCCTGTACCGGCTCCACGACGAGGGCATCGAGGCGGTGCGCGACTACCTCGAGCAGGTCTGGGGGGATGCGGCCGCCCGGTTCCGGCTGCTGGCAGAGAACCTGCCAGAGGACGATGCGCGGGGCGATCGTTGATGGAGCCGCTCGAGCTTGAGTTCACCGTCGCATGTTCGCCTGACCGGGCCTTCGAGGTCTGGGCGAGCCGGACATCGGTGTGGTGGCCGTCCGACCACACCGTGTCGGCCGACGACGGGGTGGCGGTTACCTTCGAGCCCCACGTTGGCGGACGGATCTACGAGCGCACCCCCGACGGCACCGAGCACGACTGGGGGAAGGTACTGGTGTGGGAGCCGCCGAGCCGACTCTCGTACCTCTGGCACCTCATGTCGGACCGACGCGACGCCACCGAGGTCGATATCTCCTTCTCCGGTGACAGCGAAGGAACCACCGTCCGCATCGTCCACCGCGGCTGGGAGCGCCTCGGGGCGAGCGCAGCCGAGCGGCGCGAGCGGAACCGGCAGGGCTGGGCCGGCCTGATTCGGCACTACAAGGAGGCGTGCTGACCGCCTACGCGAGGCACTCGCGCAGCGCTGCGAGCAGGCGCTTGGTGCGCGGGACCTGCCAGCGGTCACCCGGTCGGTTGATCACATAGCCGAAGCCGATAGCGGCGCCCCGGTCTGCGAATCCGAGAGAGCCGCCGAAGCCGTAGTGCCCGAACGACTCGGGGCCGATCCCAACGGGTCGGCCCGGTTGGTCGAGCATGAACCCGAGCCCGAACCGCGAGTCGCGCTCGAGCACCCGATCCGGCCCCGCCGCGTGCTCACGCCGGGAATCGTCGACGAGGGACTCGCTCACCACTCCAACGCCGTCGAGTTCCCCACCGGCCGCAAGGGCTGCGTACAGGCGGGCGACGGCGCGGGCCGTCGCATGGCTGTTGGTGGACGGGATCTCCGCCAGGCGCCACTCCGGGGTGTTCACGACGCCCATCCCGCTCAGACCCGATGGGTTGAAGTAGGTGTGGAGCCGCATCACAACGTCTGGATCGTCCGGGAATCGAGGGGCGGCGTCGGTCGGGCCCGGTGATGGGAGATCGATCGTCGCGACCCGTCGGTGCTCCCGGCGGGACAGCCCGATGTGGAAGTCGAGATCGAGTGGCCTAGTGACGCGCTCGGCGAGGACCTCGCCGAACCGCTGCCCGGACGCTCGACGAGCGGGCTCGCCGACCAGGAACCCGTATGTGTTCGCGTGGTAGCCGTGCTCGATCCCGGGTTCCCACCAGGGCGGGGTCCGGGCCAGTGCGTCGACCATGGTCTTCCAGTCGAACATCGCCTCCTCGCCGAGCACCTCTCGCACGGCCGGCACCGCGGCGCGATGGCTCAGGGCCCAGCGGAGGGTGACCGCACCCTTGCCGTGCTGACCGAACGCTGGCCACGCCTTCTCCAGGGGGGCGTCGAGGTCGAGGAGACCATCGTCGACAAGCGCCAGCACCGTCACCGCCGCGACGGCCTTGCCGATCGAGTAGGCGTTGACGAGCGTGTCGTGTTCCCAGGGCAACTGGCCGTCCGGCTCGCGCCATCCGCCCCAGAGATCGACCACGCTCATGCCGTCGCAGTAGACGGCGACGGCGGCGCCGAGGTCCCCTGGGTCGGCGTCGGTCGGGCGGAAGTTCTCGACGAAGGCATCGCGGACGGCGGCGAACGCGGGGTCGACGGCCCCGCCGATCGGTGGAACCGGCATCGTCAGCCTCTTTCATTCTCTTAGGATCGACTCGGCATCCGCAGCGCCGTGCTCGCTGTGATCAACCACAACACCGACTGCGAGGTCACACCATGACCCACACTTCCACCTTCAGCCGGTTCACCGCCTGCCTGCTGGTTGCGCTCGTCATCGCCGCTGGGTGCAGCGACAGCTCCGACACCGCGACCTCCACACAGGAGCCCGGTCACTCGTCGACCGGCGCACAACGCCCACCGGTGAACCCGTTTCTCGCGGCCTCGGCGGTTCCCATCGGACATGGGGATTCCGCCCAGTCCGACTGGTCGACGATCACCGGTCCCACCGGCCCGACCCTCGAGCTGAGCGCGGCCGACCTGACCTACCAGCACCTCGGCGCGGCCCACTTCGGCATCGCCATCTCTCCCGAGTACCCCGATGGACGACGGGTCATCTGGAGCAACGGCGGCGACCGCATCTCCAAGCTCGACTACGACACGTTCGAGGTGCTCGCAGAGCTGGAGGTCGGCGACGGCGGGTTGCTGTCGACCGAAACAGCCGACGCTGAGATCGAAGCCCTCGATGAGACCCAGGGAGCCGAAATGGCAACGATCGGGCTTGCGATGGCGACCGAGTATCTCGTGGGCCTGTCCGACATCTACTACATACTCGACTCGGACAACACCCTGTTCGTCGGCGGCAGCGAGAGAATTGCCGCCTACCGCGACACCGACCCGTCGGACCCCGCATCGCCTGTGGAGTTGCGCGACGAGTGGGACTCACCCCCGGAGATCACCGGCGAGTTCGTCGGAGCGAACATCACCTTCGATGGACGAATCGCAATGATCACCAACGAAGGCTGGCTCGTGCTCGTCGACCGCGACTTCGCGACCTACGACGCCATTCAGCTGGTCGGCGCCGAGGATGCGCCGGCCCACAACCAAGCCATGGCCGATGCGGGATTCCGACCCGGGGCCGCCGACTGGGTGCGCAACAGCCTCGCCATCGACGAGGACGGCGGCATTTATGCCGCATCGGCCGACCACATGCACAGGGTCGTATGGGACGGCGAGACCCTGTCGACCGATCCCGCCGACGGCGCCTGGACCGAGCCCTAATCTCAACTCCCTCGGCCCGGGATCCGGTGCGACCCCCGCCCTCATGGCGGTGATGAAGACCAGTTCGTCGTCATCACCGACGGTGAAGAGGTCATGAACGTCGTGTTGTTCTGGCGCGACGAGATCCCAGCCGACTGGGAGGCGCCTCCCGGTGCACCGAGCCGACGGATCGCCGGTCAACTACCGGCCCTGATCGGCGACCCGGATCGGGAGTCCATTCAGACCGAGCAGTCCGTCGTGGTCGCTGGGTACGGGGCCTTCGTCGTCAACAACGACCCGCCGTCGATCCCCGAAGGCTTCCCGGCGGCAGGCAATCGCGTGCTCGTCGGTTACGCCGGGTCTGACCCGACGTTTACGCCTCACGGCGTACAGAAGTTCGAGTGGGACTCCGGCGGCCGCGTGTTCGGAGAGGCGTGGGTCAACACCGAGGTGTCCTCGGCGAACGCGGTGCCGATCGTCTCGGGCGATCTGAGCCGGGTGTACACGGTCGGTGCCCGCGACGGTCAGTGGACCCTCGAGGCGATCGACTGGTCGACAGGCGAGTCGTCGTTCAGCTGGGTGACGGGATCCAACCGGTACAACACCCTCTTTTCGGGTATGAACATCGATGAGGACGGCCGGATCGTCCACACGACGATGTTCGGCATCCTGCGCTACGACCCGCAGCAATAGGCCGTGACGACCGACGCACAGGCAGAGCTCCAGCGCAACCGGGTCCGGAATGCGCTGGTCCTGTCGGACCCCGTCCTGACCGACGCGCTCGTCGGGGGTGGCGCGTTCGGCGGTGCCTACTCACCGCTGGTCGCCCAGAACATGTTCGATCCGAACCATGCCGAGGCGATCGAGGACGCCAAACGCCTGGTCGAGATCGTCGAGGTGACCGATCGCTCCTGGCTCGTACGGCTCCCGATCGTCAACGTCGTCGTGTTCGAGACCGACGATGGGCTCGTCATCGTCGACACGGGCATGGCTCCCGGAGGCCCGGCGATCCTGCAGGCCATCCGAACGGTCACCGACGCCCCGATCCACACCATCATCTACACCCACGCCCACGTCGATCACTGTTTCGGCACCTGGGCGCTCATCGACGACGACCCTGAGATCATCGCTCACGCCGACGCCTCGAATCGCTTCGACCGCTACGTGAAGCTGCGCGGGTCGGTGTCGCGCTACATGTCCCAGCCGCTGGCCACCTTCCCAAGCGGCGACGATGGTTGGGTCCCCCCGACCCGCACGTTTACCGACGCCCTCACGATCACCGTCGGTGGCGAGCGGTTCGACCTCGTCCACCGCAGGGGCGAGACCGACGACCAGCTCTATGTGTCGGTGCCAGGGCGCCAGGCGATCGCAAGCGCCGACTACTACCAGGGGTTCCTGCCCAACGCCGGCAACGGCAAGCGTGTGCAGCGCTACGTCGAGGAGTGGGCGGTGGCGCTGCGCGAGATGGTTGCGCTCGAGCCGCGGAACCTGCTGTCAGCGCACGGCGAGCCTGTGACCGACGACCCGGCCACGATCGCCGAGGTCCTCACCGTCCACGCCGAGGCACTCGAGCACATCGTCGCCCACACCCTCGACGGTCTCAACGTCCGCCGGCGCCAGGACGAGGTGGCCGACTCGCTCGAGCTGCCGGCACAACTGGCGAAGCACCCGACGCTCAACGAGCAGTACGTCTCCCCGGCCGACATCTCCCGCATGGTCATGAAGCAGTACTGCGGCTGGTGGGACGACATCCCTTCGCACTGGTCGCCCGCCCGCTTCGACCAGCAGGCCGCCGTGGTGTGCGGGCTCGCGGGAGGGATCGATGCCGTCGTCGCCCGGGCCCGCGAGCTGGCCGAGAGCGACTCGACGATGGCGTGCCACCTCGTCGACTGGGCCTGGTACGCCGATCCCGCCGACACCGAAACTGCCGGCGCCGTTATCGAGCTCTACACCGCCCGCATCGTCAACGACACCCGCAACACCCAAGAGGTGCTGATGTACCTCGACCACATGACAGACGTGCAGCTGGCGATCTCTCAATCAGGAGCGTGATCTAGCCGAAAACCGAGGCAGATGCTCAGCCAGGAGGACCGCCGATGAAGCCGCCGAGGTCGTGGAAGGTGGCCGTGGCGGCCGGTGTCACGTGCGCAGCGCTGGGCGGCTTCGCCGTCGCTGGCGCCGCGACCGGAGGTTCGTCGGGAACCGAATCGCCCGACCCTCACGAGGTGACGGCGACCACTGAGGCGCCGGACACGCCCGACACCGTCGGGGCGCCCGAAGCCCCTGACTCACCCGACGAGGCGGAAGGTCCGGACTCGCCGGACGGTCCGGATTCGCCGGATTCGCCGGATG
>SDBT01013176.1_pt1 | contig 13263 bp, 7 predicted proteins | sample 2277101 | NCBI WGS metagenome assembly SDBT01 (sample SAMN10404973, study PRJNA504765) | marine sediment metagenome | isolation source: marine sediment core GS10_PC15, 103 cmbsf | place: Arctic Ocean: Southern Knipovich Ridge | collected 2010 | reverse complement strand
TTTTTCTTTTCACTTGCATTTTATTAAATCTACCTAAAAATACGTTATTTCCTCTTTTTTGCATATTTTTTCGCCTTCCCCATCTTATAACAAGATGAACAAATATATAGTAATATTAATTTTAAATCTTTGCCATTATTTCACATGTCATAGTTAATCGTTCCATCCTGGCTGATAAAGAATGTAATATCAAGTTCGCCGATAATGATTCTCCAGTCAGGATAAAACGGTGAAGAATCTCTATAGACAAGGTCAGAATCAATTTGTCTAACATTGAGTTCATCTGGATTATACCCAAGATTGATGAGTTCATCAAAGACAATATCCATTGCATCTGCTCTTGACATTGGTAAATAGTTGACTGGTTCATGGACCCAGCTAGCTTCTTTGAACTGACCAGTAGTTGCATCAACAAGGACAACTACAAGAGTAATATCTTCTTCTGGCTGTGCATGACTACCTCGTGGAATCCACTGAAGTGTTCGTACATTGTTAAAAGATACAACATAATAATCATGCTTATCCTCCAAAAGATTCTTCACAAGTAAAGGTCTTCCTGCAAATGTATCATCAAATACAGATGCAAAATCATCATCATAAGGAACAAGTTGTTCTCTTACGCCTTCTCTTGCTGCATGAATGATCAGATGATCAAGTATCTGCTGTAAGATCGATGGCCCACCCTTTCGTACTGGTGGTTTAAGGTCCCAATATTCTGTTGATTCTTTTAGTGTAAGATCACAATCTCCACCAATAGGAGGTTCGCAAATTGCTACATATTCACCATCATATAGATCACCGGTTGCTGTTATAGGTTTGTAGTATACATCAAGCCATTCAGGTGCCATTTTATAAGTATTTTCACCAATTCCTGAAGGATAAGGATCATTCACCCAAAAACCTTTTACCTCTAAAGCATCAGGCGTTGGGTATGCTGTTGAATTTGTATGGATTCCTCGAATTGACATCCAACGACTATAATCACCAAACGTTGGAACAGCTCCAGGGACATGCAGTGGATGATCAGGATTTGTTCCTGCAGGATAATCAATCCATTTACAGATTTGTGATAACATATACTCACTATTGCTACTATGGTAAATATTAAAATTATATCCATAGTCAGCATAATCTGGATCTAATGTTTGGATGATATGATGAAGCCCTGTTGCATCTAAATAGGATAAACTTGGATTATAGTTGTTTAAAACACCGTAATCATATAATTCTGATTGGTTCCAGCTATTATCATCACACCAGGTTGGTAACTCTTCAGGATCTTCGGTACTATTCCACCACATATAATCAAGGTTCATCTGGGCAACAGTAGGACCACATAATTGATTAGCAGTATATGTTGGATTGTCATCTTCTGCAAGATACATTGGAAAATCAATAAGATCTAGATAATATTCATCTAAGATTAGGTCTTTAATTATTGATCCACTATCAAGATCATCTTGAGTGACAATATGATAAGTGACATTGACAAAATTTGTATCATCTTTAGCCATAATTTGGAGGGTTTCTGATACATTGATATTTACACCAGGGGTTAATGATAAAGAATAAGAATTTTCCGTAATATCAGCGTCCAATATTAAACCAGTATCAATATTTTTTATTTCTACATTGACAGGATCAACAGGTTGAAAATCTTCATAAGTACATTCCCCTTCAACCAGAAGTTGAGGTGATTCGTATTCAATTTCAAGATATGGATGGAGGTTTAGATCTCCACCATAATCTTTAGACCAGAAATATATCATAGAAAAAAAGCCACTGCTTGAAATATCTATAATCTTCCAACCATAATTATTAGCAACACCATCTATGAAATTTTGTATTTCAGTTGAAACATCCCATTCTATCCATTGGTCTGTTGATCCGGGCATGGTTATTGTGTCAATTACTGTTCCATCATGAGTTGGTTTATTATTCCAGGTAACAGTGCTTTCATCCCAATCCTGAAGGATTCGATTAATTGTAAGAGGTTTTCCTGAGGGGTTGCCATCATTATAATGATAATAATAAAAATGGACAGCAGCAGAGCTGATAGTTGTACCAGGAGGAATAGAACTAATATCAAATTTTGTCAAAGTATGTAACTTATATCCAGTTCCACCTCTTCTAGCAATTAACTGTGATAATAAACCATAATTGTTATCTTTCTGAAGTTCATCAATAAATGTATCATTTGTTGGATAGAATAATATTTGTGGTATGTCATCAGGTTCTGTTGTAAAAGTCCATATTGGCCCTTCTGTTGATTTGTAGTAGCTATCTGTGGCTATGATCTGCCAGTAATATTGTGTGTCGTAGTCTAGTATTCCTGAACCGTATATAGTATCGAGTATTCCAAGGCTGAATTCGGTATCGGTTAGTTCTGAGGCTACTAAAGGCGGTGGATTATCTGTACCAAAATAAAGGTCATAAGTAACGATATCTTCTGGGTCAAGATCTCCTCCTGCCCAATTAAGTAAAGTATAAATCGAAATATCTGTCGATTCATTTCCTGGAATTGGATTACTTGGGATGTTTGGTGGATTATCATATAATGGAAGCATATCTTGTAAAAACCCAGGTGGGATACTATAGGCTGTATCGCCAAAACCATCTAAATTATTATCTGTTCCTGTATAGTCACTCCAGTAATTGCCACCTTTAATCATATCATACCATTGATACGCTGGTGGTGGCGTACCCGTATCATAAGCTTGTTGTATGATGTTATCTATGAAGTAATTGTTATAAATAAAACCAGAACCAAAAGAATTCGACTGTTCACTATATAAACCATACTCATTGTCTTTTATCATGTTTTCAAATATTTGATTATCATCAGAATCTGATAGAAAGATACCCTGTCCACAGTTTAGTATTGAATTATATTGTATTTGATTGTCGACATGGGAACTAACAAGAGCTATCCCCAGGTTGCAGTATTGGATTTGATTTGAAGAAACATTATTTACAGAGCAAGTACTAAGTCGAATTCCGATGCTATAATCAATTACATTGATATTGTCCACAAGATTGCCAGAAATTGTGTTAAAATCACTACCAGTAAGTGTTATTCCATTTTTGTTGTCTTCGATGGTGTTGTCTGTTATGTCGTTGTAGTCACTTCCGTCAATATATATCCCATAATCGTTGTCTAGAAGAATGCTGTCAAGAATTGGATTATATGAACCACCTTGGATTTTTATTGCATATTCAGCTTCAATTGCAGTGTTTTCTTGAATATGATTTCCAACACCTGAGGAGATAACAATTCCTTGTGTTGTACCAGTCGCAAATATAATATTATTATGGACATCATTGTTATTTGATGAATCAAGATGAATTGCACAATATTGATTCCATTTACACGCATTGCGTATAATCCTATTGTTGTGACTCGATGAAATTTTTATGCCTGCATTAGTGTTTGAATTCGCTGTGTTTCCAAGTATATCGTTATAATCACATGTATTAAGATGAATACCATCGATATGATTTCGGCTACAACGATTACTCCGAATTGTATTCCAATTACTAAAATTTAAACAAATTCCATGTTTTTCATTATCTTTTACATTGTTTCCAACGATTATATTATCTGGCTCAGCATTCATTAAATGGATGCCATATTCGATGTTTCCACTAACATTATTTCCAGTTAACACGTTACTAGCACTTTCTTCTATGTAAATTCCATCGATCTCATTATAGACTACAGTATTATCTTTTACAAAATTATCATCGCTTGTTTGTATCAATATACCATAATCAGCAAATCTAACATCGTTTCTATAAAGTTTATTATCATTACAATTCTCGGCAAGACGAATTCCAGCCCAGTTATCACCAATATAATCCTCCATATCAACAGAATTATAGTAGAGAATATTATCATCAGAATCCCACAATTCAATACCCAAGGTTGAATCATCTACGCTACAATAAGCAATAAAGTTGTAATTACTATACTCTACATTGATTCCAATGATACTGCTATCATATACAGTATTTTTACTTAAAATATTGTTGTCGCTATACCTTAGAGAAATACCACCATAATAATCTTCATTAATAATATTATCACAGATGATATTTTCATCACCGTTTTCTATGCGAATTCCATATTGACCATGGAGGAAATTATCCACGATCTGGTTTGAGTTAGAGGTAACATTGAGGTTGACACGGTTTGAAAAAACATAGAACCCGAGGAAGGTTATATCGTCTGCAGCAATATCTACTACTGGAATGTTGTCCTTGTAAATTATTGTAATAAATCGATCAGCTCCAATAATTGTGATCTTTTTATCAATCGTTACATGTTCATTATACTGCCCGGCATCCACCAAGATTCGATCTCCTGTTCCTGCATTTGTGACCGCAGTTTGTACAGTGTTATAACTAGTACCTGTTTCTAAATTGTAGACTTTTTTGTATCCTTGATTATACCATTCGTTTTGAGCGACAAATGGATAATTATCAGTTCCTCCACTGGAAAAAGTATATGCATTATCCCAGATGCCGTCACCGCCACTATCGACATCAGTATAATCATTCCAATAGTTACCGCCACTTGGATATGGGCGGTTCCATGTATTTGTACCAACATTGTACGCTTGAATATTGTTGTCAATGAAATTATTATGATAAATAATGTTATCTGAACTTGAAGCAAATAGATGAATACCATAGTTCGTGTTGTTCACGATATCGTTTTGAGTAATGACATTTTCAGAACTCGAATACAAATAGATACCATATTCATTTCCGTCTAAGACATTACCATTGATGACTTCATTATCTGTCCGTAACCGAATACCGTTTTCATTGTTTTGTGCAAAATTATCAGAGACAATATCATATTCCCCGTCTAAGTAAATCCCACTATATTCGTTTGAAGTAACCACATTACAAGAAATAATATTATTTCTACATCCTTCACCAATGTATATTCCATTATAATTATTTGATCCGTTATTACCGCTTATAACATTGTCCCTTGCTGATAGTAACATTATTCCACTGTCGGTATTGTCAATACATGTGTTATTGCTAATGGTATTGTTGTTCCCATCGACTCGTAGCCCATAATAGGTATCAGTTATTGTATTACCTGTGAAGGTATTGTTATCTGAGATGACATATATTGCTTTACCATATGGTTCAGCACTATTTTGAATAGTGAAACCATGGATACCAACTCCATCAGCAGTGACATAAATAACACTACTACTTCCCCCTCCATCAATGATTGTTTGTTCTTTATCCCTTGCTATTAGAGTTAATGGTTTATCTATAATTAAATTTTCAGAATATGTTCCAGGGTAAACCTCAATAATATCATCTGGATTTGCATCAGTAATTGCTTCTTGTATCTCTGCATACAATTTGTCCTTATCAACATTATAAACCAATGGGAAAAACGTGACAATTTTTGTAGGACCTTGAATGTAACTTTGACCTGGATCGGGTAATATAATTTCAGATGTCATATAAGGGTTATCTGCAGAATATCCATCTTTGTGATATTCTATATAATAATCATCTAGTCTAGCATTTTGTGTGCTAGAGGATCCAACGACCAGGTGGAAATCAGTTGATCCTGCTATCCATTCATCATAGAACTCTGTTACATCCATGCACATAAAATCTGGTAATGAATAATCACCACGGAAATTCCATGTAAGTACTCTTCCTTCACCTAAATCCAGATTGGAGCCGATACCCATTTTAAAACGAATATTTCTCCTACCTAATCGTGTGTCCCAGACGCCAAGAAGTTTTGGGCTTTCATCAACATCATAAAGTACATCAAAATAATATGATTCACGTTCGATTATTTTATAAGCTTCATAGGTTATCCAGTAGAATCCATCTCCATTCCATGTTTCATTCTCATTCGTATATCGTGGGCCCCATGTAGTACCCCAATTCTCACCCCAGGAGTTAACCACTTTAAATGCCCCAGTTTCAAGTCCTTCACCTTTAGAATCATCATATCCCACAATAGTTTGAGCATGTCCCCAGTCGGTATATCGAATTTCACTTGAAGAGATTGTATCGTCATCTTGGCCAAGTCCTTCTATATAACTTGTTACATAAATAGCGAAATTCACTGGATATCCAGTATTTATCAGAGTTTTTATAGATGAGATATCAGTGTCATCATAAGGCGAAGTCATCATGCTATATTGATTTATACGGTATTCAGGTGCATCTCTCCATGCAGCCTCATCACCTGCTGACCAAGCATCATCTTCATCATAAGGCATTTTAGATTCTCTGCAGACACCAATGGTATGTAAAACTCCTAGATTATTAAGAAAACTTGATCCCTGATCATTATCCACCGCACATTTATTATAGACAAAAGCAGGACTAAGTAATTGATCATTATTTCCAGTTGATGCTCCGGTCCAGCCAAATTTTTTGGCTTGCAAATATCCATTATTATAGTAACCAGTTGCCCAACCTACACAAGAGTTTTGACTCCCTTGGCTACGAACCTCCGGGAAATGTACATCCGTTGATAAATCAACTGCTGCACGAAGTGGCAGAGGTGAGGTAATACGTTCTGTTATTCGTAGATTTCCCACCATTGAATCCCATTCTTCCTCAGTTGGTGGAACTACACCGGCACCATAGCTGTTAGATGTCGGGGAGTATATTTTTTCTGAGCCATAGACATCACTCTTTGCTTTTAGTTGGTCTATATCTGCTTGTGTAGCAAGATGTGAGATAAGATTTAAAGAATCAAGACTTCTAAAAGTAACAAAATCTTCTTCCTCTTTTACCATAACATCTGTTTTTTCTTGTACAATATTGATATTTCTTGAACGAGTTTTAATTCCACTTATTCCTGGTAAAACAGCAGCTCCAACAAACAACAAAACCATAGTTGCAACTAATATCTTCTTAGGTAATCCTATATCCATATTTTTTCCTCCCTGGAAAATAATCACCCATGTTATCTTGGTACAATTATAAATATTTATTGTAGGATAAACGAGATTAATGTTACATAAAAAATAAAAATAATTATTTGATGAAATCTTCATCGTTGTTGATGTACTTTTATAAAATTCTCAATACTTCTATCATAAGTTCTTTCTATACTATCTGGAAAATAACATGCAGGAAACTCACCTCTCTTACGATGATAAGGTATACACTCACAACACATACCTTTCTTTCCACATGAATAACTACAATTACAATCCATTTTGTTTTCTTCAACCTTACATTCTACCATACCAACTTACCTCTTATTCTTCTATTAATTCAATAAATTCATCCTCACTTAACATAGTAACTCCAAGTTTTTTTGCCTTACCATATTTAGAACCAGGTTTTTCACCAACCACAACATAATCAAGATCTTTACCAACAGAAGATGTAATAATACCTCCTTTTTCTTTAATCAAATCAGATGCCTTCGGACGAGAAAGCGTCTTAAGACCACCAGTAAATACAAATTTTTTACCTTTAAGAGCCATATCTTCAGGATTAATATCCTCTTTTATTTTAACACCAACATCTTTGAGCTTTTCAATAAGCTCTCTGTTTTCTTCTGTTGCAAAAAAAGTACCCACAGCCTCTGCAGATTTTTCACCAAGACCATAGATATCTTTAAGCTCTTCAACACTGGCTTTTGAAAGTAAATCAAGTGATGGATATTGTGCAGCAAGCAACTGTGCACCATATTTACCAACATGCCTAATTCCTAGACCATAAATAAGACGAGACAAGCTCTGGCTTTTACTTTTTTCAATTGAGGCAAGGAGGTTTTCTGCAGATTTCTCTTTAAAACCTTCAAGAGTAAGAATCTTTTCTATTGTAAGGCTGTAAAGATCTGCGATATTATCGACAAATCCTTGTTCAATAAGTTTATCAACAGTTGATCCACCGAGATGATCAATATCCATTGCATCTCGTGAAGCAAAATATTTAATACGCCATTTCAGCCGTGCAGGACACATACGATTAGGACAGCGTACTGCAACCTCACCCTCTTTGTGAACAATATGTGATTTGCAAATTGGACATTTTTTTGGGATTCCCTTCCTTTTTAATTTACCTTTTCTTTTTTCTTTTATACTCTTTACTACTTGAGGTATTACATCTCCACTACGTTCAATCAATACAGTATCTCCAATTCTGATGTCCTTTCTTTTTAGTTCATCAAAATTATGCAATGTCGCACGTGATACTGTCACTCCTGCAACCTGAACAGGTTCAAGAATTGCTACAGGAGTAAGAACACCTGTTCTTCCAACCTGAATTGCAATATTATTCAGTCTTGTAGTTGCTTGTTTTGCAGCAAACTTATACGATATCGCCCACCGTGGATTTTTTGAAGTCTCACCAAGTGCTTTTTGTTTAGAAAATGAATTAATCTTTACAACCGCTCCATCAATTTCATAATCAAGGGTTTCACGTTTTTCTTCAAGATCCTGACAATACTTTATTGCTCCTTCAATATTTCTCACTTTTTTTGTAAGTGGATTTACTCGAAAACCTGCATCTTTTAATGCAGCTATTGCTTTTTCATGGGTTACATAATCTTTATCCGAATATGATATGAAATAGACAAAAATATCAAGAGGTCTTGATGCCACAATACGGGAATCAAGCTGACGAAGTGAACCGGCTGCTGCATTACGTGGGTTTGCAAACACCGTCTCTCCTTTTTTTGTTTGTTCTTCATTATATTTTATAAACCCGGGAGTTGGAAAATATACCTCTCCACGAACTTCAACGTTTTTAACCTTAGATCCTCTCAATCGCAGGGGAATACTATGGATGGTTTTGAGATTAGAGGTGATATCATCTCCACGTATTCCATCACCACGCGTTGCACCACGAACAAATACACCGTCTTCGTAGAGAAGGGTGACACCTGCGCCATCAATTTTTGGTTCAACAACATACTCAACTTCTCCAACATTTTTCTGCACTCGTTCATCAAACTCCCGCAACTCATCATATGTATACGTATTAGCAAGCGAAAGCATCGCAACCTTATGTTCAACGGTTGTAAATCCCTCAAGTGGCTCCCCACCGACTCTTTGCGTTGGTGAATCTAGTGTAACAAGTTCTGGATATTTTTCTTCAAGTGCCTCTAATTTTTTAAGGAGTTGATCAAACTCAAAATCTGAAATAACTGGACTATTTTCTACATAATACTTGTAGTTATGATTATTAATTTTTCTTCGAAGCTTTTCTATCTGTTTTTTTGCTTCAGATTTCTTCATTATTTTACTCCAAGTATTTTTTCAATATCATTTTGTGAGTAGGTGTTGAGGATATCTTTTTTTTCAAGCCAACCTCGACGAGCAGTAGCTATACCAAAACGCATAAAGGGAAGATTAACAACAAAATGTGTATCTGATCCAAGAATTATCTTTACCCCTCGTTCTTTGGCAAGTTTTACATGACTATCTTTTAAATCCAGACGGTCAGGAAACGCATTGATTTCTAAAAACGTATCGGTTTTTTTTGCCACATCCATGATTTCTTCCATGTCAAGATCAAATGGTTCTCGTCTTCCAATCATTCGACATGTCGGATGAGCAACTGCATGAACATACTCATTTTCCATAGCACGGACTATTCGATTTGTCGCAGTTTTTCTATCCATCTTAAATGCGATATGGATCCCTGCATAGACAACATCAAATTTTTTTAAAACACTATCAGGATAATCCATTGTTCCATCAGCTTTAATGTCACATTCTGTACCACAATAAATCTTAAAATCATTCATTTTATTGTTTAATTCTTTAATTTTTTTGATTTTTTTATCAACACGATCTACTGATAATCCATTTGCAACTTTAAGTGATTGAGAATGATCAGTAATTGCTACAAATTTGTATCCAAAGTTTTTTGCTGCTTCTACAATTTCTTCGATTGAGTTACTTCCATCACTAAAGTCAGAATGAACATGAAAATCCCCCCGGATATCATCATATCGAACAAGATCAGGCAATGCTTTCTTTTTTGCAGCAACTAGCTCTCCCCTATTCTCCCGCAGCTCAGGTTCAATATAATCAAGGCCGAGTGTGTTGTATATCTCCGCTTCTGTTCGTCCCACAATATATTGTTCTGTTTCTTTATCAAAAAGACCATATTCATTAAGTTTGTATCCTTTTTTTATTGCAAGACTACGCATCGCAACATTATGCTCTTTTGACCCTGTGAAATACTGCAGTGCAGAACCAAAGCTCTCTTTTTTTACAACACGCAGATCAACCTGGAGATTATCAGTAAGAAGCACACTTGTCTTTGTACGCCCCTTAAGGAGTACTCGATCAACTTCAGAATATTTGGTAAAATATTCCATGGCTTCATCAGGATGATCTGACGAGGCAAGGATATCAACATCACCAATGGTTTCTTTCATCCTCCGAAGACTGCCTGCAATACTAAGAGTATCTATTTTATCACAATTCTTTAAATAATTAATTAAGTTGTTTCCATCTGAAAATGCAACGTTTAACAATGCTCGCCCACTTGTTTTTTCGAGAAGAGCAATTCCCCTGAGTAGATTAAGTTCAGTGATAACTCCAAAGCCATCAAGATCCCTTAGTTTGCCCTGTTGGCAAGCAGTTCTCAGATCTTTAATTGAAGTAATACCAAGATTCTTATACAAAGAAGCAACCTTTTTTGGGCCAAGGCTCTGAGTTTTAAGTATATAAAGAAGACTTTCCGGTACTTCTTTTGTTAACCTTTCAAGATATTCTAATCTTCCCGTTTGAACAATTTCAGTAATTTTTTTAGAAATAGCATCCCCAATACCAGATATCGAGGTAAGCCTCCCTTCAGAGACAACGGTTTCAATATCTTCTTCGAGAACTTCTACGGCCTGCGCAGCTATCCTGTAGGCTCTTGTTTTAAAAAAAATTTCACCTTTAATATCTAGAAGATCAGCAATTTTATTTAAAATGTCTGCAACTAGCTGGTTTTTCATACAATCATTACTCATCAAGATAAATAACAATGTCTACGGTATCACCATCAGTTAGATGTAGTTTTTTCCTGAGATAATGTGGGGATATCAATTCAAGAATATGAGAATAATGACTCCGTCTTGGAAGAACAATGGCACCTTTGCATGTATTTATTGTTGCATTAAAACACATTACTCCTCCAAACGTTCGATTTTCTGTTGTAAACTCATCAATGAGTATGCCACCATAATTTTTCAGAAGTCTGAGTTTATTTCGTTCAATATAATCAATTTCAACATTAAGCGTCCCAGGATATGGGATAAAATCAAGTTTTGTTTTAAATTGATCAACATAGCCGCTTTGTTCTGTATAATATTTTCCTTCACCCATCCCTGAAACAAGGATTCCTTTAAAGACAACTTTACTTGGAAGATCAAAAATCTGTTTAAATTTTGAGAACTCATCTTCTAATGCTTCTGCCCCTATATCAGTTATTTGAATGAGCTGTTTTTTAATCCCCAACTCTCGCATGATCATTTCTTTGTTGTCAAGATCCAACAGATATCGTGAAGCAGTCTGCTGACTAGTCTTCAGCTGCCTCGCCAGTTCATTGGAGGAAATCTCTATCTTATTTCGCATAGCACCCAGGAGCGCTAGTTCTTTTAATGTTTGCAACAGATATGGTTTCATAAATTATATCCTCCATCGATAACTATCCAATACTTTCAACAAGTTTTTCTCCTTCTTTTGTAAAGACATAGTTGTTTCCCTGTTTTTCTACAATACCACTTTCAACAAAACTATCGATAACTCGTTGAGCTACAGTTTTTATGATTCTATGTTTTTTTGCAATCCGGTAGATATTTTTTTCACCAGAAGCAAGTCCTTCAAAAATTGCTCTTCTGTATTTGTTGGAAAGTATAAATCCTTCATCTATTGTCATACGAACATCTTAAATTATAGGTATTACATAAAGCTTTTCAAAGTTATGTTTAGAAAAATACCAGTAATATTTACCGCAGATCAACTCCTTGATATAGCAATACGAAGAACAAAGAAGATAAAAATACCTGATCGAGACGTTCGTTTCCGTACAAAAAAAACAATTATTGCCAGAACTGATTCCTTTGTTGATATTATAACGTCAAAGCTTGAATCGTATGTGAAAAAGTTTCCCTCAATCGAACAACTCCCCAAGTTTTACCAGGAGATAATTGATATAAAAATTGATACTGATAAGTTGAAGAAATCGCTTGGTGCTGTTGATTGGGCAAGAAAAACATGCATAATGATATATTCGAAACAGATACGATCTCTGAAAAAAACAGGAAATATTGATTTTCTTAAGCAAAAACAAAAAGAAATCTACGGACGAATATCTTCTGTTTTACATCAGATTGATGAAAACCTTATATTTCTTGCAAATGCACAAAACATAATGAAAAAATTCCCCAGCATTCAAGATGTTCCAACAATTGTAATTGCGGGATATCCAAATGTTGGTAAATCATCGCTTCTGAAACATTTGTCTTCTGCAAAACCAGAAATAGCAATATACCCTTTTACCACAAAACAAGTTATTGTTGGACATATCAAGATAAAAGAAAAATATTTAACAAAAACATATCAAATAATTGATACACCTGGGCTTCTTGACAGACCACTTTCGAAACGAAACGATATCGAAAAACAAGCAATAGCAGCCCTTACTCATCTTGCAGACATAATTGTTTTTATTTTAGACCCATCTGAAACCTGCGGATATTTATTGAAAGATCAATACAATATGCTTGAACAAATAAAGAAACTTTTTTTAGATGTCCCAATCGTTGTTGTTGAAAACAAGGTTGATTTGAAAAAAACAGATTCTCAGGAGTTAAAAATATCTTGTGAGAATAACGAAGGCATCGACAAGCTTACGACAGAGATACTTGGACTGATAAAAACAGAGAGCTGAATTATCATCTGCATATATAGCTATGCCCTCAGGTGCCAAAAACAAACTTAAAAACAGAAAATATAGGGGATACAACAACAGCTAGGAAGGGAAGAATGATGCTTTTTCGTTTGGAAAAACCCCCTCTTTTCCCCCCTCTATGATTCTTCCTTCCTATCGTTACATTTTTTTTTAAAAAAGATCAAAACATCTAAAACGTCAAAAGTATAAAATATGTAACAAAAAGGTTTTTTATCGTCTCGTATGTATTGTGTCTATTATTTCTTTTCCAAAATCCGTGAGTGCATAGAGCCTAATATTTTTTCCACCGGCTTTTTCTTCAACCATCTCAAGGGTGATAAGTGATTCCTC
>SDBT01013175.1_pt1 | contig 13263 bp, 17 predicted proteins | sample 2277101 | NCBI WGS metagenome assembly SDBT01 (sample SAMN10404973, study PRJNA504765) | marine sediment metagenome | isolation source: marine sediment core GS10_PC15, 103 cmbsf | place: Arctic Ocean: Southern Knipovich Ridge | collected 2010 | reverse complement strand
CATTTTCTTATTAGGCTATTAGCTCTGGCTATTAACAGTTTAGCGATAAATTTGGGGATAGAGGATTTTTTTGCTATTTCCCAAGTCAGTTTTTCAAGGCTTAAGTCAAATTGAAACGTAGTCCTGTCTAAAGCAAGAAATTCAGCTAATTTTTGTTTATCATCTTCATCAGTCATTTTAACACCTCCTTAGTCTTTTTATTAATAAAATAAACACAAACCCTAGCATCTCGGAGGGAACGGGTTTTAAGAATATCTCCCGAGTTAATCAACTCTTTAACGCTATATAGGAGAATTCGGGGGGTTATTTGGGTCTTCTTCACTAGTTCCTGAGCACTAAGCGGAGTAGTATGCTGTGATAACGTTTGAATTATCGTTTCTTCCACTGTGCTCATTTTAGATTACTCCTCTAGTCTACAGGTCTTACAATGACTGCTATTTTTGTCAATAATTCCACTACAATTTTTGCAAATTTCTATCTCGGTTTCATGTTCTTCTGAGCTCATTTTAATCAACTCCTAATGTTTCAGGTCTCCAAGACCTTTCACCAGTAGCCATATCTATTAATATCCATTCTCCATTTTTACTTTTAGCAAAGTCTACCAACCAATATCCCTCTAATAATTCAGCTACAAGCATAGCATACTTTGTAAGTGTTTTCCGCTCCCTAGAATCAATTTTGTTGAGAGATTCTAGCTGTTCTTTCCAATTATCAGGTAAAAAACCCTCGTCATCAGGTTTAATGGCATCTTCAGGCCAGTAGGGGTAGTATCCATCTATTTTTCCTTCTTTAATGAACAGTCTCCGTTCCTTTGCTATTGGTAAGTTACCCCAAAAGGCTTTGAAAGGAGCTTCTAGTTCTATAAACTCCCTGACGATTATTGCCTCAAATGGTAGGCCCATTATATCAGCACAATAATTAAATTCAATAACCTCCGCTAGATTGTGTTTTAATTTATCCTCTGAAGGAATAAAACAAGAATCTTTGTATGAATGTTTCCCTGAGGCTAGATCTGTTCGGATAAATACAGGATACCCGTACTTTTGAATAATCGCTCTTAAATCACGCAAAACATGAGTGATTTCCTTTGAAGGTTGGCCTTCGATCCAATTACCAAACTGTGATTTTTCCCTCTCAGAGAGCGTTCTCATGGAGGTTTTAGGTTGAGGGATAAGTAGGTCTTGAATCAATGGATACCAAAATAATAGACTGTCTTTATTCATGCTTGATTCTCTCCTTTCAAAATATGATCTTGCATTGCTTTAAACGGATATAATAATAAATTAAAGTTATTAAAATCCTCCTTTATTTCCTTAAACTTCCAATGAGGTTTATTAGCTCCAATAGTTACGTTACTGATTTGTGTCCTTCCGCTGTGGATTAGTAATACAAATAATTTGTCGGCCCAGTTGTCTAGTGCTTTGTTGTAGGCAGAAAGTTGCATCTGAGCTGAATTCAACCAGACCTGTTTACTAGTTTTAATATCAACTAAAACTTTCGTTTTAGAACCGTTATCTAAATATCCCTGAAAATCTACTCGTCCAGCAAAACCTAGTTTGGTGTTATAGACTACTTTTTCAAGAGCGACAGGGATTAATTTGAATTTTTGTTTGAATTGGCTAAATAGTTTTCCTGCTACTCTAATCTCATTCCTCATCTGAGGAAATTGATCCAGATAATTGACAGATTCTTGCTCCAGTCCTCCCTGAGAAATTGTTTCCGTTTCATAAGTCTTTAAACAACCAAAATGGACAAGAGTTCCACGATGCGAAGTATATTCTTGAACAGCTTGAACCTGTTCTTCTGTAAGCTTGCTTTTCCACTTTTTTAGTGCAGGATTGTCTTTCTGAGAGATAATACTAGTAACACTAGGGAGTAAGCGCCCATCTATTTCATAGAACCTAAATCCTTGAATTTGATGGGTTATAACTCTTAATATTTCAGGTCTATCAAAATAAACGTCAATCTCTTCTTTTGTATATTCTAAAGCATCCTCCATTGTTTTATAATAAGATGATAAATAATATGCTTTAGTAGGTTCATTTGGGTCTGGATATTTATTTAATTCAAAACTATTTACATTAAATTTAGTTTGGGGGCTTCCCCAGATTGTATTTTGAGTAACTTTTTTTATTTTAAACTTAAAGAACCTATATTCAAAAAGATCCTTACATACGTGAATTATTCCCAATTTATCCATTTTAATCACCAACAAATCCAACAATTCTTCTTAGTATGACCTTTCTTCGGTTTTTTCAACCTACATCGTAACCATGAATCTCTTCTAAATTTAGGATCGGTTCTACTCATTTTTAATCATACTCCTTTAAGGCTTCGGTTAATAAAATCTTTAGAATACTCAATTACTGCTTCATTAGAGATTACACTTGTTATTCTGTTTCTAAAAAAGCGAGGAAGCATTTTCTTAAATTCATCAAACCGTTTATCTGCTAAAACAATCAATGCTTTATCATCAGGTTGTCTTAACACCCTACAAAATGATTGAATGACCTCTTTAATTATATCAAAATAGAAAATCTTCCAAGCTGTCTTAGTACCAAAACTTTCTTCAAGTTTCTGGAAGCGTTTATCCGATAAAATATCTTTTGGAGGCCAGGGAAGTCCTGCAATAAAGCAGATATTATATCCTGACATATCAATTCCTCTGGACTCAGAGCTACGGGCATAACTCCATTTGATTGATGTTTTATTAAATTTAGGCCCTAGACGATTAAATTCTTTTTTAATATCCTCTGTCATCTTTTTGTTTACACCAAAAACCATTGCTTTAGATTTTTTATTAACTTCTAATAAGTTAATTAAACTTTTAGCATATTCTGTACACATAGTATCCCGATTATTATAGTAAGAGTTTAAATGTTCTGCAATAATAAATTTATAGTTTCCTGACGGAATATGATAGGAATTAACCTCACAAATACTTTTATTAAACCCCTCCAGACCCAACCGCTTTTCAAGAGTAACAGGATCTAAAGTTGCAGATACAAAAATAACATTAGTAAATAGCTTTAAAATGTCAGCAAAGGTAATGGATTCTCCCCATATCGGTATATCGTGTAAGCTCAAAGGATACATCCCTATGACCTTCTTTTTTAGCTTCCTCTCTGTTCTCATAAGCCGAATAAATTTGGATTCATTCATATCCTCCCACCTGTTAAAGAAATCATCAATATTTGAACCCCGTTTATTATCCCCATATACTTCTCTGATTATATCAGTTATTGTATTCCGATAATAATTAAACCCATCATACTTATCAAAATGATTAATAAGCTCTGCTTTAGTTATTATAGCCTCTTTTTTCCCCTTAAATATTTTAAGATATTTTTCTACCACATCTAAAAGCTCTAATAAAAAGCCCATATAGTCTGTAAGTAAACTATGATTCACTATGCTTGAACTTGTCTTCATTTTGTCTATATAATTTATAACTCCGTTTATTCTACTTGGGGATAATTTTAATGCGAGTGATTGATTCATTAAACGGTCATAAAGCTTGTCAGCTTCATCTATGACCAATATTCTATTAGATTCGGATTCATCTTCTATCTTTAAGACCCTATTAACTCCCTGAAGAAAAATATAGTTATAATCACCAGCAAAAACGTCAGACAGGGGAATCAAGAGCTTCATAATCTCATAAGGACAAAAGAATGGTTGTCTTTCCCGACAAATCTCTTTAATCTTCATAGCCCACGTTTCATCGTTGTGTTCGTATAGACCCTCTTTAAAAGTTTTTTCTAAGTAATTTATGAATATCTTTGCTTCTTCTGTGAGAGTTAATTTGTTACCTACTATTTTAAAAATATTTGTATAATAAGAACACTTACCACCTTCCCGTAGATTATCACAAAACTCATAAAACCCAAATGAAAGTGAATTAGAGTCTTGTAGACACATATCTTCCTTGCTTTGTAAAGATGATAACAGAACATCGGAGGATTGTTTGTTATTCATAACTAAAATGTCTTTATATAAGTTTTCATAAATTCTACTATAAACACTCAACCAGTAGACTTTTCCTCCTTCTGATTTAATAAATTGTAGTAGAGGACTAAGAATAGCGGCTGTTTTACCAGACCCTGCTGGAGATTCAACATAAATAAGGTGTTGGTCTTTCCCAATGTTCTCTTCTATGTGTCTAATGATTTCTTTCTGCTCTTTATGTGGTTCAGTATATGGAAAATATTTTTTGTAACTCATTCTACCACTTTCTTTTCAATTTTTTGCTTTTTTTGTGCTTTGTTTTTGTTTTTCTTTGATTCTAAATCTTTTTTGCTCGTATTCTGCTTTTTTTATTTCTTCTATTTCTTTTTCCTATTTTTTTATTTCTTTTTTCTTATTTTTCCTTCTTTTTCCTTTATAATTTTCTTTCCTGTACATAGGGAGTTCAACTATTAAGTTAGGAAGTTCTGGGGAAAACGTCATAGATACGAGTAGAAAGACAACAGAAAGAAGAGAGGGGTTTTCCGTAATTAGGGTATATATAAGAGGTTTTTCACTAAGAAGTACTAAGAAGTACCAAGAAGTTTTCAACTTGAATATAAAATCCATAAAAACAAATACAGCAAAGCTAAGTAAATAGCTATTTGGAACAGATTCATGCGTTTTTGTAACGTAATCATTGAACCAAAACTTTATAGTTTGCACTATATAAATGGTTTTCAAAGTCCTATAATCCTCCAACTTTGGGTTCTTTAAGCGGTTTATACTCAATCTTGGGACGCCCCTTTGTCTTTACGGGGATAGATTTAATATTCTTACCCAAAACTAATGATTGTATCGCAGAAGAAAACGATCCTGTTTCTATTCTATTTCTTAGTTTATTATATATCTCTGATCCAGATGGGGGCTTTCCTTTTTCAATATAAAGATCATTAATACAATCATAGACATGAAGAACGGTTGCATCAATAGCTTTAATGGGGATTCTTTCTGTCTTCATAGTAGCCATTCTTATTATTCTTTTAAAATTCCTAGTACACTTTACTAAAAATTTTAGAGCTCTCTGGTAATCCTCTTCTTCAATCTGACGCCAATCCCACTTATCCTCATGGTCAGGCTTATCCCTGTTCTCCATTTTAACAAAATCTTCTAATCCCAACCTAGAAATACGATACAAAGATGCCAATTTCAAAATAAACGTTGTTAAACGGCCATAATAACCCTCTTCTGTCCCCAAATCGTCTTTTATTATCATATCATTTACTTTCTTCTCAAATCTATCATATTTTTTTTCCATGTTCCAATTAAGAATCTTAATGTCTTGCTTTACATCATAAAGAGCCGTAAGCCATTTATCTATTCGTTTCCAGCGTTTATCTGGTTCGTCTATCGGAATCCTCTTCATATCACGCTTTTCATCAAGGATATAAAACGGTCTATTCAAAAAACCCTGTTCTAGTTGATGAGAAGTAAATAATTTTGGTAAACTAAAAGTTGATGCTACCAAAAGGGTTAAATAAGGATTTTCTATCTTCTCTTCCCCTCTTTTAATAGTTTCATGGATGTACAGCTCTGGACAGTCATAGATTTTGGATAATGTTTCTGCTGTACCACTCATATAGTCTTGTTTGTTTAATTTTTGAAAAAAACCACTTATTTCATCGTTTATCCAAGCTGCATGAGTTCGCTTTCCAATAGAACCACCTCTATCCCAACAACGGTCATTTAACGTTGAAACTAGTGCTTCAGGAGTAAATCCATCAGGTAATAATGTACAAACAAGTTTTTGTTTTTTTGTTCTTCCAATATTTTTAGAAATAGTCTTCTTTTCAGTGATTTTATAGATTAATCTCTTTACAGGTTCAATGGTAGTTGATTTACGTCCTACACCTGATTTTGCAATTAAAAAAAACCATACATTCAAGGGCATTGCTTCAACTTTATCGGTATCTCCCCATATATTAGTTCTACGATGATCCCACATACTAAAATTCCATTTGCAGAGCGTAGAAATAAGGAATAAAGCAGAAGCTTCCTTAAATACTCTAGAAGCATCTGTTTTGGAATCCATATAATCACAATAATACGTAATAAAATCAGTAGCCTTCCCCGATAGATTATTAACCCCTCCTATCCGAAGAGGATCAGCCCACCAAGCCAGCTCCTCATCATTTAGAGTAGCCTTCCACTCTGCTACCTTATCTAAACCATCTACCTCCTCAGGTAGTCCCTCCTTTTGTTTTTCTTCCTCAGGAGATTTTTTCTTCTTTTGTACCTTTAGCAAAGGCTTTTTAAGGTCATTCTTATACGGTTTTAACAAGAGTGTTTATCTCCGTTGGTTTTTTCATAATAGACATCTCTAAGAGGAATCCTCGTTCCTCTTCCTTCTTTTTATCATCATTGACTTGTAGAAGCCCTCTTTTTCTGGTGGGCATCGGTAAGAGGGATCATTTCATCTTTAATCTCTCTTAAAGATAAATAAGCGTGACACCGAGGGCAAACTTTTGGTATTTCTGGTGGTGCTTTTCTAATCTGCCATTTATGACCGCAAGAAAGGCACTCTCCCATTCTTACCTTCTCATTGGTTATAACAACAGTTGGATTTTTATTTCTCATGGTTTAATCAATTCCATTATAATGATGTCTTTTGTATTCTCATCTAGTCTTCAGGCTTATAAGGTCATCTACGACCTCTGATTTTATAAACTTCTTTATAAACAACTTTATAGACCAATCCAAGAATGTGTATTACAGAGGGGATACCATTGTGTTTTTTGCTCCCGCTGAAGCAGAGCTGAAGCTGCTACAAAGCTCCCCTCCTGAGTGTTGATTTTCCCGCAATCTTCTGTAGATGGATTAAAACCGACCCTTTTCCCTTAAATCCTCTGATTATTTCAACTAGATGCTGAATGGGATAGTTATGAAAAAAGAGTGCTTTACAATCAAAAAAATCATACACCACTACAAAAGGATTAACAGGTGTACGAATAAGCAAGTAACGTTCGTCTATCCACTCAGTTTTGGTGATTAGCCACCCAAACTCCCCTGTAGAGTTTTTAGGATGCCTTTTTATCTGTTTTTTCAGCGGGGGAAGACGATCTTCATACTTTATCCACAGCTCTGCCATTGCTTCTCCATCTAAGAGGTCTTTATCCTCCCAGAATTGTGCATGGTAGGATCTGTGGGCTTTGTATTCTAATACTAATTCTTCAAACGATTTATTCAGATCAGGAATAGTTAATATCCTCTCTATCAAAAAAATCAGGTCATAGGATAAAATTTCCTTTTTCTCGTCATGTGCTTTATTAGTCTGTAAATTTATTTCAGTATTTGGCTTATTTTTTGTGTGAGACATCGTTCTTTAACCTCTAGACGGGTTTTCTGGGGTTTTTTGTGAAGATGAGCCCCTTAAACTCGACAAAACCAGTATTTGCTTAGCTACCCCGTCTGAGGTAGTCAAACAATGCCTCCACACTGATTTAATTTTATTTTTAGCCTATTTTACGTTGTTTTCTTCTTCTAACTCTTTAATTCTTCTTCTTCTAAATGCTTATCAATTCCTTCTCTCATTTGATTAATCAATGTTTGTTTGTTGTCACCTCTAAATTGTAAACCTTCAAAATATGGTTCAACTACTTCGGTTTCCAGAGTTCCTGATGACATATCCCAAATCTTATATGTTACTTCTCGATATTCTCGTTTTTCAACTAATTTGGGGTATATGTGAGCTTCTCTGTCTTCTAGGGGCATATCTTCTTCAACGTCTTCCAAGTCACCAAGCTCTTCATCATCGTCATCGTCATCGTAATCAATTTCCAGAAGAATTGCTGGGTGGTCTAATGCCTTTTGAAATAGGTCTGTGTTTGCTACTCTAAATTTATTGTTGTCATAGAGTTGAATATTCTCTTTTTCCTCTTTCAATAATAGAACAGCGTCAGTTTGTTGGCCTAATTCTTCTAAAATCTCATCAAGGTCATTGGATTGAGGTCTGAACCTTATTTCAAAGTGAAATCTCTCTAAAATACCGTCACTGTGCTTATTCGTCAGTTCTTCAAGATTGGTTTTATTAGTGAAAGGAATAAACCCTTCTCTGGAGTGAGCCATGTTGTCTTTATAAAATGTAAAGACCTGATAAATAAACGAATCATCGTTAGTCCCTATTAAGTATCCAAAGAAGCCTGTTTTCTTTGATTCCATAAACATGACATACTTCTTGGCTACAGTGATATTAACCATGCCTGTGAATTGACAGACTACTAAATCAAGATAAGACTTAGCAATTCTTACTTGAAAGTTGTCTACTATTGGTTTATAAATCATAGGAGTTATGTTTTCTTTGTAGTAAGTATTAGCACCACCATATTGAACAGTTTCAATAGTAATATCTTTATCGTTACCTTTGAGAGTAATAAGGTCGCTCTTACAAATCTCTTTTAATTTCTTAACATCTATGAGTAAATGGGCTAAAAGTGGGGAGTGTTTCTCGTCATCTTCATCGAATTGATCTGCTTTCAAAGAAATACTCATACAGGGGAATTTGTGTTCTTCGATTTTCTTCATTTTGAGATTCTTTTTCCAAAATCTCTCATTAAATTCATTTTCATCCTTTCTATAGATGTAAATGGGTATTGTTTTCTTTTTCTTGGTAGCTAATAACACTGGTGATAATTCTAACTTATCTTCCATTTTTTCAATGGTTATAGTTTCACCCTGCAAATTGTCTATTATTGCAATAAACCTATTAATATCTTTTATTACAATATTAAACGGTGGATTCTCTACTTCATAAGTTTTGAAGCCACTAGCATTCATTTTACCAAAAGATGCCACAGAATCTGCTTCGATTTTAGCAAAAGTAATGCTTGATTTTTCCATTCTCAAAGCAATGGAGTCTAGTAAACTCATTTCTTTAGAGATGCACAGTGCTTTGTGCATAACATTCAATAGACTTTCTCTGTCTATTTTTACCTTTTTTAATATTTCTACTGTTGTTTCTACTATTTTTTCTACTGTGTCTGCCATTTCAATCAATCTCCTTTTTTGGTGCTTTTTTCCGTTGTTTTTTGGTTAATTGTTGCTTAATCTCACTTAAACTTAGTGAAACCTTTTGATTATGGTTAAATGTAATTTGAATTGAATCTATCCTCCATGTAGGAAGATAGACCTTCTCTTGCTTAAATTTCCCATTATTTCCGACACCGATGAGTTTTATACTCAATAATTTAGTTTTTTTCTTCCCTTTGGGGTTTGTATAGAGATTTTGGTGTTTATTGAACGCTGTAGCAAACGATTCAGGCGAATTAAGCTTCTTTCTATTGCTTTTAGTCATTTACTCCCCAACCTCCTTCTTTCTACATTTTTTATGGAAATTTATCAACCAAAATATCAGGGCTGACTGATTTTCACTTGATAGATCAATAAAATGTCTCTTAATCAATCGGTAAAGAGTATCCGTTCTAGCCTCATTCAGTTCTTTTGGTTTTAGGTCACAATATTCACGGTCTTCAAGACTTCCATACAGGGTTTCTTCATTAAGAATTTTAGTTAATAATGCGTCTGTTTTTTCTTTTCTCTTGTTATAAAGAGCAATATCCTCATCATACAGGGTAATACTTTCTTTCAATTCTTTAATGAATTGTAAACGTAGTTTTTGATTCAGTTTCTTCACCTAAATTACTGTGTTTGAATGTCGTTGGTCGGCTTTAGTCATCTTACTCTCTCGTTTATTTTGACTTAGATTCCATCTCTAGCTTGGCTAGTTTGTTAATTAAATGTTCTACTAATTTTTCTAGGGTTACTATTCGTTTGTCTAGTTTTTCTACTGCTTCCCCTAGATGTTCAAAGGCTTCTAGCTCTTTTTGCATGAGCTCCTCTGTTTTAGGATATTTAGAAGCCATTATTTCTTCCCCTCTGTCTTTTTCTTGCGTGGGTGTTTGTGGGGTTCTTGCCAGTAATTAGAACGACATCTGGCGCATGTTTTTGGTAGAATCGGTACACCTTCATCAGTAAAACGATGAGGAAACCATTCGTAAAAACAGCGTTTACAAACTAGCTTCTGTAGAGCAGGAGCAGGGTTTACCAAATTTTTCTTCGATTTCATTATTTTTCAACACATTTAATTTGTTTTTTATTTGGTTCATGTTTTTTACTGCTCCTTTAAGTCGAATGAAGACTGTTACAATAATCCCTAAAAAAATAAGACTCTCTATGACCACTAAACTCATAAAGATGAATAATAACGGGCTTATCATCGTAATAATCTCTATTTTCTACAGTGTTGCTGTGAGTTTATAAAATCATCGATTTACGGAGCGCTCGGAGCAAGACGCTCTGTTCCGAGCTTTCAGCTTTGTCTTGCTTTGTTTTTATTATTTTATTGGAAAGACCGATAACTCTTTAGGTTCTAGACGAAATTCAAAGTATTCTGTCGGATTATTCATAAATGCTACTCTTTTCGACAGGAATGGGAGCTAGCTTAAAGCAGAGGTTTGTAATTATCATACTGCTAAAAACAGGGATATTTAAGTTAAATCAACTACTTTTTAACTACTTTTTTGCTTCTATAAGCTGAATAAGAGCTTTTTTGAGAGTTTTTAAAATTTTGAATGAAGTATTCGAAAACGTTGCGACAACTTGGTGAAAGAAAATATCTTGGAATAAAGAATCATCTATTAGTTGGTAGATGACATAATTATGAGTGAAACAAAATAAAGTCATTAGAGTGGAGTTTAAATCATTATCCCCGTTTTGATTTTAAAAGTGATAACGGATTTTTTAGATCAATTGCAAGTATCTAATGAATAATTATTCTTAACTCCAGAAAGATATATAACTAGCTCGTTGCCGTAACTAGTCTCCATCGTGAGGGATGTAACCCTACATCCTCTATCCTGTCAGCTTCAAATGCATTCAGGAATGCTTTTTTCAAGATGTTATAAGCACCATTAACATCAGCATTAATAATAGTGCCTGTAGTAGATTTAAACAATCCCCTGACGAACCATGTAATTGCTCTCATTGTAGAGGTTCTTTGAGAGATGACATGTTTTCGGAGTTGCTCTGTTGTTTTTAACCAAATCCGTTCTGTTCTAAATACCATTGTCTGTTTGGTCAAGCTGCATCACTTTTGATCTAATGTAGTATCTAAAATCACATTTTATTCATGCGATTCTCTAAGAGATAAGTTATAGATGTTTGGAGAGTGGTTATGAAAAAAATCACGCTTTGTCTTTTAACCACCTAAGAAAAATAAGTAGAAAAGCTCAAGCTCCCTTCTTTTCGTGATAGTTAGGAGAATTGGATTTCGATAATCTGATTATGAGAAATAGAAATTTAAGTTCAATTTAATCTTGTTCTTCAAATATTATTATCCCTTGGAGCCGATGTAATGGAGAGAAAAAAATTAATTTTTAGCGTTTTTATGCTTTCTTTTTTTTTAATTCTATCCGCAGGAAGTTGGATCATTGAACAAGTCGTCAGGGCAGCTTTATTAATTCTCCTTATACCTAATTATGAGTTCTTTAGCACAATTTTTAACTCTCCTTTTGTAGCAGTCATGTTCGCATATATTCCTGCTTTAATTATCAAAAATATTTACATGTGGTTTGGTATTCGCCGTTCAGAATATTTCAGATTCAAATGGGGTGATTTGATATGGCAAGGAGTATTAGTCCCAATCATTGGTGCTACATTAACATTTGGTTTGACTTCCCTCATGGTTTCCTTTGTATGGCAAGGAGAAATTATTACTTCGGTTGTTATCCTACTTTTAGGAACTTTTCCGATAATATATATCTATTCCTTCCTTATCGGCCTATTAGGTGGGTTCGATGACAACACTTTAGCTGAATTTAAACGTGCAGCATATATGGCAAAAGGTGTGGGGGTATTAACTAGAGCAATGTATTGGTGTACAGAAAAAGGAGTAAAAATCTCCCCTATTCATGGACGATTTCCGATTAGTATTTACCAAGAAGCTGCAGCTGAGACTGAATCGTTAACAGAGGATAAAAAACAATTGGTAATTTAAATCTTTAAGTTTAAACCGGAAATTAGTGATCAAATTGAATTCTGCATTTGGAACTAGTCTCCTCGCCTACTGGAATGGGGATACCAGGCATTTGGAGCTATTTCTTGTAATTTAATAACATCTTCCTGGGTAAACATCGCAAACTCCTTATACTTAGGTTGTGAGCAGTATTTCTAAGAGGTTGGTTAATCCTTCAAAAACAAACGCAACGACTCCTATTGACATACAGGTTTTCAATAATCTTTTACTTAAGGTGGTATTTACGATGATTTCTTCCTCTGTCTTGTTGAAAAGCAAGTAAGCAGTATATATTATGATTAGATCAATTATAATCAAAAGGATGATGAACACTGGAGTATCATATACTCCCAATATAATTGGCAGTGGATCGAATAGAACTAATGAAAAAAGAACAACAAAAGCTAAATTTCTCGCTGGTTTAACTCCATACTTAAGTGCAACTGATTTAACATCTTCTAATTGATCTCCATGAACATCTTCAATATCTTTCACAATCTCCCTACCAACATTAATTAAGAATGCGAATGTTGCTGGATATATTAGAGAGTTGCTCTTTGTTAGTAGTCCTCCAAAAATGAATGGAATTGCTACCAAAATACCAATAACCAAGTTACCAACAATTCCGAGTCGCTTAAAATATGCAGCATAAAGGTAGAGTAGAATTCCTCCAAATAAAGCTAGCAAAAAAGCCGGAATTGGAATATCTGGAATCAGAAGTGTGATTCCAACTCCTAATGCAAATAGAAGGTATGAAAAAAGCTTAGCTTGACCTATTGTTACTTCTCCTTTGGGTAAAGGACGGTGGGGTGTATTAATTTTATCAATTTCGATGTCAAAAACATCATTGATGACATATCCTCCCATAGCTAGCAAACTTGTTGCAGCACATCCAATCATTATTCCAGTAACGGCAGCTTCATCCAAAGGTGATGATAGTGCCGCTATAGCACCTATTAGCACAGTAAAACCAGATAAGGTTGCATTAAGAGGACGTACTAGGAAAAAAAAACCTTTCAACGACATTAATTTCAACTCGAGATAGAGGGTAATTAACAGCTAGTGGAAAAATGTACATATATATCCGTTTTTAGACAAATTGGAATGAAAAAAAAAGTAAAAAAATGAAAAAAAAACACTACGTACAGACCAAACTAACAATTTTTCTTGATTTCATTTTCTAGTTGCGCGGGGAGCATAGAGAAACTTTTTTATAAGCTAACGCCGACATTATAGCTAGTTCCCATAAT
>SDBT01013173.1_pt1 | contig 13263 bp, 25 predicted proteins | sample 2277101 | NCBI WGS metagenome assembly SDBT01 (sample SAMN10404973, study PRJNA504765) | marine sediment metagenome | isolation source: marine sediment core GS10_PC15, 103 cmbsf | place: Arctic Ocean: Southern Knipovich Ridge | collected 2010 | reverse complement strand
CCGATAATCTTGATAGATCTCTTGCATACTTATGTGGTATACTTCATCCTGGGAGAATAATTACAATAAGAGACCATGATTATTTCAAAAAAGGAATTAAATATATAGATCCAGAAAATGGTAATAAGAGAAAATTGAAGGAATATATAGCATCATTGATTGAAGATTTATGGTGAAAAAATTGATAGTAAATTATTGATAATAAATTATAACAACAAAGAACAATGAACGTCATTAATGAATTGAGGAACAAGGAGGATGTCGAGGGACTGGTCAACCATTTGTTTAGCCATGGTGCTGCCCTGACTTTAGATGAATTGCGGGATATCAAGGTCAACATAGTTCAAAGAGCTATGAATGATGAGTTCAGTCAAAAGGTATATGCGAGTCAATTGCCTAACTTGGTTGATGCACTTATAGATGCCAAGACATTAAAAGAAGTTAGGATTGGTTGTTAAAAAAATTGAAAATTATAAAATATTATTTGTTTATCATAGAATAAAGATGGCACTCAATCATAATTTGGTTCGAAAGATACAATTGAAGAAGATAGTAGAAGACATGGATATAATGGCAGATGAGATTATACGATCAGAACGATTGAATGAAATTTCGGAAGGTAAAGGAATAATAGATTATTATGATTTAAAGGACATTAAAGGTAGAGATGATAAATGGATAATAAGTCTTTCTTTTGATATGAAGATGTGTCAAATAGCACAAAATGGTGATGATCACATATTAGAACATCTTGATAATAAGAAATTGTATGAATTATTTATTATTTTAAGTGTTAAGCATTACATAAAGTATTCAAATGATATTAAGATAACTATTGGTACATTATGTTTTATATTTGGTGGAATAGTCAAAAACAGTATGATGATGATAGAGCATAAATATTTCAAATCAGGTATTAAATGTGTAAATCCAGGTTCACACAGTATAGATATGCCGATATATATAGAATCTTTAGTTAAATCTTTGATTGAGGATTTAGTTTAAAAAAAATTGAAAATTATAAAATATTAATAGTTTATCATAGAATAAAGATGGCACTCAATCATAATTTAGTTCGAAAGATACGATTAATGAAAATAGCAGAAGACATGGATACAGAGGCAGAAGATCTTATTAAATATTTGAGATTAAGTTATTATTCCGATTCACATTTACCTACAATAGATTATTATGATTTAAAGGATATATTACCTCAAGGAGGAAGATGGGTATCTCTAGTGATTTGGGATTTGAAAGACATATCTGATATATATGGTAAAGTGTATGAATTGATGATAGTATTAGCGGTCAAGCATTATATCAAATATCCGAAAGTATTTGACATGATTATAGAAATCTTAGATACGATGTTAAATCGCGCTAGTCCGCGTGTTGGGTGTATATGTAGTCATTTATATTTCAAATCAGGTATTAAAGTTATCAAACCGGGTCATTTTATAGAATTGGAGATGCATATTCGTGAATTAGTGGAAAATTTGATGGTATAAAAGAGAAAAGTCCTTTCATATATTGTGAGTTAAATAAAAAAAATGATAGTGGATAATAGATTATAATAAATGGTAGTAAGAGAATGCCTGATTTTGCGAATCGCTGTGTTTCACGATTTGAACGATTTTTTGAAGATAAACTAGTATATATTTTTTGTTGTTGTCCATGTTTATTGTGTTGTTTACCGTGTATGGTATATCAACAAGCTGATGCAGAAAGTAGACATGAGGCAACATGTAAATAGTAGTTAAAAAAAATGACAGTGAAAAAGATGTAGATTTTATAAGTAGTTTAATGGACAAACAAGATTCATACAATCAAAACGTTGATTTTCCCAATACAGAAGCAGGAATTGTGAATTGTTTCAATAATTTATGTACAGATTTATCTCAATTCTTTGAAAAGCTATGTCTCCCCTTTCCGTGTTGTTGTTGTTGCAACTGGGCTCTCAGGAAGAGTTTTAATATGAGATAAGATCCGATTATAAAAAGAGTCAATTTTAGCGGGAAGGAGCCTTATAAAATCGAAGATTTTTATAAAATCAAAGATTTTAAGAGGAACGGCGCACTAGGCTCGTTAGAGCCGTAGGTCCTCGAAAAAATTGATGGTAAAAATAAGTTATTAATAGATAGTAATAAAAAAGTTCAATGTGGTTCCAAAATATTTTGCCAACTATCATCTCAGATATGAGTCCAGGAATGCAATTACTCTGTCTATGTGCAGCGTCATTCGCTACGATCTCATCATTCTCTTTTTGTTGTGGGTTTGTTGTAGCCTGGGCGCAGGAGAGGAGTATTAAATAGAAAAAATTGAATGATAAAATAAGTTATTTTTATAAGTGTATTAAAAAGCAGAATGTCGAGAAACAAGATTTACAAGATATTGAAACCGATAGTTATTACACTTGCATTATTCTATATTGCATCATTTACGTATACATTGCAATATTGGGAGGAAATTAGATCAGAATTTAATAATACTTCTGAAACGGAGGTAGCAGCAATTTTACTATACAGAGGCATGATTAATATAGTTGCATCTATATTTGCTGTACCATTAGCCATTTTGTATCAATTACTTCATGGTTTGTGGAATTGTGGTATAATTATTTTGAGTGAATTGAGTGAGATACCGTATATATTGTGGCGTATTTTCCAGAGTAAATTTGTCAGATGGATCTGGGATGGTATAACATATATTATGACAACGATAGGTCAATTCCTGGAGCCATATTTTACTAGATTAGTTAGGATGACGATTTACTTTGTTCTTTTCGTCATTCCGGTTTATATTGCATCAAGATTTGTGATGTATATTAAGAAGCAGAAAATAGGATCTATGATACGTTCTCGTATGGTAAGATCATAGAAAAACTGAAGGTGAAATTAGGGTATTATAAATATTTATAACAAAACGATGGAGAATTTTTTGTCAAAAGTTTGGTATGTTCCCAAGCTGATATGCGAGAGTATATTTACGATTTGTGTCTTACTTCCAGGAATGGCTGGGTATACGATGTATGTAGCCTGGGTGAATTGTTCAGCTAGACGTGGTGCCAGGATAGAGCAGAATTAGAAAAAAATGATTATAAAATAGGATTATAAATTAGTTAAAATTAATGGCTGATCAAGAGATCAAAATGGAGGCTTACATAGTGTGGATGTTACGTGGTGAATTTTACGATAATTGGCGGTTCGCATTGGCCTATGGCTACGCCAAGCCAAAAGCTCACGCCGCGGCCGGCCATAATTGGAACCATGACCATAATATGGTAAGAAATTGTTTATAATAATTATTAGAAATTAGTGAGAATAATTGAGAGGTACTCTTCTAATATTTCTGACTTTATGAGAAGCCTTTTGTATATTTGATTGTTTCAGAGATGGGAAGTCAATAAGATATTCCCAAATACCGGATTTGTAAGATTTTATATTAAATGATTGATTAGATATATATTTTTGGTAATCAATTTCAATCTGAGTAGAAGCCTCATTATCATAATCTTTCCATTTGTTTTCACTTTGATATTGCCATTTATACATATTTATTAGTAAATATAATGATTGTAAAAATATCTTTCAATTTTTATAAAAAAACTGAACAATAAGATAGCATAATAATATCATCTAAAATAGCAATGCACAACGCAGTACAAACACAAGAAGAATATTGGCAAGGGCCAGCAGGAGTATTAGTACCAAACAGTGTTAATATGGTACGATGTCTAGATAGAGTAAATTGGGTACGTAAAGACGGTAGTATGACGGAGATGTTTTCACTAATGTCTCCATATACAGAACAAGAGTATTGCGCCGAGAATGCTCGAAACATTCATAGTAGTAATTACTACTGGAAGTCGGATATTCCAGAGGGACATTGGTTAGGACCGGCAGATATTTTTGTTCCCAATTCGGTAGAGGTTGTATCATCACCAGATAGATCTAATCATGTTTATTCAAACGGTCAAACGACAAAGATGATGTCAATATATCCGGTGGCGGAGTGGTATACGGATAGTCAGTATCGCGAGATTCATGCGGAGTATCGTGAAGGCCATTATTACTGGAAAAATTGAATAATAATTATTTTATAAGATTATGATTAATATATAATGATGGATGACAGTATAAATTTCGAAGAATTTCATAAAATCATAAAAATAAGAAACCATGTTAATCGAAATGTAGCTAAAAAGATATATAAACAGTCAAGGAAGACCGTTTATAGAGAAATACGATCACCATTATTTGCTGATGAAATTTATATACTTTGGGCCGTACATGATAAAATCCCATATAAAAAATTTGATAAAGAAGGAGAAAAATTGTATAATAGCGATAACTATCTCTTCTATGTAGAAGAATATACATTGGAAGATAATGAGATATTTGATTCATATATTCATTGGACACCTCGTCATAGTAGGCAAATGAGTGGTAAAATATTTGTTCTAAAGGATGTGCAAGCAAAGAAAAAGTTTCGTAAACTTCGAAATAGGAGGACGGAATTAGATAAGAAGATACAAAAGATGGAGGATAAGATTACTTCTTGTAATCAGAATAAAATTAAGATAGAGACATTAATGAATAGATTAGAAGAATTTACTAAACCAGGGTATGAGCATACATTGGAGGATATAGAAAAATTTGAATAATAATTCATCTAAATATTATAATTAAAATATATGACAGAAGAGAGTATAAATTTCGCTGAATTTCAGATGCTAACACATCATAATTTCAATAAGAATATAGCACGAAAGATATATAATGAGTCTAGAAAGGTTTATATAGTGAACCAAATGCAAGTATCTTGTAACAACAATATACAATACATATATCAATATTATTCTGATGCAGTACGACATATAGATCAGTATAAATGTATCACAATGGAAGAAAAAATATTAGAAGAAAATGAGATGTATATAGATGGTTATTATGGTGAAATAGTGAAGTTGAAAGATAATCAAGATATCAAAAGATATAGAAAAATATTGTCAAGAAAAAAATGTATTAATATGAAGATCATAGAATTACAGAAAGAATTCGATAAAGAGAGAGCAATATATAAGAAAGAGGTGGATAGAATGTATGAATTGATGGTAAATATGCAAAACTTTGATACGTTAGCCTACAGAGATACTATTAGAGAGATAGATGAAAAAATTGAATAATATTTTAGCTTCAAAATTATAATTAAAATAGATGGATATAAAATTTGATGATTTTCAGTCAATCACGCAGAGTAGTTTTAATAAGAATATAGCTCTTAAGATTTATGATAAATCAAGGAAAGTATATATAGTACTACAAGAGTCGGTGTATGGTGAAATAATAAAACGTGGTATATATGATTACTATCCGGAACAATATAAAGGAGTGGTAAATTTTACCATAGAAGAAAAAATTTTAGAAGATAATGAGATATATGTTTCTGATTATCATGGTCGAAATTCTTTTAGTTATTCAAGTAAAATAGTAAAGCTGATGGATAAGCAAGATGGCAAAAGATTTTGTAAGATTTTGTCAAGAAGAGATTATTTTGATATGAAAATCTATAAATTAAATAAAGAATTAAAATTATATAATATAGAAAGGGGTAGAATGCAGGAAATGATGGGTTATATGCAACAATTTGGTATATCAGACTACAATAATACTATCAAAGAAATAGATGAACTCTAAAAAATTATTATAAAAATCAAGATTAGAAACTCAAATTATTAACAACATAAATGCAAATAATCCGAGAAGTCCAAAAAGTAAAGAACCTACACCAGAAAGGGCAACAATTTCCTTATAGTATTGAAATACGTAAAGATAAACAATATCATGGTAATATCCAGCAACAATCATCATAAAGATTAATCCGATATAGACGATGCTCAAAGTTTTTCTGGATTGTCCCCAGAAGGAGTTCATAAGTCGTTGATAATATTGTTCATAACCCTGGAAGAATCTGCCGAGAGACCCTATAAATTCGCAGAACGCCATTAGAAGGCCGATAATATCTTGAAGGGGAGTGTAAGTATATAATTTTCTACAAACAATACGTAAATAGTGGTCGATATTGTTCAATAATTTTTGAAGAATACGTCCAAGATTACGTATATAGTACCATAAATTTACAAAGAAATGGTAGATAAAGTTGTCTAATTTCATGAGTATATTTTTGAAGATAGACCATAAATTCTCAAAAAGATGGATTAGATGATTGATAAATCTTTTGAATATATGATAGTAGGTCATATAATCGAAAATCCAAGCCATAGATTGTCCAATTTTATAGAGCCAATTTCCAATAATTATGGAAACATTAATAATTAGTCTAGTAGGTCTTAATCCACTATTGGGAGCCAATAATCTAAAGAGGTATTCTAATAGGATAATAGGTAGAGTGTATATAAAGAGTTCAAACATTTTGTATATAAGTGGATATATAGATGGTAAATAAGATTCAATTTTTTTAGCTTGAAAAAACTGAATTATAAAAACAATAAAGGGCAAAAGATATAAGAATGAATCATAATATTTTAGGAAAGATATATAGCAAAATAGAAATGTCCCACGCTATATATGAAATTTTAGTGTTTAGAAATAGTAAAAACCCTGATAGATATTATTTCTATGAAGAGTCAGAAGCACATAAATATAAAAGGGATATGTACATTAAACATCTCCCTAAATATCCACAATATTTAGATAAACTTGAAGGAGTACTTAAAGAGATAAATGATGAAGGGAAAGATAAAGAATTGAGAGAAAAGTGTTTATCTGATACAAGAGTAGAGATTTTATGTGATAAGTTGATAGAGATTGAAAATAAAAAGGGATTTTTCATGGATGTTGTTGGGATAGTATATATGTCTGTACATAAGATATATGTCAAATAAAAAACTGAATTATAAAAATGCTATACATTGTTAATATAATATTACTATGGTCAACAATAACGTTTTTACGAAGATTTGTAGCAAAATAGATCGACCGTATGTTATATATAAGGTGATAGAATGGCAAGGAGGAATGGATAGTTATGAACTGAAAAAATATTTTTATGAGGATGAAGATGCATATAAATATTTAAGATCAAGATATATAACTATATTAACTAAAAATTTAGAGTATTTTCATCCAGATCATGATAAGAAATTATATGATACAAGAGATGTATCTAAAAAAGTTTTAAATGTTGATAGAAGGAAAATGGAGAATATATATGGTACTAAATTTAACAGTAGGAAAGAAAAGGAAGAATGTATATATGATGAAATATTGGAAGAAAAGGTTAAAAAAAGTATAAAAATAGCAGGAGGCTGGCATTTATATATTTACATAGAGGTGGTAGATATAGAATAAAAAAAACTGATTTATAAAATACATTATATAATAAGAAGCCATTAGGAATGCTGAATCATAACATTTTTGCAAAGATATGTAGCAAAATAGAGATGCCACATACTATATACAAGGTCGTAGAATATAAGGGTGGTACAAATGGTTATACTAAGGAGGAATATTTTTATGAGGAAGAAGAAGCGTATCAATATTTACGTGATGAGTATATAAAGACATTAGCATATAATTTGGCTTATTACAAAAATAAAGATCAAGTTATGTATGAAACGGCAGGTTGTACATATATAAATATAGAAGAAGATTCATCCAAAATTCGCTCTATATTTGCTAATAAGTATGATAGTAATCAGGAGATGGCACGACAAATATATGATGATATATTGATAGACAAGGTCAAACAAGGAATAAAAATAATAGGAGGATATAGAATAAATTTCAGTATAGAAGCTGGTAATATACGTTAATAAAAAAAATGATGGTAAAATGAGTTATTTTTTGACAGTACTTAAAAAAAGAACCAATGGATGTTTTGAAAGAGATTACCAATCAACCAAAGACGATCTATAAAGCACGTGTCTATGACGATACAAATATGAATTCATATGAATGGTATTCACATTTCTATAAGGAAGCAGATGCGTATCAATGGTTACGTTCAGAATATTTTAGATTATCTTTAAATACGACCTTATCACTTGACCGGAGATTGTATAATTATATTGGAAAGGAAAAAGTTAATATGATAATGGTAGATGGTACACTAAGTATTGAGAAGAAGAAGGAAAAGATATTTGATGAAATTTTGGTAAATTTACTTAAGACGGGGGGTACGGTAGAAGGGTATTTTATGATATATTTTCAGATAATTCCTATATCCGTTAATTAAAAAATTGACAGTTATTTTATTATAAATTTATATACGCAAAAAGAGACAATGCACCGTCACATTTGGGTATACAAAGACACTACCAATGATCAGGAAGAACGATTCTTCTACAAAGAAGAAGATGCGTTTGCACATTTGAGATCCAGATTTCTCGAAAAAGCATCACCACAATATGTTAAAGATAATTATGACTCTAATGGGCCATCACTAATTTATTCAGAATTAGATGAAGTTTGCGAATGGATGGCAAAGATTTACGATGAAAAATTGGTAGACATAGTCAAACAAGGTGGTAGTATCACGGGTTCATATGGGTCAATCTTTAGTGTTAAGATGGCTCCGATATCATAAAAAAATTGAATTATAAATCCTACTGAGAATCATTAAGCAGATTAAGATGATGAATCCGAATGTTTTTCGAAAGATTATGATGGAAGCAAATCAGCCAAAGAAAATTTATAGAGCTCGTATTTATGATGATAGAAATAAGAAATCAAAAAAATGTGATAAATATTTTTGCAAAGAGGAGGATGCTTATAGGTGGTTATATACAGAATATTGTAGGTCAGCTTCTATCCCAACATCTACGGATCATTTATATGCGAGGGCAACAAGTGATGGAGAATATCATTCAAAATTAAATGATATAAAGGGAGATGATACATTAGATAGAGATAGTAAAATAAAAAAAATATTTGAGAATATTATTAAAGAAGAATTGGAAAAAAGTTCATATGCGGAGGTATATTTCTTGATATATTTCCAATTATTAGAGATAGAAATTAGTTAAAAAAAATTGAATTTATAAATCCTAATTTTTGGCAATACTTATTCACATGAATAAGAATATATTTGAGACAATAATCGCGAAGTATACGAAACTTCAGAGACCAGATCGTATATATGTGATTGAAATATATATTAGAAAAGAAGATATACGAAAAAAATATTGTTATTATGATGGTGAAGATGCATATAAATCTTTACAAGAATTGTATTTGCAATATAGTGAATATAATGTACCAATAATAGGATTCCAGCAATTGTTTTGGGGTCATGAGTCAAAACAATTACAAAATAAATTTTCAAAGTTATGCAATGAAATTAAAGAAGCCAGGATGCGTGTTTTTGGGACGATTCTTGGATCTCTTCCAGATACGATCATAATAGATATACGGAGGATAAAAATGCAATAAAAAAATTGAAAGTATTTTATTATAAATTCATATACATAAAAATATACAATGGAGAATTACGTTTGGATATATAATGACACCAGTAATGATAATCAAGAGCGATTCTTCTATAAGGAAGAGAAAGCATTTGCGCATTTGAGAGGTAGATTTCTCGAAAAAGGATCGCCAAACTATGTCAGAGAAGATTCAGAATTGGATGAGGTAGAGATAGTCAAAAAAGAAGGGTTTATCAGGGATTCAGAAGGATTGATTTTTAGTATAAAGAAGGTCGGAACAGCATAAAAAAAAATTGAATATCAATTATAGTGATGAGCGCCAATAAAAAAGTGTAATGAATCACAATATTTTTGAGAAGATATATGCAAAGTATACAGAATTAATGAGACCTAAGTATGTATACATTGTCACCAATATGTCTACTATTCTTAAATTGAATCAAAAAATATTCTATCAAGAGGTAGATGCTATGCGGTATGGTAAAGAAATATTTATTAAGGATGCACAATTGGGTATTATTATTTCACAATTTTGCAAATCTAATTTATCTGAGCCAGAGAGGTCAAAGGTAAGTGAAATACTATGTATGCAAGAGTCAGACGCGACGAGACTGGCATTATTGTTTGATGAAGTTATAGTTCATAGGCTTGAAGATGGTATTATCATTGGAACTCCAGGTGAATTTATGAGAGTATATAAAGAAGAGATTAATTAAGAAAAAATTGAATTTTATAATTCCTACTGTTTTTTGCCAATGCTTTTTATTAAAAAGCATAATGTTTAACCATAATATATTGCAGACAATTTGTGAGAAGGTGCAGTATCCAAAACAGATATATATTGTAAATTTTGGATGTATCAACTATAATAGAGATTATTTTTATGATAAGGATGTAGCACTAGATTATATAAAACAGTATTTAATAAATAACATCTATTATTTAGGTTATATTATACATCATTATACCTCCAAGGAACTGTATATAAATCAAATTCATGGAATATTGGAAGATATCCATGAAGAAAGAGAGGTAATGGGAAGAATATTTGATGAAGTTTTAGCGGATATTTTAAGAGATGACGGAGAAGTAATTACCAGTCAAGCGACAAAGATAGTGATAGAGAAGGTTAATATAGTTTAAATTATTTTATAACAGAAAAAAATGAACATTGTTTTTAGATAATTGATACTTATTTAATAATGTATTTGCGATTATCACCTTATAGATGGGAAATAGACGAAGATCAGTATTTATTTTTAACAAAGAACATTATCAAGCTTCCGAATAGGAACATTATAGGAAAGATCATAGAGAAGAGTAGGGTAAAACCATTACATACAGAGTCATTACAGAATTATGAACATATAGTTGGGATAAGATTTAGGTTACAAATGGTGAATATGTTTGGAAGATACATGGTTAAAGATTTCAAGATATCTTCAATTATGAAGTTATTAAAAGAGTATGATACATTACCTTGTAAATTTTTTGAAAATGATCCATATGATATTAAAACATTTGGAGATATAGTTAAGTATATAAATTTAGATGATATAAAGGAGATAGAATTTGTTGTTTTAGATATAAAAGTATTTAAAGAGGATAATAAGATGGTAGGTCTTGAAGGGAAGGTAATCTATAATGGTAAGATAGAGGATATAGAGTTAGAATTTTATGCATCAGGAGGAGGTTTGATAAAAGTTTCATTAGATAGGATGTTTGATTATGTGCAAATGGCATTAAACATGTATGCTATACGAGGGAAGGCACATATAGAGGTAGAAGAATTTGAATTTTTATATGATGATGTATCACAGCCAAGATTAGTTATGTAGAGTCATTTATAAAAAAATTGAATAATCATTATAGTTTTAGACAATATTTATTCTTTGTTTAGTAAAATGAATAAGAATATAACTGAGACTATATTAAAGATGCAGATATATCAGGATATCATAAATTACTATTTATCGAAAAATGAGTCAATACCGATAACAATGATTAAAATCTTAGATGAAAAGATTAAGAAAGAGACAAAACAAAAGTGTAAAAAAGCAGATGTTTTAGAGGATGGTATAAATGTTTTATTCAAATGTCCTTGTGGAGGTACGGAAGATATGTCTGAATTTTTTAGTTCAAAAAGTTATTATGATCATGGAGGAAGTAAGGGAGGATATTGTCAAGGTGAAGATAAATATGGAGACTGTGATGTAGAATTATGTTCTAAATGTAAATATTGTCCAAATTGTTTAGATGGAATCAAATATAGTTTTGAAGATGGGAGAGAATAAATATTCCAGGTTTATAAAAAGTGAATAATATTTTTAATAGAATTAAATCAATATATGAGTATGACAGAATACAACAATTTGACGGAATATAAGTGGGATATTAGCCGATATCAATATATATTTTTAACTCATAATAGGATTTCCGCTGTTAATAAGAATATTTTGAATAAGATTATAGAGAAAAGTAGGAGAGTACCGAGTTATACGGAGGCAGTCAGAGATCCTGACAGTATTAAGTCTATAAAATTCAAGTTAAATTTTATTAAAGTGTTAGATACGTATTTATTGAATGATTATGAATTTAAGCTTGGAATGAATGCATTGCAAGGCAATAGAAATATGCATGTATCGACTTTGTATGGTTCGCATGGTGAAGTAATATCTGCATTTAATTTGCAAACAGTAGGAGATGCATTAGATCGTATTGATTTTAATCATGAAATAGAATTAGAGTTTAAGATATTTGATATAAAGAAGAAAATGAAGGATGGAATTTTGAAGAAAATTAAAGGAAAAATGTTGTATTATGAGTTGTTAGTTGATGTGACAATAGAATTATGTGGAGATATGAATATTTTGAATGTGCCATCAACATTATTTGAAATGGTTGTGCATAATAGGCCACAAAATAAATTATTAGGGGCGATTAGTGGGATATTAAGACCATCTAAAGATATATTGATATATGATTTAATGTTTATGTATCGTGATATAACAAACCCGCATTTATTTTTAGAATAAAAAAATTGAACATTAATTTACGAAAATATTATAAGACATAACAATGAACAGCGAATTTAAAACTACTAATTATCCAACTTTAACTGCTACTGAATTAAAAGAATATTTTCAAGGATATGATTTCCATGAACTATATGACTCTTCTAAAGAGTATCAAAAGGATAAATTTACTCAAGATTTTGGTAAAGGTCTTCATCAATATATATATGCATTACATAAAATTCAAGATCGTGAATCTAAAGAAGAAACGCAATATGTAGTAGCGGAAGAGGAATTAGATGAGGGAGAGTTAAAAATGTTAGCACCATATTGCCAATGTATGTATCATAGAAAGGCATGGTATAATCCGCGTAGAATGTTTATTTGTCAATGTTGTGTTGGATGTCTACAGAGTGACTTTCCGCAACAAAGTGTCATCAATAGAACCCGAGAGGATATGGAATATAATACTCGAATTCCGGACCAAGAAATTATCAATAACACGGTAGAAAGTGTGGTAGATTGGTCTCTAAGATCGTAAAAAATTGAATTATAATTATACTTTTTGTAGTCAAACTTGTTTGCAATAAAAAGCATCATGAGAATCAGATTAAATGTAGGTGGTGTCATATTTGAGACCACGGATCAGACCTTAACTATGAATTCAGAATATTTCAAATCAATATTGGATGATAAATGGAAGCCAGAAGAGATATTTATAGATAGATCCCCAGATGGTTTCAAGGAGGTATTAGGATACATGCGCAATCCTAATTACAAGGTGTCAAAAATATATGAGGA
>SDBT01013172.1_pt1 | contig 13264 bp, 19 predicted proteins | sample 2277101 | NCBI WGS metagenome assembly SDBT01 (sample SAMN10404973, study PRJNA504765) | marine sediment metagenome | isolation source: marine sediment core GS10_PC15, 103 cmbsf | place: Arctic Ocean: Southern Knipovich Ridge | collected 2010 | reverse complement strand
GGCCCTTGCCATTATTCCAAGATGGATCAAAATGAGGGCGCGAAGACCATAGAAAGAGTTCTGGAAAGTCTTTGGCCTGGGCTCTTTCATTCTTAAACCAGTAATAACTAGGCCTCAAAGACTCCCTGGTCACGGCTATTTGCGCTTCTCTTAATCGGCAAGGGTTTCCTGTCTGGGCAGTTTGCATGACAAAGATGGGATTGCCAGCCATGAAATCAGACTGATCTCCTGTGGATCCTGGGCTCTTATTTATAAATCCGAAATGGGTAAATGGACCGCCGCTTATCAGCTTTGAACAATGATGCTCTAGCGCATTGGAGGCGGCTACCTTGTCAGTAAAATGTGACTTGGGCATGTAGGGAATGGATCCCAAGGCTTTGGCGTTATCAAAGTGAATTGAATCGGCAATAAGCAACACGCTCCCAGTTGGGTTATCAAAACTGGCAAGATAGGATTCGTATTCCAAGCCCGCCCTTACCGGGAATATTCCATATCTTCCCCTAAAGGCTGCCGTCTGACCGTCGCCCAAGGTAACATTCTTTAAAACCGTATGAACATCATAACCAAATCGTAAACTGGTATCTCCAATGCCGCTTGATTCTTTATCAATCAATTGAAATCTAGCGGGGGCTTTGGTGGCAATTATGGCTTCCTCAATTTGAAGACCGCCAGCAATGGGTCTTTCTAACGTGTCATTTCCAAAGACAACGGTTAATTCGCCGTGGTTGCTATTGTGATAAACAGAGGCATAAACAGTAACGCTCGCCCCAGTTCCACAAAAGTTTCTCCTTGTCCTTCCCACCTTCCAAAGATTTCGATCTTGTATGAAAGTAAGATTACCTTCAAAGGGAACATAACACATATTTTTATTAGGCTCTTTAAGCCCAAAGACAATGCTAGTGGCAAACCGACCGCTTCCAAGTAAGGCTTTCAAATCCTTTCCAAATGTAAAGACTGATGATCTATTCGTGAATCCAATGGTTAACGCTTTTTCTTCATTTGGTTTTAAATCAACTTTTACAGTTACCAACATAAGGGCAATGGAATCTTTTACGCCATCGACCAACCACCATTTGATAGGTAGGAAGTCGGCCCGATTGCCTCCCAGGGTCAGTCCCTTTAAAACGCTTATGTCTTTTATTGCTCCAGATGGCAGGGGAAATATCCCTCTAGCATAGCCGCTAAAACCAAGCGTGCTCCGATTCTTAACATGAAATACTGGGGGCGCCTCGGCAGGTTCACTTGCTGTCATAGCCATATAAAGCTGGGCGGTTCTTTGTTCGGTTGTTTTGAAAATCGTGCAACCAAACAGCAATAATAAAACTAATAACGATACAATTTTCTTCATTTTAATTTTTCCTTAATTTTAGTTAATCCCAATCCTCGTCCCAACTGGGGATGAAGGGTGTGATAAATATATATTTGTCGTCACAGAATACCATTGAAGAATCTTTGCGTTTTATTCTGTTATAAACTTCAAATGCCCTATCGCAGGAGCATTTTTGACCGGGAGGGAATATCTCTTGAGGACATCCTTTTAAGTGTAAGGGTACAACAATGCCCTTGGGAGAAGGCTTAGCCGTTGGAGGAAGAGGTGTTTCTATTTTAGGTTCAGGTGCGGGTTCTTTTTCCTTCTTGCGGCAATGGATGCAAGCATAGTGATTAGCTCTATAATTTTGAGATTCATAATTGGGATATCCTATATCAAGTGCTCTTAATTTGTTTGTTACAGCAATCCCATTACACCCTTTATTCTTGCACCATAGGAATTGTCCTTCCTCCAGGAATTTATCTGGGGCGCAATTTGGGCAGGTGTGCGGCACTGAACCTGCGGCCATTAGGCCTGTCTCACAAATAACGTCTTCCTCGCCGCAATTATTTAATGCCATAACCTCCCAAGCCTTGCCGTCGTCTATGTAATAGAGTTTCTTTTCTTCTGGCATTTCTTATCCTCCACGAAATATATGCAACCAGGAATGATTTTATTTCCTTTGAATTTGGATAGATTGATTAGTTTTTCGGCTAGCATCCGACGAATCGCGCCATCTTCACTCGACCAATCCCCGAAACTAAAACGGTTCTCTTGCTTTGTTGGGCGCTTTAAATGAATATTCATATATCCAGATGCACCCGAATCCTTTGTTAACCAAACCTTAACACCTTTCTTCTTTCGTTTCTTTTTCGCTTTCTTCATCTTCCTTCCTTTTGATCAGCCCAATAGGCTGCTTTTAAAAACCAATCACCTAATCTTCTTAAATCCTTTGCGCTACAAGCAAGTAGCGGTAAATTACCAAATTGAATGAGCCACGGAAACCATTCTGACTCTCTAGGAGAATCCTTAATCCTAAAACTTTTATTACCAAACCTAATTGGCAGAGGTCTTTTTGGTGTATTACTCATAACGGTAAAGAAACCTAGCGCGGAATCATGAACAAGATTTAGCGGGATCTTGTAGGAGGAGATTCCGCGCTAGGCCAGTCAAATGAAAACCTCCATCAAACTATTTAGTGTGTCTTGTTTTCTTCTCTCATTAAACCAACGACCCAGAAAATAATGTCTAGATAGGTCGTCAATGATCGTATCTTTCAAATAGGTTTCAACCTGGGATGATACATAATTTGGCACGATTTTTACGGCTATCCACCAGCGGACGTTTTCTTTAAACGCTTCAGTTTCAATTGAGAGCCGCCCGGCTTTTTGGAGATATCGAATTTTAAAATTTGGTATGTGAATCCACTGGTAAAGATGTTTGGCTTCGTGAAGGATCATTTCAGATTGATAATCCACATTGTTTTTTAAGAAATTGTTTGGCAACCAAACGGTATTTCCTATCACAGTTGAGGCATTTTTGAAGATGAAAGGAATATTAGGCTTCTTTTTATATTTACCTTGATTGATGAAGAAAAAGAGATGACGAAATTGACTTCCAGTTTTGGCCTGGATGTTCCTAATTATTCTATCAATAACGTCTTGATTCATATGATCTTAATGGACAGTGTTATTTTTTTCCAATTTCTCTTCAATTTGTTTTAGTCGGTCATCCATATCTTCGTGATTATCAATTATTTCTTTAATAGCAGTATAGATATGATTTATTTCGTCACAAAGAGAATTCATTTGAGTTGCTATCCATTTCATTACACTGACCATATCCTTTGGACTTTTGACGTTAAGCATAATAATTGTCCTCGGTTATTCCTCAGAATCAACATCATACATAATATCTTCGGGAATTTCTACACCTAAGACTTTTTCATGGAAAGGTTTTGGCCGATCCTTATCTAAGTCATTAAAATAATCATTCGGAGTTTTTCCATCATAGTCATCTTTAGGCATTATCAGTCGCCTCCCCTGTTTTCCATTCTTCTTCAGCCAACATTATTATTGATTTTTCTAATCCAATTTCTAATTTTTGGATTCTTTCGTTTGATTCACATTGATCAATATGATCAAACAGAGCATCGTTATTTTGAAGCAGCAATTTCATGACATCGTCACAAAGAGAATTCGAAAAACCAGCTAATAAAGAAACGTTTCTTTTCAATTCCCTTTTAATTTCAGTTTTTTTAATATCACTGTAAACAAGTTTCGCCGTAGGAACGCTAGGTTTCGGTTTGTTTTCACTTTCAATTTGTTTTTCATCAACTTGCTCACTCTTCACTAATATAACCTCTCTTGATTTATCCTCCCAATCCTGGGAGAAGACATCAGAGATACAAGCCATGGATCTAGTCGCTTTGATCTGTGCCCGTTTGATTGCCATTTGGGAATAGGTGTGGAGATCATTTAAAAGTTCTGTGGCAGATCTTTCTACTTTACCTACTTCCTGTCCAGTTATTGATTCGTTATCGTCACTAAATTTTGCGCCACAACCACCGATTTTTTGATAGCAATAAAAAGCTTGTTGAGGATTATCTTTTGCCCACTTTGATATTTTAATTGTTTCCTTGTCACAATCAGGGCATTTGTAAGAAGCGTTTCGAAAGCGATATTTATCTTCTTGTGAATGACAAATCCCCAGTCCATAAGCAGCGGGTTTATGGGTATCCTTATTTCTCAATTCGACCATTATTTGGAAGCAATAGAAACCCTGATCAAAATCGATATCTCTGATCATGGTATCGATTTGAGGATAAACATAGACATTCATTAAAGCGTTTATTTTGTCGGACCCTGACAATAATAGACAATCCTTTTTGGACCCAGGCCAGGGTGGACCATAATCTTCGCCATGTTTCAAATGAAGAATGGCCGAACCTCTCTGAACTAAATACTCATTTTGTTTTTTTTGGATTTGACAGATAATGTCTAAAGATTCAGTTTTATCCCGATCAATCTTCTGAACTTGCGCATCCATAACCCCTCCTAGATTATTGTTGTCCTAACTCCTCGAAACAATTTTTACAAATAAAATGCTTGTTATTGCACACAAATATTCGGCGAAAGTCTCGGAATAGAAACTTGTGTCCACAAGATGGACATAGTCTTCCGAAGGCTTCCAATTCTGGATTATATTCCTTAAGAATTTTTGGTTCCTCAGTATACTCAGGTGCCATATATAAGTGTTGGAATAGAAACTCCAAATGTTCTTGCCAAAATAACGAGGGTTCTTTTCGAGGGATTTTGAGTCTTGCCGGATTCAATGAACGAGATGGTCTCTTGTGTAATTCCTCTTTTGCCATTTCTTCGACTTATCTTCTCGACATCTTCTTGGGTCAAACCTCTTTCAAGCCGAAACCGCTTCACATGGTTACCTAATGTAGGCATATAAACACCTTTATATTAGAACTCTAATGGAGTCAAGGTCATCATAAACTCTTCCTCAGATACTTTATTAGATCAAGCATATCAGAACATTTGATTTCCAAATCGTCCAAAATCTGTTCATTCCTGTTTATTGAATCTGACTTTGTGAAATACTTTTTTACGTTCACAGCACAGGGTCTACATAAAATGTCATAATCATCATGCCCAAGTTTCTTAAGACAGGATTGACAAAAAAAGAACCTTTCTTTCGTACCACCTTTATTCATTACTTTTTCCCTTTCGTTAAAATTCTATTCACATCATTGCCCAAACATTAATTTATAATACGCTTCATCTTTTGCGTCCTCGAGGTCTCTAATTCGTAATTTTAATCTGGCGTTTTCTTCTTCTAAGTGTACTGTCCGGCCAAACAATCTATAAACTACGCGACCTTTTCCAAATACGTCTTCAGCCTCATTTAAATTCTTTTTCATCTCCCACAACTCGCGGGCTTTGGACTCGGGGATTAAACATACAAAACCACCACCTTTACATTCATCACAATCAATGGTTTCATCTTCTGAGCCTGGAACCCAACACGCAGCATTTACTATTCCTTGACCATCACAAGATAGACATTTGCAAGAGGGCCATGGAAGGTCATTTTTGTCGGGCATTTCTTTCCCTTTCATTGAGTGATGCAGTTACAAGTTGGATCTGGAATCGTTCCATTGTTTGGTCTATTTCTAAGCCAACCAATAGCCCTTGGATCCATGAGACATTCTGAAATACAAGCGCCATAGAGTTGGGCATAATTTAGGGCCGCTTCCTGGGATCCCAGTTCAAGTTCGGCCTCCAAGAACCAATCATGATCTGTGTGAGGTATTCCGCTCAAGGGGATCTGATTTTCTGCCCCGCATCCGGCCAGGGATAGGATCAAAAGGATTGTCAGGAAGCAAACAATGCCTATGCTTAGGATGGTCATGAAGAATCGATTTAAAGCCATTTTCAAAGTTCCTCCACTTCCATTTTCCTCCTCAAGGTTTCAATATCTTTGGCAACCACTTCAGCATAGCAATCATGGCCATTATCTTGGTATTCATGAACGCCTTTTAAATATTCAATATTTTGGTAAGAATCTTTTGAAACGTGCCAAATCCTATTTTCAGAATCAATATAGTTTCTTTCAAGTTCAGTCATTTTCAATCCTCCTGGCCGAAAAGGGAAAAGGCAGAATGGATGGTTCCGTTCTCATCAACGAAGGGGATCTTGTAAATTTGCATCCACTTCTTGACAATGGCCATCGCAGTTTCAATGGTATTTTTGGCCGGCGCTTCCTTCTTGATTAACTCGAACTTATTTGTAAACAATCCGACAATGGATTCGTCAGGATTAACAAAGGCGCAAAAGTCAGGTGTTTCCATAATTACCTCCATAATTGAGATGAGATGATTATAAACGCTCTTATATTAAAGTCAATGGATAGTATAACTATTATATATCGTTACACATTTTGTACACATTATGGACACTCTAACGTCAACTCTCATGTTAGAGATTACAGAATATGGACAACTATGAAAATATTTCATACCAACTTCTTAAAGCAATTATATCAATTGTTTAGAGTGTCCACATTATGGACTTGACAGCCAATTAGTATCTTTACATCAACTTAGACTTACGGTCCCTCGATATATAAGATCAGAATCTAAAAACTAATACCAAATCATGATTCAAGATCAAAATAGGCGGTCATAATGTTAGGAATTATGATCCGCCCTTATGGTCATAAACATCCTCCAAAATCCAGCCTTAAATCTCATCCCTTAATGGATAGGTCTATCCTTAAAAGAACCCCCCTTTTTTTTGAAAGGAAAATGAATGACTAAAATGAATTATAGCAATCCTCACAGAGAGCCTTCATTTAGCGATAAGGATAAGATGGCTAGATCGGCCCCAGTGCAATCACATGAGAGAATCAAATACAACAGACCCAGATACAAAAAGATTGACTGTCAGGAAGTGACTGTTCTCAGAATTGAGCAGGATAAAGATAGTTACGTAAAGGCAAAATTGAGGATCGTTATCTACGATAAGAAATATATGGTTTTGGAAAAACGCGCATTTTATTTAGATCCAACGAATAGTCAAGAGAAACCTGGTAAGACGAGAAGCCTTAACTTTGAGGACGTTTCTACAATCATTGATAAGAGAACCGAGATAAACAATACCTTCCTAGGATTCAATCACGGTTGTATTTGACGGATTGGACCATTCCATGTTTTAACACGACCCATGAGAAACATCTCAAAAAACTTTTCCCGCGAGGAATTTTTCGTTTCAGAAAGTTATCCTAAATTAGCGTGGGAAACAAGTCGAACAATTCAAGATTTCCTAAAATGCAATCAAATTGTTTTCAATGTTTTGCAGCCCATTCGTGATCATGCAAACAAAAGGTTGGTGATAAATTCTGGCAAGAGATCTAAAAGATTAAACGATGCAATCGGTGGGGTTACTTCTTCTCAACATAGATGGATTGGTGATGACTGGGCAGTTGATTTTGGTTTCAAGAATACTCGTGGCGGTTATATGAGACTTAGAGACCATTCAGATCTCCTCTTTGAAACCTACGAATGGATAATGGAAAACCTATTCTTTTCATTTGGACAAATGATAATCTATTTAACGCCAACAAATCTCGCTAGGTTCATTCACATTTCTTCGAGAACTAAGAAGCATCAGTCCGAAATGATGGTAAAGAAGAACGGCGGTTATTTTTCAATTAAAGACAGAATAGACTTGAGGGAATTTAAAAATGTTTAAATCAGAAACAATAAAGATTAGTGAAATCGAGAAATGGTTGAATCGACCTATGGAGATAAATATCTTGGCAATAACGCCAGTAAAATCCATTTCCAGGTTTACCGAGGGCTATGGCCATAATAAGAATGAATGGACAACAGAAGACACCCATATAAATATTATCTATTTGGAACAAAAAAGGCGGACTATTACCCCGGCAAATTTAATCATTCCGACCAGGGGACAGAAAAATTAAGAAGAATACCAGATACATAATCTTGAGAAACAAAAGCCCCTGGAAATTTGGCGACGACCCCCTTGATGAATTAATTGAGGAAATAAATACCAAAAGATTGGAAATTGTTTGGCTGGAAAGAACATCAACACCCCACCAAGTAACTGCTGTCTGCATCGAGGACTTTATGGATGCAAAATAGCGTGGTCTATTGTTCATACACCAAAATGATGGCAATTGATGAACTGATACCCAATCCCAAGAATTCCAACACCCATTCCCAGCAACAGATCGATCTCCTTGCCAAGATAATAAAGCACCAGGGCTGGCGGAACCCTATCGTTGTCTCGAAGCGATCAGGATTCATTACCAAGGGTCACGCCCGGTTGGCCGCCGCGAAGGTGAATGAATTCAAGACCGTCCCAGTCGACTATCAGCCATACGCATCGGAAGCCCTTGAATGGGCCGACATGATCGCCGACAACAAGATAGCGGAATTGGCAGAAATAAATATCGAAATGCTAAATGATCTAGCCAAACAATTGCCCGATGATTTTGACTTTGATCTTTGGGGAATCCCGGACTTTGAAATCGACTACACTAAAGATTTTGAAGATGAGGATATCGACAAAGAAATTGAACCTGTCAAAAATCCAAAGACTAAACCAGGACAACTATTTGAATTGGGGAATCATAGGCTCCTTTGCGGAGATGCTGAGAATCAGAAAAACGTTGAGTTGCTCTTGGGAAAGTTCGATGTCAATTTATTGATAACTGATCCACCCTATGGGGTGAATTACGACCCGGAATGGCGGGAGGGTGCTGATCTTGGGATTGGTAAAAGATCCAAAGGCAAGGTTGTCAATGATGACCAAATAGTTTGGAAAGATGCGTTTTTATTAGCAAAATGCGATGTCGCCTATATTTGGCATGCGTCTCAGTTCTCCCATCTTGTGGCAAAAACCTTAATTGAATCAGAGTATGAAATAAAATCGCAAATCATTTGGGTAAAACAGCATTTCGCTTTATCCCGTGGCGATTACCATTGGCAACATGAGCCTTGCTGGTATGTCGTTAAAAAGGGGAAGAAACATAATTGGCAAGGAAAGAGGGATCAATCCACAACTTGGGATGTTGCTAATAATAATGCTTTCGGAGGTTTAGGAGAAAACAAATCAGGTCACGGGACCCAAAAACCTGTTGAACTTTACAAAATTCCAATTTCAAACAATTCAAAACAAGGTGATTTCATTTACGATGCCTTCGCTGGCTCTGGAAGCGTCTGTATTGCATGTGAAGAACTAAATCGTAAAGCCCTCATGATGGAAATCGATCCTGGTTATTGCGATGCAATCATCCAGAGGTGGGAAGAGTTGACAGGTAAAAAATCAAAACTTATAAAATAGAAACCCTTTCCTGAGTTTTGCCAAGGTCTCAGTTCAAAACCTTGGCTCTATTTTAGTTGCACGTGGAACCAAAAGGAGAAGAGAAATGAATGAAGAAAACCAAACCGAAGAACCAAAACCGGCGACAGAAGAGACTCCAAAAGAAGAACAAAAACAAGAAGAGACAACAGAAGAAAGCACATCAAAAGAAGCGGAGACGAAAGAAGAGAAACCAGCAGCCTAAGAAGAGAAGCGTTTTAAGTAGAATAGCCAATCTCTTTTCTATAAAATAGCCACTATGGATCGAAAAATAAGAAGCGATAAGTTCGTTTTTGATTTGTCGGATATTGATCAAATCGAGAAGATGGCAGAGATTGGTCTAAATGTTGGCGAGATATGCGAGATCTTTGGTATCCATCGTGACACTTTTTACGAACGAGCCAAGGAGATGCCTGATTTACTTCCGACAGTAGAACGGGGAAAGAAGAACGGCAAAAGATCCCTCCTATTGAAAGCCCATCAGAAAGCTTTTGGATGGAAACCAAAGCATCCAAAGAGTGGCGATAACGACATGATTAAATTCCTTTTATCTCGTGTCCACGGATTGGCCGAGAAACAAGTTCACGAAATTAAAACTTCCGATCTTGACGACAAATCAGAAGCAGAACTGATGGAGGAATTTGAAAGATTACAGGCCTTAATTTATCGCAAGAACGTTTCCGAAACGATGTAAAGAGAATCAGTCTTCGCCAAGGAATTGATGAAGCCAATAAGATTCTTTATCGGCGTTGCGAAGATGAACTTTACGAATTCATTATAAATTCCTTCCACATTCTCGAACCAGTTGTAAAATTTATCCCGGGTTTCCACATTCAATTTATGTGTGAGCACTTGGAACTCGTATCATCCGGCGATATAAAAAACCTAGTCATCTGTGTTCCCCCAGGCCATATGAAAACACTATCGGTCACAGTTAATTGGCCGGTTTGGACTTGGCTTAAAAATCCAGAAACCCGCTGGATCTTTTCTTCCTATTCCTTGGATCTATCTATTCTCCATTCAATAAAGCGCCGCCGCCTTATTCGTAGCTCTTGGTTTCAAGAAAGATGGAATGATCGATTCGCCTTGGTGGAGGATCAAGATAGAAAATCAATGTTCGAAAACGAACAGGGTGGTTGGCTTATGGCGACATCCACATCTGGTACAACTGGTGGTAAACATGGGGATTTTTTGATTGCTGATGACCCAATAAATACCGAGATGGGTTATTCCAGATCCGAAAGAGAAAGGGGAAATGACCACGTCGAGTTCCTATTTTCTACCAGGAAAAGGGACCAGAAAGACTCCCGAACAGTTCTTATTATGCAACGAGTTCATCATGATGACGCGGTTGCAAGGATTGAGAAGATACAAAATAAACTTGCAAAGAAAGGAATAAGTGTCCAAGATCTAGAAATAATCAGCCTTCCTAGTATTTTCACGAAAAAAACAAATTTTAGTTTTCCTAAAACTGAAAAAATAATCCAAAAAGAACCTGGAGACTTACTCTGGGAGGATAAATTCGGTCGAATGGAATTGAACGCAATCAAAGAGAAATTCGGACAATTCAAATTCGAAGCCCAATATCAACAAAACCCAACCCCCGAAGAGGGCGGTTTGGTCCATCAATCATGGTGGAAATATTTCACAGTAAGACCACGGATATTCCAAAAGATTGGCTGGTACTGGGATACTGCTAGCAAGATCAAAACAATCAATGATTATTCCTGTGGTGTCCTAATGGGCAAGGCTGATACCGGTACTTATATCCTCAACCGAATAAGAAAAAGGCTTTTATATCCAGACCTTAAGCGTGAACTGCGAAATTGTTTAGCATCCACCGACGCCACGTTCATCATGGTCGAGGAGAAGTCTTCTGGCGAATCCCTAGTCCCTGACCTTAAAAAGGATGGGTTGCCAATCATTGGACAAATGCCCAAGGGAGATAAGATCCACAGGTTGTCAATAGTTTCTCCAATCATCGAATCCGGTTGTGTCTATCTTCCAGAAGACGCCACTTGGGTTCACGATTTCATTGAGGAGTTCAATCAATTTCCTATGGGAGCATTTGATGATCAAGTTGATGCCACCGTCATCGGTTTGACTGATCTTCATCTAAAAAAGAAAGCAGGGTCATTTAGCGATCTAACTGAAACCAAAAATACACTGCCCATGGCAGGGTCATTAAGAGGGGGCTTAAATGGTAGCGACGAATGACCAATTCCCGCTAAAAAAACAAACGTCACCCAAGGGCGTTTCAGGGATCGAAATATCTGGATCCGTTTATGATGAAGATTATCTAAAAAAATTACAGGGTGTCGCATGGGCAAAAGAAGCAGACAAAATGAGGACCCAGGACAGCCAAGTAAAAATGATCCTGGCCTCTGTTCAGAACCCAATAAGGAGCGCCACTTGGGAATGGATCCCAGCAGACGCTAGCGATCCCCAGTCTGTTTTGCATCGCGATTTTGCAGAGTTTGTTTTGACGTGCGATATGAATAGATCGTGGAGTGTATTCATCAATGAAATATTGACCTTCATACCGTTTGGCCATTCGGTGTTTGAAATCATCCATAAGAATGTAAAAAACCATCCAAGATTCGGTAACTATACAGGAATCAAGTCACTCAGTTGGCGATCTCCCAAAACCTTGGAAGAGTGGAAACTGGATATGGCGACCGGCGAATTGGAAGGCATTCTCCAAAGGTCTTCCGGGGATTTCACAAATGATGTCACAATACCGTCTGACTTTTTAGTGGTATTCACATTGGATCAAGAAGGGAATTATTTCTCGTCTACATCTCATTCATGGCTTCGGCCAGTTTATGGTAACTACCTACTAAAACAATTCCTTAAAAAATTAAAAGGTATCGGCCATGAAAAAATGACCATAGGTACACCCTTAGGAAAAATACCAGATGGGGCCAGCGAAGAAGATGAGAGAAAATTTGAACTGATGCTTCAGAGATACACGTCAAATGAAAATTCTTATTTAAAGGTTCCAGAGGGATACACGATAGATATATTAAAGGGACAGTTTGATTCCTCGGGTCTTGAGGTTGCCATTGAAGCCGAGAATCAGGAAATGGTCCGGGCATTCCTTGCAAACTTTCTAAACCTAGGACAGGGCGCTGGATCATCTGGAGGATCTTTTGCCCTGGGCGCTGATCTAAGCGACTTCTTCCTCAAAGGAATTCAATATGTATTGGATCTAATTGCCGACACAGTAAATAGCAGGGTCATCACCCATTTGATCGATATCAATTTTGGTGAGCAAGAACAATATCCCAGGGTGATTGGATCTGGGGTTCAAGACGTAGGGAAAGAATTGAGTGAGACGATAGGTAATTACGTTAACTCTGGGACCATCGTAGTCGATGAAACCCTGAAAAAATTTATTAGGAAACTTCATAAACTTCCGCCTGCTGATTTAATCGAAGAAGATGATACTGCACCGATAATCACTTCTCCAAATAATGTCATTGATGATACCCCAGCCACCGTGGCACAACCATAAACCGGGGGGCCTAATCCATCGTCGAATGAACCAGACGTTTCAACTGACACCCAGGTCACATCTGAAATAGTACCGGCAACAGAATTACAAGTAACTGGCAGAAGCATTATTACTAAAAGCGCTCTTGGTCTTGAAGAAGTTATGGCTTTGAACCTTGATTTCATCGCTAACAAACTTCAGGCAGATATTGTCAACAGATTCAAGAATCTCCCCGAAGGTAGAAAACGAACATCTACTGTCAGAATAAAACCTGGAGGGGTGAACAAATACAAAAAGGATCTTCGAGCCACCCTTACCAATATCGCTGCGATCGGAATAAACGAAGCCCAGAAAGAGGCGGGGATAACAATTGAAAAATTTGCAGACCCTTTGGACGTTGCGGTTGATATTGCTACCGGTGTTGCAAAGGCCAGATTCCCAAAACTACCGCGAGGAGCAAAAGACAAAATATTGGTAATGGCTGAGGACTTGGCCAATGCTCATGCCACTGATCTTGAAAAGGCAGCCAAATTTGCAGCAAACTATACAATCGAAACG
>SDBT01013171.1_pt1 | contig 13264 bp, 19 predicted proteins | sample 2277101 | NCBI WGS metagenome assembly SDBT01 (sample SAMN10404973, study PRJNA504765) | marine sediment metagenome | isolation source: marine sediment core GS10_PC15, 103 cmbsf | place: Arctic Ocean: Southern Knipovich Ridge | collected 2010 | reverse complement strand
AAGACGCAATACCACCGAGAGTTCCTACCAGACATCCCTGATGAGAAGTTCGTCATTGTCGGTAACGGTATCGACCCAACCCACTTTGAGGGTGAGGTCAAACGTAACCCACATAAGGCGTTCTACTCCTCTTCCTTCGACCGAGGCCTAGAGCATCTGCTCCATATGTGGCCACTAATTCGAAAGGAGGTAACCGATGCAGAGCTCCATATCTTCTACGGCTGGGACCTGTTCGTGAAGTTTCACGGCGGCAACCCCGAACGTATGGCTTGGAAGGACAAGATCGAGGAGTTGATGAAGCAGGATGGGATCGTTTATCGCGGACGAGTGAACCACAAGGATCTCGCCAAGGAGATGATGTCATCAGGCGCATGGCTCTACCCCACAGACTTCGAAGAGATTCACTGCATCACCGCCTGTAAGGCACAGGCAGCAGGAGCGATCCCTGTAGTCAGTGACTACGCAGCCTTGAAGGAGACCGTGAGGAACTCAACATACCGGATTGCAGGAGATCCATGGAGTGAAGAGTACCGCAAGAAATACGTTGAACAAGCCATAGAGTCTTTGAAGAATGGCGACCTAAACCACAGAGAGGCGATGGCTGAAGACGCAATAGAAACATTTAACTGGGAGAAAGTAGCAAAAACATGGGCTGGTTATTTCACAAACTAATCAAATACCCCCTGTACCGTCTCAAAGAGGCGCGAAGGATACATAAAGAAGATCAGGAGACCCTCAATCAGGACGAGAAGGTCGCTGAAGACGTACTCTCTTTCCAGGATATGCGCGAAGCCCAGATGTACTGGCGAAAGAACATGAGCAAGCACATCCGTTGGGCAGACTTTAAAAGCAAATACAACCTATGAGTGCGATTTATAAGACACCACTATGCACCAACTGCGGCATTGACGCCGAGTGGGGCGAAACAAAAGAGATACTGGAACGTATCGACCATCAATTCGTGAGGACAATCAGCGTTACTGTCTGCAAGTGCGGGGAACAGATACGCGAGACCCTCGAAGGTCGGTTGTACCAGCCTGAATGATCGGCCTGATAAATTGGTCGGGCCACGAGAACCTCGGGGACGACGCAATGGTCAAGATACTGGAACAGTTCTTTGAAGCAAAAAACATGGGGGAGAAGCAGAAAGATGCTGACTTCTACATCCTGGGTGGCGGTACGCTTATAGCCGAAGGTTCGCTCTTCATGAGCACGCTGAAGCACCCAGAGCGCACGATAGGCATAAGCCTTGGTGTGCACGGTGAATGGCACGGATACGGGGAGGAATACCTGAAGAAGTTCCACAAGATATACACACGAGACAAGTTCTCTCATGAGCGGCTCCTTGAACACGACATACCCAACACCCTTTCCGTGGACCTCCTCTGCTACCTGGAACCCACTGTATGGCACCCTAAGACACAAGTTTGGGGCAACATCATGCAGCCTGGTCGCAACATAGGGGAAGGATTCGAGGACAAGGTACGAGAACTGCTGAACAAGGATGACATACGATACTTCGCACTGTCTTCGGAAGAGGATATGGACACGATGGGAATGGAGACTGACCTATACAACGACGGGCAGCTGCTCCTAGACCACCTCACAGCGGCCAAGACCATATACGCAACAAGGTTGCACGCACTGGTACTGGCTTGGGTGGCAAAGTGCCCAGACATGAGAGCTCTCGCATACGACCTCAAACTCATACACTTCCTTGACAGGGTAAAGGACATGACCCAAGAGCAAGCACAACAAATCATCGAGACCCACCTATATGAAATCCAAGATATCATTCGTTCACAACTTTCAGGCGCAGGACCGGCTCCAGTGGAATGACGGCCTAGCCGCAGCGATGCGTATATTGGAACAAGATTATGAAGTTACTTACGACACTACGGAAACGTTTGAAAACGCTGACATCATCCTCGCATGGGGAGGCAGCTACAGCACCGAAGCAGAATGGTTACGAAACCTGGCGCACGGAAGGAAAGTGCTTCTATACGCTGGAGGACCTCTCGACACAGGCTACTTCGACAACATCCACCACGTGGTTCTCGAAACTCCAACCGACACCATTCAAGGCGTATCGACTAGCTACGCCTTCGGAACTAACACGAAACTCTTCAAGCCTCAAAAGGCCCCAAAGCTTTTTGATGGCATACTTCCCGCGGGTTATGCGTCTTGGAAAAGACAATCACTATTCGCTGACGCGCTTGGTTCCGGTGGACTCCTCTGTGGGCCCAAGCAGGAAGTTGAGACAGAATGTTTTGAATATCCAGAGGAGAAAGGAGTCCTTACATTGCCCGAGCTCCCACCTGGGGCTCTCCCGTACCTGTACTCGGCCTCACATGCTCTCGTCAACACAGCCAGCTACTGGGGAGGTTGCCAACGAACCATCTTGGAAGCAATGGCCTGTGGAATCCCCGCCATCGTCATGGCAGACTCATCCCGAAACCGCTGGTACGTGGAAGATTCCGGTAACGGATTCGTCGTAGAACCTCACCCAGACGCCATCAAAGACGCCATCAACAAAATTAAAGAAACAACATGGGACACGAGACGATACATAATGGAGAGGTGGTCGGAGCAGAAGTACGCACGAGACCTCGAATCAGCGTTCTCACAGTAACAAACAGACCCGGAGGAATAGATGTCACCTGGGCATCCCTCAAGAAGCAATCATTCCAGGATTTTGAATGGATACTAGCAGACGAATTATATGAATCACGACACAAAGAAGTCAAAGAATACGTCAACGACCCGAGGCTCGTCCATATCCCCACTCCGAGAGTACCTACGGACCTTTGGAACCTCAACAAGTCCTACAACGCTGCACTGCGTGCTGCAAAAGGAGACCTTGTCGTATCTTTGCAAGACCATATCTGGATTAGAGGTGACGGCCTTGAAAAGTTCTGGTCGCTCTATACCTCACTTGGACCAAGAGTCTTTCTTACAGGTACGGGCCACAAGGCAAGAGGCCCCAGGCCGACTGACCTTCAGGGTAAAATCACAATCTATGCCGAGCCGTACACGGAAAAACCGCAAAACATCACGGAAAGGGACAGCAGGATCGAAGGTGAATCCATCCTCGAAGAGTCGAACCCGTCGTGGTGGGAAACGAACTGGGCGGCCGCGCCCTTACTAGCGTTCTATGAGCTCGGAGGATACCCAGAACAACACGACAGCTCCTTCTACGGATGCGACAACCTTTCCATTGCCTATCCAGCGTTCCTCAACGGATACAAATTCTGGATCGACAAAACCAACGAGTGTGTCGGAATCGACCACGGAGAAATCTGGCCAAGACCAGAAGGTTGGGAAGACGGACACGGACGCCACGGAAAGTGGGCAGCTTGGTATCAAGGATGGATCGACGCAGGTAGACCTCCCCATCCCTATCTCGCAGACCCTCAAGATACCGCAGGAGCTCGATAGCGCAGACCACGTACATCAGAACGATGCGATGGTCATGCGTACCATCCCACTGGCAGACTACCTGAACGTAGACCACCAGGATTGGGAGTACGGCGAGCAGCTACAGGAGCTTGCAGGAATGCTACCAGCAACCTCTCCAGAGGATATGCTGTGGGCAGTGAAGCAGATGGAGATGCAGATGGCACCACCACCATTCGGTGTGACTCGCATAAAGCACATCCTGGGCTATGCCCGGCTGCAAAACAGAATAAAGAACGCATTTAGAGACATGTCCGCATATGAAACTCGTGATTCAATCTGATGCCGGAGATGAGGTCCTCACATACGAGTATGAAGAGATCCTTAAGCTCATTGAAGAACTGATGGGGAAGGATGTTGCAGAGGAGTTCAACAAGATTGCAGACCAACTTAAGAAGTCCACAAGAAACCTGTGACACCCAAACCAAACAGAGACCACGGAGTCTTTATAGACGTATCCGAGCACAGCCCGGAGCCGCCTTCGACTAAGAAGGTTCTGTTGTATGGGTGGGACGCCGATTCGTTGGCGAAGTTCCTCGTACAGGTGAACCCCGATGGCGAGGTTAGCGTCATACTGCCTTCATCCAGCGTTGCCAATGTCTCTACCGGTCTTGAAGTCGCCACTGCTACGACACTTATATTACCGCTGAACGTTGACCGTAATGTGGTGGAGATTGTCAACGACAGCGATACGGTTATTTACATAAAACTCGGATTAGGAGCAGAACTGAACTCAGGGATTCGTATCAATCCAGGGGGTGGAGCGTTCAATATTAGCGCCCTTAACCACTACACTGGCGTCATTGAAGCCATTCACGGCGGGACTGGAGCAAAGGTACTGACAATCACCGAATACTAGATCTATGCCGGTTATTAATCCTATTGATTCGCTGGCCAACCTTGCGACCAAACCGCATGACGACCTAGATGACATCTCGCCTGACCAGCACCATAAGCATGTCTACGATGAGACTGCGTCTGGTGCCATTGACAGTAGTAACGACACCTATGCAGTGCTATTCACACCGACGCCCGCAGCCAGTATGCAGCTCTTCCTGAACGGAATGCTGCAGGAGCAGGGGGCAGGTAACGACTATACCCTATCTGGGTTGACCATAACTATGCTGGACGCACCCAAGTCGTCACCGGGTAACCCAGACAAATTGAAAGCCTTTTATACGGCAACACCATAATGTACAGGACAACAGATTTATACCTTGCTGCTTTCCTCGATGCTTCCGGCTTCAAAGTCGTGGATACCGAGGGTGACCGCAAGAAAACCTTCGTCTTCGAGGAAGACGAGGAACTGATGAAAGAACAAATAATGAAGTTCACGAATCGCGAAGCTACGGTCGAAGCACGCGCCTTGGTGGACGCGATTAAGAACTTCAAAGCCTTAACCTACAACATCTAACATGCCACGATCAACAATCAGAATTCGACAGACAGACCTCACAATCAAAGACAATGTTGTCGCTGCCTCACAGGCCGACATCGCTGACTTGGTAGCCGGTGCTCCAGACACACTTGACGGTGTCGCTCTAGCAGCTGGTGACCGCGTACTTGTGAAGGCCCAAACTGACCCAATCGAGAACGGTATCTACGTCGTAGCTACACTCGGAACAGGTTCTGACGGTGTCTGGGCACGAGCTCTCGACATGCAGGTTGGTACAGACAACCAAGGTGGAATCGCCCTCCTTGTTATCGGTACCGGTGCAACGACTGACGTTCTTCGATGGTACGCACTTACATCTCCCGGTGTAAATGCAAACCTCGACGTCGGAGTGACCTCGCAGACATGGGCAAAGAGCACTGACACTGGGCTCGTTTCAGGAGACTTCGTCTTCAACGAGGTTCCTGCAGGTGCAATTGACGACGCGAACACTACGTTCGTCCTCGCCAACACACCAGTAGCAGGGACACAGCAAGTATTCCTCAACGGAGTGCTTCAATTCCCAGGAGCAGGTAATGACTACACCATCTCTGGTGACACCATTACAATGCTTGACGCACCGAAGGGTGCCCCAGGTAACCCTGACCTCGTCACAGCGCACTACATCTTCTCGTAGTCCGCTCCCCCAGCCCCTTAGGGGGTTGGGATGAGCAGAGTACCATGCCAAGAACAAAAATAGACTTAGAGCAATTAGATGAATTCAAGGATGTACTCGCAGCGATTGACGAGGACCAGTTTGTTAAGTGGAACGTAACCACCAAAAAGTTTGAGCCAGCAGGTCCAACGATTCCCGGTATCTGGGATGTTGTGGACAGTGGAACGACTGCAGTTGGCTTCGCTACGGAGACCGTTCTCGCATCACACGACCCAAGCGATGGAGAAGTTCTTTTCCCGCTGATTACAGCAAGGAACCCAGTGGTATCCCCAGTAGAGCTCTCAGCACCCGCAGACATTACAAATGCTGTCCCTGGACAAGCTCCTCCTGGAGGAATTGTGTTCGACATTCGACTCGCCATGAACGGTGACGATTACGAAATAGTGGTAGAGCACCGTATCAAGGACGATGCTGTCCCAGGAAACAACCTAACGGTGACCTTTGATTGGGTCCTTCTAAAAGTAACGGTATGACCCTTATTCACTATTGTAATTCGTGTTCCACGAAGCACGCAGTGGCTGCAGACGCAGTGCGTGTGAATGCACACAAGATATACGACGCAACAGGAGCATCCCTCGTGGCGACACACACAGACATCAAGTCGCTAGACAAGCCCGATGAAACAAGCCTAGACCTGGCCTACTTGGATACCACATACTCATCAGAATACTAATGACCGACGACCACGTAACAAAAGAAGAGTTCAACAGTTGGAAGAACAACCATTTTCACACGTTCCTGGTTGATTTCGCAGTGGTGAAGTCGCAGGTAGAGGACCACAGGAAGCTCTTGTGGATCATATTGACAGGCCTAACAGCAGTACTTCTAAAGCTTTACATAATCTAATATGCCACGCACAGTATCAGACCTAAACGATCAGGTTCGCTACGAGGCCAACCTGACAGCACAGGACCTACCAGACGCAGACCTACTGCGGCTGTACAACAAGCACTACCAGGATCTGATTACGGACATCGTGAACCTAGACGAGAACTTCTTCTTCGAGATCTCCAGTGCAGACCTTATTGCCACGCAGCAAGAGTACACACTCCCACGGAAGACCCTCTCTGATGCCTCCACCACAGAGGCAATGAAGACCATCAAGGTGGAGCTGCAGCTCGACGGTGAGACCTTCTTCACAGCAAAACGAATGAGCATCACCGAGTTCGATAACCCGGTAGAGGTCAATGACCAGACGTGGGTGAACGACAACTTCCGCACAAACGAACCAGCATACTTTATTGCTGAGCAGAGCCTCTTCCTACTGCCCTTCCCCGTGTTAACAGTTGTTGGTGGTATACGACTCTACTATGCAGAACGCCCTAACGACCTCGCTGACAGCAACGACTCGCCGCACCAAGGATTCCCTCTCTCATATCATTACCTGCTCGTTGAGGGAGCACTTATGGACATTGGACGACGGTTCCGCAAGACAGACCTTGAAGCATCCTCAACAAACAAGTTCAACGCCGGAAGCGCAGAGATGCTCAACGAACTAGAGCCACGGTCCCTGGACGAGGACCTGGGGTTCGTTGCTAACGATGACTACCAAGAATAATGGCAACGAAATGGAACAAGGTCCTAAGGGTTGGCTTAGACGAGCAGAGCTACGATGACTCTGATATTACCTCCTACGACATGGACAACATAGCATACGACTCCGTATGGTCATTCGAGCCGACCGTGTGGACTAAACGCATAACACCATAATATGCCAACAAATTTCCCATCATCAATTGATGCGTTCGTAAACCCCTCTCCTCTGTCGAGCCTGAGTGGTGTCGGCGTATCCCATCACTTGCAGCACACCAATGCTAACGATGCCATAGAGGCATTACAGGCCAAGGTAGGAGTCACGGGAGCAACAGTTGTTGCATCCCTGGACTTCGGCCTTATCAACGCAAGCTCGGTAAACCCCGGGCACATTCACAGCCTAGCGGCAATCGTTTCCTTACCGATAAACCCACAAGACTTACTCGTACTTCCGCTGCTTCTCCTAGATGGTGGCACAGGGGCAACCGTGGCAACAACGGCATTGGATAACCTGGGAGTAACCCTGGCAGGAGCACCACCCTCCATTGCGGCATCATCTGCCACGGGAACATCAACGTATATGTTCTCCAGGGCAGACCACACTCACCAGGGAGTGTTGTCCGTACACAAGAGCGGAGACACCGTGCTGTTTGGGACAGTCACCTTCACAGCGGGTACGGACGTCCAAATTACCCAGGTTGGGAACAACCTGGAAATCTCAACCACTGCCGGACTCGCGGCAGAGGACATCTCAGCAGTTGGATTCTTCGGAATGGATGCTGTCTAGAAATAACAAACAATAAACATGGCACTAACACCAATAATTTCACAGCTACCAATAGGAGCTAACAATAGCGGGTTCGACTCAGATGAGTTTCAGGCGTATTCCTTCACTTGTCCGCAAGCACAAAGCTTGAAAGGAATATCATTGAGAAAACCAAATGGAGACGACCCAGACAGCACTGAGCTAATCCAGATTATGACTGGAGGCACACGAGGTAAGTATGACGGGAATGTTGTAGCAGAAATATCGGGAGAGATGGCGAAAGGTGGATTCTGTCCACTGGACATAGCCTTGGCAACGGACGATATACTTACTGTTTACTCTGTTCGGGGTACATCAAACGTAGGCGGACCGGGAAATAGAATGACACTTTGGAGTGACGTAGCAAGTGACTGGAGGATTGCAAAAGACTTCTTCGAGGCTGGTAGCAGGCTTACCTGGAGTACCACTCCAACATACACAATCATTGCACAGGCTCCTCACAGTCGAAAGCAGTCTTGGGCTGCGGTGGCAGATGCTACAAAAATAACTTCAGCACTCACTGGAATGGGTGGTGCAGGTCTCGTTCGTGCGTACATAAGGTCGCATAGTGCTGCTGCCTTCGTGGTTTCGCTAGGATTTAACGATAGCGTTGCAGCTGTTGATGCTGCCGTTGGCGTTGAAGCAGCAGCAACTGGCACGAAGTTTATGTTGAATGGTGCACAACAGGACACAACCCAAGACGCGGTTAACGCAAACTCGTTTCAGTATGTTGGCTTCAACTTCATGGGAGGTAACGCATTTGCCTGGAATGCAGTAGGCAACGATGGGTCCACCAATGACCTAGCAATGGGAAATAACGTCAACCTCAATAGCATTGTAGCTATTGACCAGTTGTTCGTAGAGCACACACAAGGTGGCGGTGGTGCAATAGACATCCAAATGGCCTTCATCGAAGTCTTCTAACGATGGCTGTATTCCGGGTAAAAGACTTCTCTGCTGGAATCGCACCTTTTGACGAGGTGGGACAGAGTGTCGTTGACTCGGAAGGCACGTTCTTTCAGAACCTACCACCGTACGCTAGCGCACACGTTACAAGCGTAAACGTCAGCATCCCAGGTGCCCCGGCACTGATGAAGTGGATGACGCCAGCACAAGCAAGCTTCGTCTACGGTTACCATTTTGATGGTTTCAGCGGAAACAAGCCCACGATTACACAGTTCATTGGGCACTCTGCCTCTATTGTGGCCATTGGAAGCAGCACTATTGTTGCCGAGAGAGGCGACGGAGGGTTAGCAGAGTACCAAAACAGGATGTACTTCTCTGATCCACAGGGAGAGAAGCTTAGGTTCTGGGACTTTGCATCGGGGAACGTGGTGACTGCGTGCTCTGCATCAGGCATCTATGGTCCCCTCTTTAAGCACAGAGAACGACTGTTCGTCGGGAAGCATGGCTTCAACACTGACGGCACAGAGGTTCGTGCACACATTGACATCATCCAAGGCGACTCAGAGCTGGCAGAGGCAATAGCCTTTGACCGTGGAGAGCGTGTGAACGCAATATCCAACCTAAACGAGTTCCTCGTTATAGGTCTTTCCTCAAGAAGGATTGTGGTCTGGGACGGGATTTCGCTTTCACCGGATTACGAGTTCAACATCTCTGACGTCCCGCGTTCGATGTACAACCTGAACAACATCCTCTATATCTGGGCACCGCCACACCTCTACGCCATGCAGAGCTTCGGCTCTCAGCCAGAGAAGGTGATGACGATTCCTTCACGGTTCAGGGGGAACAGCCAAATTGGACGGATGGATGCAGTACCAGGCTCTCTAACCGGATGGAACGGTATCCTTTACTTCACCAACCACCGTAGCTTTGGAGACGCAAGTAATAAATATGGGCTGTGGGCGTTTGGAAACGTACACACAGCCGGTCCTAACGCACTCTCTTTCATCGAAGACCCCGGAACAGGAGCGTCTTTCACCCTACAGGGCGCTGGCGCACTGGCAGTTAATGGGGACCAGCTGTTCGTATATATGCAGGAGGAGAACGATGAGACGATTTTCACCTACTGTGCAGACAACGATTACTCGGACTTTGAGTTGCAAATCGCAGCGCAGGACTTCGGGCTTCCCGAGGCGGAGAAACAGGTACTGAAGGTGGGTCTTACCACTCTTCCACTGCCTTCTGGTGCGTCTGTAGGGGTGCAGTTCCGTGAGGAATACAGCTCAACGGCATTCACGCCCATAGAGCTCAACGTAGTAGATGAAGTTTACAGATACGGCGTACTAAACAACGCACCATACGCAAGGAAACTAGAATTTAAAATAACAGCTAACGCTTCTGGAGCATCCTCGCCAACCATTACAAGCTTTATGGCTCACGTAGAGGTATCGGTGCCATCAGAATTTGGACAATAATGCCAAAGATCATCAGACCAGTTGAGACGCGACCTGCAGGTGAGGCAACAAAGGCCACCACCGAGGGGTTGGCCGTTGATGTGGAGCAACTTAAGAAGTATGTAAGCGAACAGCTCGTACGCCTTGCTCTCGCAATGAATTACCATGGTCACCGCCACGATGAGATTCGGGGTGGTTGGGCACGAGGTATCTTTAAGACATTTGAGGACCCAGAGACATTCAGCACAGAAACTATAGGTGCAATACCGGCTGGGACAATTATTGTCAGAGAAGGAGTTACACCACGTCGGGTGTACTTCATGACCCAATCAGGGTTACACCGCTTAATAGCATCGGGGACTACCGGAGCAGCGGATGGTCATAGTCACGCAATAACTGACGTGGATATTGATTTCAAAATAGTTTAATATGGCACATCTAGGAAAACCACATCCAGCACCGGGCTTTCCTGCACAGGAGCAGTTCGATGCATTGGCACAACAGCCTACGACACAGGCACCAACAGTCGGTGGGCTTACAATACCGGCACAAGACCTGGTAACCACTCCTCCAGGAGCAGCGGGAACAGAGGGAGGCACAACCATACAGCCAGATATTCTTGGGGGACAACGACAGCAACCCTTCACCCAGGACGCACTCAGCGCAGCGGCAGAGCTCACCTTCGGTGGGCAGCAAGGGTTTGATCCATTATCCCTCGTTAACCTCGGTCTAGAGCGATTCCCTGGTGCAGACGAATTCAGACGCATCAGCGGAGAGCTAGGCATTGACGAGTCACGAGGACAGGTAACACAACGAAGAGACCAGAGAATAGCTTCACTCCTTCGCATCCCGGGCATTGACGAAAAGAACGTAAGAGAGGTATTCGAAAGCGAAGAAATAACAGGTCTAGAGGGTCAACTTCAAACAGTAGACCAGCAACTTGAACAGGCACGAATAGCCGTACAGCAAGGCATCTCAGAGATTGCACTACAACCCAACGTTACACAATTCCAGAAGCAGAGAGGGCTACAGCTCGCAGCAGATGCGGGACGACGCTCAATTGAGCAGCTAGAAGCTCAACGCGAGACCATCTCAGGAGAGCTGGACAGAGTAACAGACCGGCAGCTTAAGCTCGCTGGACTTGAAGGAACCACTGCACGAGAACAGGCAGCAGCACTCGCTGATGCACTAGGCCTAGACAAGGAAGAGGCAGCAGAGCTGGAGCGCATCCTTGCACAGGAGCTGCAGCTCTCAGAGGACGAGTTCCTTGGACAGCAACAGCAACAGATCCCAGGACTCCTTGGACAAACGCTTGGTCCATTCGCAGAGCTCTTCGGACAACAGCGGGGACTCGATCAGGACTTCCTCCGAGCACAGACGGGACTTGTTGGAGCACAGACACGAGCAGCAGATGCAGCCGCACGACTCTCAAACGTACGGGCAGAAGGAGACGAAGCAGACTTCGATCTTGCACTGTCGGTATATGGTCCAATCATGGAGCCTACCGAAGAGGGTGCAAATGCAAGAAACAAATTCTACCTAGACCTTGCAACACAATGGCAGGCAGATGGTTTGTTCGAGCCCACAGACGAGGCACGAGCACAATTGAATGATCGTATCAAATCAACCTTTGGTTCCGGTCAATTGCAACCACTTGCAGGTGACTTCCAACGAAGCATCCCAGCATTGCAGGAGCAACTACTGACACAAGAGCAGGACGCAGCAGCTAATGTACAGGTACCAGCAGGCGGGGGAGCATTCGCACCCGGCTTTGGACGAGACGTACAGGCAGCAGGTGGCCTATTCGGCCAAGGGAACTTCCTTGACCAAATTCTTGGAGGGTCATTCGGCAACATAGGAAACATCCTATCTCCAGGACAACCATTCCCGCAAACGCCAGGAGCATTTGATCGACGCCAACAGGCATTTGGAGAGTCAATAGAGGCAGGACAACCTGGACCACTGCTCACAGACATCTTCAACACACCCGGAACGTTCACAGGAGGACTGTTCGGACAATAAGAACCAATGGCAAAGAAGAGCGACTCTCTAATACGGCGAGCGAAGGGTAAGGACAGAATAACGAAGGGTCAGCTCACGGGAATCAGTGAGTTTCGAAAGAGACAAATACTCGTTGACGCTGGCCTCACACCCGCGCAAGCAAGGCAGATAGTCCCTGACAGGAAGTCGGGGCTGCAGGTCGCTGGAGATATTGCCAAGGAACTAGCACTCTTCGTACCTGAAGCTGTAGTGCGGACAGGCCTCACAGCGGCCCAGCTGCCCCTTACCGCATTGGAAACCTCCCAAGCCAAGAGAAGCGCTGGGGAGGCGGCTGCGTTTCAGCGAAAAGGACCAACACAGCTCTCGTTGAACCTCCCAGGCCTTCGACGACAGGAATCACCATTCTCTGAGGTCATACGACAGACAGGGGAAGCATCAACGACAGGGGAAATCCTTAAGGGAACGGCTGCTGCCACAGGGCAGACGGCTTTTGACATTGCGTTTGGGTTACTACCGACAACACGAGCAGTTAACACACTAACCGGTGGTAGATTGCTCACACCAATATCTGCTCGCCCACCGCCAGCAGGTTCTGATGTCACTAAAAAGGCTATAAACATTCTCACCAGGCCAATACCAACATTCCAAGAAAGAGGCCTGTTCCCAGCAATACGAAGGGCTGCAACTGGTGGCACAGTCAAACAACCAACGGCTGCGGGAGCAGCAAAGGCAGCTGAGGCTGGCGCTGGTGTAGCAGCAGGTGTGTCAGCTAAGCCAGGACGTCGCTTCCGTGACATTTTCAAACGAGCAGGAGTAGCAGACGATGTGGCAGACGATCTTGTGAAGGTCACAACGGGACGACGATATGGCGACGTGAAGGGTCAACTCTCAAAGAGGGCACAGGCTGCGTTCAAGAAGGCTGGAGTCAGTGACGACGTTGTCGTGTCTGCACAGCAAGCAGCAGTAGTCCTAACCTCCGTACAACCAAAGAGCGCAGGAGCAGC
>SDBT01013170.1_pt1 | contig 13264 bp, 11 predicted proteins | sample 2277101 | NCBI WGS metagenome assembly SDBT01 (sample SAMN10404973, study PRJNA504765) | marine sediment metagenome | isolation source: marine sediment core GS10_PC15, 103 cmbsf | place: Arctic Ocean: Southern Knipovich Ridge | collected 2010 | reverse complement strand
TTTTTAAGGAGGTCATACTATGAAGGGACAAAAAAAGAATCAAATAATAGTTTCCTTTCTCCTGATTTTTGCCATTTTTGTATTTACGGAGATTAAAGCGGAATCTCATCCTGAAAGAAATGAACGAATCATTGAAGTTTGCGCTGAGGGTGTTGTCTATGTTCCATACGGGACAAAACTTGTAAAATGCAATGGAAAAGTTAAGAAAGTCCTCGGAATAACTCCTTATCTAACTATTATTGAGGGTGAAGGTGGCGGTAAGAATTGCCTCTGTTGGGATTGCTGCGGTAATGCTTGTGGCATTATCATATCCTGTGATGCTGAGCCGGGAGAATTTTCCGATTCTGACTCAAACAAAAATGGATATTTGTGCTTAATATGGCTGGATTGTGATTAAATAACCGACAACCTTGAATGGGCGAAAGTATAATTCCCTGTTTTTGATAATCATTCTGGCGGGAAGGTGCGGGAGTTGAACCCGCCTCAAACCATTGTTTATAAAAAATCAACTTTAGTCCAAATTTTTCTGAACCATAATAAAAAATACACTGTGATTAGATGAATAATTTAGGGAAAAAGCTCTTCTTGAATGTTTGGCCTCTAATAATCCTCTTAGTTGGCCTCTTTACATTTATTGTTTGGATATTCTGGTCCTCACAATTGAAAGCCATTGCTAATCAGTATAATGAAACGCAGCTTGTTATTGTAAAGTCGGCGGCTCAGGGTATTGAAGAATTTATAATTCCTCTAATGAGAGAACTAGATCATCTCTCTCGTTTGCCCTCTGTACGATATATGGAAGATTTGGAGCGGTTGGATAAGTCGCTCAGCATATCATTCCAACGCTTAAAATTTCAAATCCTTAATTTTGCGCGGATTAATGAGAATGGAGTAGTAACGTATACATACCCATATAATAATGATCTTCAAAATCAAAATCTAAGCGAGAGAGAATATGTTCAGCAGGTAAAAACAACTGGAAAACGTGCGGTAAGCCACCCTTTTATCACCCCTGATGGCAACAGGGTGATTGCTTTAGCCGATCCAATCAGGACTAAAGATGGAGAGTTCCTGGGCATAATCCAGGCCTGGGTTTCATTGGAATCGTTGAAGCAGTTGTTTATTTTTCCAATCTTATCAGAGACGAATACCTCGGTGTTCATCTATGATAAAGACGGGTATCTTATAGAAGGTCCTAATGAAAACTTGACAGGTCAACATTACAGCCAATTTATTAACTCAGAAGATCAACCGGGTATATTGGAGTTGATTACCAGGATGATAGATGGAGAGCAAGGGAAAATTATCCATCCGGCCATTCGTCCAATTACTCAAGAACAAGACAAACACCAAGTAAAAATGATCACGGCTTTTGCTCCAATTCGCTTTTTATTGAAGGATCAATGGTGGTCAATTGCAATATCTACTCCTTATAATACGGCCATTGTTTTATCCAGGAAGATACTAAAAGATGAGATAATCCTTATTCTAATCACGGCTATTATTATTGTAGTTATTAGTATCTTTTTACTTGCTAGAGAAAGAAAGACAAAGAACGTAATAAAGGAATCTGAGAATAAATTCAAGAATCTTGCAGAACAATCGCCAAACATGATTTGTATCAATAGGGGAAGGCAAATATTGTATGTAAATAAGAAATGCGAAGAGATTACAGGATATAAGAGGGAAGAATTTTTCTCTCCTGATTTCAATTTCTTTACCATTATTGATCCGGAATCTAGAGAAATAGTTGAGACAACTTATAAAAAGCATATGGAAGGAAATGAGGTTTCTCCATACGAAATTTCCCTTATCAACAAAGAAGGCAAAATAATTGAAGCCATAGCTACGACAAAGTTAATTGATTATGAGGGAGATCATGCTGTACTTGGCATTGTGACTGATATTACCGAGCATAAAAAGGCAGAGAAGGAACGACAGGAGAGCGAAAACAGATATCGCACACTGTTTGAAGGAGTTCCTATGGGTTTATATAGGACGACTCCGGAGGGAAGAATTCTAGATGTCAACCCAGAATTGATATATATGTTGGGCTATCCGGATCGTAAGTCTTTGCTAGCAATCAATGCAAAAGACATCTATGTTGACCCTAAAGACCGTAAGCGGTGGCAGACCATTATGGATATTGATGGAATTGTGAGCAATCTCGAGTATAAGATAAGGCAATACGATGGTGAGATCATCTGGGTACAGGATACGGCTCGTGTCGTTGTTGATGACAAAGGTCTAGTGCTCTTCTATGAGGGAAGTTTACATGACATCACCGAGCGAAAGAAATCTGAAGAGGAATTACTTGAAGCAAAACAAAAAGCAGAGAAAGCCTTAAATGAACTCAAGGAGTACCAGACTTTGATGGTCCAAAAAGAGAGATTGGCCGTCTTAGGAGAACTTTCCTCTGGTCTCGCTCATGAGATCAACAATCCTTTGAGCATAATTTCAGGTTATATGCAAATGTTATTGATGGATGAACACGTTAACAGTGAAATCAAAGAGATATCCAAGATAATAGAGAAGCAGGTAAAACGAGCCTCAAATATTGCAGATAAGCTTCTTCATTTTTCTAAAAGAACCGACTTCGAAATCAAAGAAGTCGATGTCAATCAATTAGTAGAAAACATTTTGATTCTCTTAGAACATCAATTAAAGCAGTTTAATATATTAGTAGTGAAACAGCTGAATCCTACACTGGGTTCAATACAAGCAGACCCACCTCAGTTACAGCAGGTCTTCCACAATATTATCTCCAACGCTATCTATGTCATGCCAAAAGGAGGGACCTTAACTGTAAGCACAGGATTGAAAGATGGCTTTGTTGAGATAAGGTTTTCTGATACAGGGTGTGGTATCCCAAAGAAAGATTTAAACAGAATATTCGATCCTTTCTTCTCAACAAAAGAACCAGGAACAGGATTAGGGCTGTCGATTGCGTATGGGATCATCGATGCCCATAGAGGCCAAATAGAAGTTGAGAGCCAAGAGAACGAAGGGGCAATGTTTATTTTAAAATTACCCGTTAAAAACAAAACAATAAAGAGGAACGGAAAAAATGGAAAAAATATTAGTTGTTGATGATGAACCTGAAGTGTGCAGAATGCTCGAGATATTTCTCGGGAAGAAAGGATATCAAGTCTTTAGAGCCTTTGACGGCAAGACAGCCTTGGAACTGGTGAAAGAAGAGAGGCCTCATATCGTTCTTCTGGACATTAAGATGCCGGGTATGGATGGAATAGAATGTTTAAAAAAAATCGTTGAAATAGATAAAGAATTAGGTGTGATTATGATTACGGCTGTCAAAAAAGAAGAAACAGGCAAAGAGGCGTTAGAGTTAGGAGCCTATGATTATATCACCAAGCCACTGGATCTTCATTATTTGGAAGAATGCTTGAAGTGGAAAATATTTCAGATAACAGCTAGTGGAGATCGAACCGTAACACCTCACATGTAAAACCGGGTGGCGGGAAGGTGTGGGAGTTGAACCCACCCGGGGCTTCTTACGGCCCCATACTGGTTTTGAAGACCAGAAGGCACTAAATATTTCCTCATTCTAATTGACTGAAAAAGAAGTAGTTACGAAGTTTCTTTGAATGTCGTTTTCTTTCATGTCACAGATGTGTAACAAATCTTCACTCTTTTTGGGGCTTTCGCTTGATTTTGTTCCTAGTAAATCCACTGCTCTTTTCTTCCTGTCGTCATTTGCGTGTGTGTACCTTTGAGTGGTTGTAACGGTTGAATGCCCGAGTAGATTTTGAACAGTTACAATATCTGCACCCAATTCAATTAATCTGCTTGCGAAGGTGTGTCGTAGATCATGGAACCGTAGGCCCTCTATCTTTGCCCTTCTACAAGCTCCCTTAAATGCTGCTGATACATCTCTAAATGGTTTTCTTGTCTCTGGATTGAAAAACACATATGGTGAGTCTTCGTTTTTGCCTTTCAGCTTCAACAGTTCTTCAAAAAGTGTGTTGTTGATAGGAATGAATCGCAATTTTCCACTCTTGGTTTTTTCAACCTTGATTAATCTGCGATCCAGATCGAGATTTTCCCACTTGAGATTAAATATTTCTCCGCGTCTCATACCAGTAATCTTTGAAACATGGGGATATCTCTGTATCTTAACTATGTCTGTTCAAAGTGTCTGGTTGAATTGGGGGCTACTTCAGCTTTTCTAATCGATTAGAATATTTCTTCTTTCTATCCCCCCCATACTATTAATATATATTAGTATGGAGTGAATGAAGGGATTAACAGAGTGAATGACATATTACGAAGCCTATACGAAGTCTATACGAAGTCAATTCTCTAATAGCCTCTGAATTTCCTCTGAGATAATGTTTTTTAGCACAGGGAAGAGGCAATAATTAAAGTTGACAATCTCTGGCCTATTAAGTCTAATTGTTGTATCACAAGTAAGGAGGAGAACTTGAAAAAACTACTTATGATTTTACCTTTGGTCTTTTTGCTTTGTTTTACCTTTGGCTGCCAACAGGCAGAAGAAGCGGCTGAGGAACCTGCCGTGAATGTTGAGGCTGATAAAGAGGCGGTGAGGGAGGTGTTAAACCAATATGAAGTCGCTGTTAATACAGGCGATTTCGACCTTTGGATTTCCTTATGGGCAGATGATGGGGTGCAGATGCCATTTGACACTCCCGCTAGAATCGGATTAGATCAGATACGAGAAGCAATGAAACCTGAATTCGACCAGATGACCCCAGATATAAACATCACTAGTATAGAGGATACTAAGGTATATGGCGACTTAGGATTAACTCGTTGTAATTACACATTAGATATGACTCCCAAGGCAGGTGGCGAGATAATTCATGCAGTGCGAGATGGTAAAGCCTTGACCCTTTATGAGAGACAATCTGATGGTTCTTGGAAGATTGTATACGATTGCTTCAACTCTAATGTGCCTCCAACCTCAGAAAAAGAGTAACAGCGAAGACTGACATATACATAACAATCTCATTTTTAGGAGAATCAGATGAAAAAACTACTTATGATTATTCCTTTGGCTTTGATTTTATGCTTCATGGTTGGCTGCCAGGATAAGGAAGCGTTGGCAGAGCTTGAAGGGATGAAAGCCCAGGCAGAGATTGAAAAACAGAATAAGGAGATTGTACGGCGTTATTTTGAAGCATTTGATAAGCAGGATGTTGATACTATCTCTGAACTTATAACCTCTGATGGAGTGTGTTATATTCCTGGCATACAAAAAGGTTTTCCCCTTACAGCTTTCATTCCAGCCATGAAATCGCATCGTGAAGCCTTTCCAGATAGCACTAATGACATAAAAGCTGTAATTGCTGAAGGAGACATCGTAGCAGTCAGGATTACTGAGATTTCTACTCATGAAGGAGAATTTGATGGAATACCGCCAACGGGAAATAAGATTTACGTAGAAAATCAATTTTGGTTGAGATTGGTTAATGGCAAAATCGCTGAGGTTTGGTTGATTGAGGATACTTTTGGAAAGATGCGACAACTAGGCATGGAGCTTATTCCTAAGAAGGACTAAGCCATAGGATTCTTTCATCAACTAGTTGATATTAGTCCTTTGTATCTATATTGGGCATGAGGTACTCCGCGCGATTCCAACCGATTGGAAGATGCGAATCATCTGACCTTCGGAAATTTTGATCTAATAATCTTTCCCCCCACTCTATTCTATTAATCTATATAAACGGGCTCAGAGATAGTGTTTTTTTAGCCGGGAGAGAAGAAGGCGAATGCCAAAGAAAAATTCATCTTTATTCAGTTTCACTACTTTCCCTTAACCAACGTCTGAATCGTCTTTACATATTGCGCCTTCTTTAAAATAATCTCTGGGTCCTTCCCAGTAGCTATATAGCGACTCGTCGATCTCGGATCGATCATTTTATTATCCTTCACGGATGCATTATTCAGGAAAAAGATATAGGAGCCCATCCCATCACGTATTGACGCCACCGAGTGTTCGCGGTACCTCCCGATGAGCTGGATATTGCCATTGAAGGGATTCTTACCCTTATAGACTTCCACAACCTTTATATCCCAAGCATGAGAGCAATTGCCTCCGGGTGAATCGCAGCCTCTTGTAAAAACCACTTTCACCCCAATAATAGTGTCATACTTTTTCGTCCACTCTATCAACTGCTTCCCGGTAGCTTCGAGGCCCTGCCCAGAACCGTCCAATAACAGCACCGAGCCGAGTATCGCTACCACAACCAATGCAATCTTTTGTTTCATGAATCATCCCCCTTCTTTTTATTCTTCATTACCTTGCCCTTCAATATACTACAAACAAAAAAGGAAGAGAAATTGATTTCTTCGTTAAATTAGCCAACGATTAGCACATGTCCTGAAACGGCACAATGGCCACCCTCCTTCTTGGGAGTCAATGAGTATTTGAAAGTACTACAGGAGAATGGCCAATTCGGGAATGATTTTGGTCAAACCGGTCCTCACATTTATTTTGTACCACTTTTCAGGGGTACATTTGAATTGAAACAATCATATATTATTTTCCAGTTGCCATCTGATTGTCTTTTATGGATGGTCAAGGCTTTCGCATCTTGGAATAAAATAATTTTTTCCCCTCCTGCTTTGGGAGTTATAGCTAAACTAATGTTGTTGCACCTTGTAATTCCTATATCTCCAAAAACCCTAGCCTCATCAATACTTGTAATCTTAATATCAATTGTAAACTGTTCATATATAGGCTTCAGTTCCTCTATAATTTGTGCCACTCCTAATCTGGATGGGGCATCAGTGGGCATTCGGATGCCTTCCTCAGCCCAGAGGGAAATAAAACTATCTAAATCACCAGCATTCGCTGCGGCCTCGTATTTTTTCATAGTTTCCTTAATTGCCGCAATGTCTGCTTCAATATCTACCGTTTGCTTTTGTTGATTACAGTTGAAAACAAGAAATGATAGAGCAAAAAAAAAGGAATAAAAATCCTGTGAAGTAATTTTTTCATTTTTTCCTTCATTTTTTAAAACCATGTATTTACGCTTAATAAAACCGTTCTTCTTTATTAATGGGCATTCCAATATTTATAAAACTATGCTTATATATCAAATATCACTCCAAATTCATCTTCTTCAGCAGTATCTTAAACCTTGGATCAGAACGGAGCCTGTCAAGGGGTGGGGCTACTTTGATAAGAGTTATCCAAAAATCGCGCTCCTCATAAGCCTTTTCTAACCATTTGAATGCCTGATCCTTCTGTCCAAGTCCCATATAGATTAATGCTATTCTCATTGATGAGATGTACTCATGCTTTGATAGCTCTGATAACTCATTGAGCACCTTCTTCGCTCCATCTCTCTTTCCCGACAACGAATATATATATCCGAGTGTTGTTAAAAATAATGGATCCTCTCCCCCTAAAAGTTCTTTCATATTTTGAGTCGCTGCAATGGCTTCATTATACATTTCCTTTTGTGCATAAATCATCGCTAGCCGCCAATAAGAAATGACGAAGTCCTTGTCCATCTCAATGGTCTTATGGTATTGCTCTATTGCAAGGTCATCTTGGCGTCCATAAAATAAGACAAATCCTAAGTCTGTGTTTATCATAAGCGAGAGCGGATCAACTTCCTGTGCTCGTTTAATCTGTGCGAGGGACTCAGCATGCCTACCCATTGCTGTCAAATATATGGAATACCAATGGTGCCCGGTTGCATAGTTCGGATTTAGCTCAAGGGCTCGCTTAAATTCTTTCTCCCCAGCGGACCAATCCAAATCATAACTCACTCTAACCCATGCCAGTGAAGTATGGGCTTCTGCCAAGCTGGGATTTATCTCCAGTGCTTTCTCGGCTGCCGCCCTTGCTTTAGGAAAAGCCTCTTTGGGAGGGAGATAAGCATAAACCTGAAGAAGATTATAACAATCAGCTATTCCTGCATAGGCTAAAGCATAGGTGGGATCTTTCTCTATTGCCAGTTGAAAGTACTCCAGGCCCTTCTGAAATGCTTCTTCTGTCCGTTTGTTCCAGAAGTAGCGACCCTTCAAGTAAAGTTGATAGGCCTCAGTGTTTTCAGTATAACGTTTAGCCAGGCGACTAAGTTCTTCTCCTGTCAACTTTAACCAAAGGTTATCTGTAATCGAATTCGTAATATCCTCTTGAAGAGCAAAAATTTCTGAAATATTCTGTTTATAATTATTTCCCCAAATATGGCTGTTATCCTTTACCTTCATGAGTTCAACTCTAACGGATAACTCATCCCCACGCTGACTCAACTGACCTATAAGCACTGCATCTACACCGAGTTCTTGTCCTACTACATGTGGATCTATCTCCTTCCCCTTATACCGAGATACAGAGCCCCATCCTATGACCGTTTTCAGGCTTGACAATTGCGATAGCTTGTTGATAAGACTCCAAGTTATCCCATCACTTAAATATTCCATGTCTGGATCTGCATTTTCGAAGGGCAACACTGCAATCGAATCTATAGGCTTAGCACGAGCTGTGAAAAAATATAATCCACCCACAATGAGCAAAACAGAGAAAAGTGCAATGCCTCCGTAAAGATAGGCTCTTTTTATTCTTAAAAGCTTTGCTTTGCGTATTGCTGCCTTGATCTTTGGAGGCACAAATCCTTTTGAGATAGAGTATAAATCATCTAACAGCTCATCCATCTTTTGGTAACGATCATCAGGATTCTTGACAAGAGCCTTCCTTACTACCTGTTCTACTTCTGCTGGAATCTCTGGTTTTATTTCCTTGAGAGGAGTTGGTTCCCTGTGTTCAATTGAATATATGATCGAACTATCCTTCTCTCCCTTGAAAGGCAACTGCTCACTAAGCATTTCATATAAAACAACACCAAAAGACCAGATGTCCGTACGATGATCAACTTCTTCCCCACGCGCCTGTTCAGGAGACATGTAGGCGATTGTCCCCATCGTCGTCCCTTCTTTAGTTATTAGTATTCTTCCTGCTACCTTAGCTAGCCCAAAATCCATGATCTTTGCCTGATCCCTCTCATCTACCATTATGTTGGGACTTTTGATGTCCCTATGAATGATCTCTTTCTTGTGAGCCTCCTGCAAACCCTCAGCGACTTGTGTGGCAATTCTAAGGGCTTCATCTAGCTCGAGTGGGCCCGATTCAATCTTCTTCCTCAAACTCTGACCTTCAACGAAGGCCATGGAAATGAAGGTTTTCTCCTCAGCCTCGTCAAATTCATAGACAGTACATATGTTAGGATGATCCAGCGCCGCAGCAGCCTGTGCCTCCCGCATGAATCGCTCTTTGACCTCTGAGATGTTTGTTAGCTCTGGCGGGAGAAACTTCAGAGCAACAGTGCGCTTCAGTTTAGTGTCATGAGCTTTGTAGACAACACCCATTCCCCCTCTACCTAACTCTTCAATGAACTTGTATCTTCCTGCAAAAGTTGTTCCTTTGATTAAATCTTTGGGAGGTATTTGGAAAGTCTTTGTGTGAAAGACCGAGACTTTCTCTGAGAAGGGAAGTTGGGTAGCACATTTCTTACAATAATTGGAATCGGAAGGATTTTCAGTTAGACATTTAGGACATTCGTTTGTCATCTTCCCTCTATGCTTAGCGGTACTAGGATATAAATTTATAGGAGGAGTGTCAATAACGCGGTAATTCTCTATATGCCTTAATTTTATTGCTCAAATTAGAGAGAAGTGGTTTTTATTAAACGCAAATCATCGAATAAGAAATATTATGTGTGGTCTGAATTTAGATGAGACGAAACAGTCCAAAACCACTTGAAGACTAAAACTCGAGATTTCTAAAAAAAATAGGACTAAAACCGAAATTTATTTCCCGGAATTTAAATTTACTTCCCTAATTGTTCCTGCCACACCTGCTGAGCCTTTGGTGTTACTGAAACACAGAAATAAAACCACAAAGTGCCAGTCGTCGTTTGTCTCAATTGTGAAAGGAGGAGTAGTTAAACTTACGCCTCCTTCTGCGGAAATAAATTCATCTTTTATAATTAAGGTGCGCTCCCCATTTTTATACATCGTCAAATCCAGACGAACATATTGCAAGCGCCCTGTTTCGTTATGAACATGTGAAATATCAGCTTTGACTGTAACTGTAACATTTTTCCATGGAGTTATTCCCGTGTTTCGAATACCCTTTGACTTAAACCCAGCGGCGGCCAGCCCACGTTCTCCCACTGCTATTTCTATTACCGTTCCTGTCGATATGGATACATTAACGGCGGATTGTGTGTTGTGACTAGAAATCATGTATATCTCAGATAAACCACTGGTGCCTTTAGAGATTAACTTTGCCATCACCCCTGGTTCTGCAGCCTTTAATATATTTTTAGGTTTTGTATTTCTGGACGGCAGCGTATATTCCTGTGGCTCCCCGAAAATAAACAATCCCGTTGCGGATAATACTAGGAAACAAAAAACAAACATAACATAAAATTTGCGTCTCATGATTAAACACCTCCTTGCTTATATGACAATAGGTTATTTATTTCTGGGATTAGTGTCAACAGGGCACCTCGATATGCTTTCATTTTATTGCTTATATTAGAGAGCAGGTTATCTCTACGCCAAGACCTCATTGGGGGGGTATGGGGCCTTCCAATTCCAACCAAGATGGAGATTTCGGGCGAATCCAAGCGGACTTGGCCCATTGTTTTCGGCCAGATCGGACCGCTAAAAAGGATGGTCCTCTCCATCCGTGTCACAAATATGTAACAGATTTTGCTTAAACTCGCTTAATTTGGCTTAATGGTGCTTAAATTATAATTCTTAGGAAAACGGAAACCACCAGGGGAATACAGTCTGGCGGGAAGGTGTGGGAGTTGAACCCACCCGGGGCTTCTTACGGCCCCATACTGGTTTTGAAGACCAGAAGGCCCACCGGGACCTATACCCTCCCTTATTTTAGGCTAAGATATGCTTGTCGTCCTGTCTTTTTGTCAATCCGGAAGTATCAAAATATTCCAGGATGGCCTGGGCATATTTGCGTGAAAACTGGAGCCGGTCTCGCAGCTCTGCAATCGTTATAGACTGGTTCTTTTTGATAGCATCGATGATCAATTCCTTCACTTCAGTTACCGTATTTTTATGATAAATCACATTCTTGGAGAGTCTAACCAATCTGTCTTGATTTAGCAATCCACTGAGGATGTTTTTAAATTCCTGAGGCTCGAGGCCGATTTTTGTTCTGACATCTTCCTCAATGGGAGTTTTAAATTTTGCCGATTTATAGATCTCCTCGATTTTATCGGCAGTCGTCTGTTCGCGGGAAGTCATTTGGACCTCATGGCCGGATAAGCCGATCTTTCCGTCCTTTTCGTAAATGGTTTTGTCGGCCTTTAAATCTGATAGAGCCAGCCTGAAAACTTGGTCATCGCTCAGTTTTAAAAATTCCGACCGCAGAACACTGCTTGGAGCTAGCGATTCATAAGGTTTTTTTTCAAAATAATGCTGCAAGATCCTCTGGAGTTTGTTCTTCAGATTGGCAAAGGCTGTCTCATGAAGATATCTTATGTCTTTGCCTGATGCTTTAGAAGATTTTATAGATATGATTTTCCCGGCTGAAAGTTTGATTGTTACAGACTCTGCAATATCCTCCTCTTCTTTTCCTATTTTTTTTGCTACTTCTGCGGCATTCTGAGGAGAAAAAGCTCCCTTTAAAAACACCTGTTCGACGGTGTCATCGAGATTCCCATCCAGCATACTCAGTTCTTTTATAGTTTGAGAAGAGAAGCGTTTGTGCTTATGCGGGGCTGCATCCAGAATGATCCCTCCACCTATGGTCATAAGTGGGGAAAAAGTCCGTACTACAAAACGATCCTGAGGCAGGGCCACATTGAGTGCTTCGAGAACGAATTGGACAAAGGCAGTTTCTCCAGGAGAGAGTTTGTCACGGTCAAGCAGTACCAGGCGGCAGATTATCTCTGAAGTTCCCGTATGGAGTCTCAGCCGTTCTCTGTTTTTCAAATATTTTTGGTAACTCTTAAGCAGATGGAGCTTGCCGTCCAATCGGTTCGTCGGAACAAGGCTTCCCGGGGCTGCGGCGGTTTGCCCTCGCCTGAGTTTTTCTTTGTCGATATCGGGCAGGTTGATGGCCGTCCGTTTTCCGATATGCGACTTGTTTGTTTTTGAATGATGGACCTGCACTCCCCGGACACGGGAGATGAGTCCTTCGGGAAAAATTTCGACTTTGTCACCTTCTTGGACCGTTCCGGAAAGCACCGTTCCGGCGGTGACCGTTCCAAAACCTCGCATGGTGAACACTCTGTCGATAGGCATACGGAATGTGCCTCTGTCCTCACGGGGAGTGACCTTTTCAGCAATCCTATAAAGCGATGCCTTAAGGTTGTCTATCCCTGATCCTGAAACAGATGAGACTGGAATAATCGGTGCCTCCTCTAAAAATGTTTCCCGCACGTAGTTCTTCACATCTGTAGTGAGAGCCTGGATGCGCGGCTCATCCACCAGATCGGTTTTTGTGAGGGCTATGATGCCTTTTGGAATATCTAACAGTTTAAGGATCTCAAAGTGTTCCCGGGTTTGAACATTGATGCCCTCATCGGCAGCGATAACGAGAACGGCTGCATCGATGTTGCTGGCCCCTGCAACCATGGTCTTAACCAGTTTTTCGTGACCCGGGACATCGATGAATACTATCTGTTTGTCAGGCGAAGGTGTGTCCATAAACACAAATCCGAGTTCGATAGTGATTCCGCGTCTTTTTTCCTCTTTCAGAGTGTCGGCATCTTTTCCTGTCAGGGCCTTGACCAGGGCTGTTTTGCCGTGGTCGATATGGCCAGCTGTGCCGATGATCACATGATCTTTTTCGAGAATTAAGTCGTTCATTTATTTTTAAGAATGATGTGCCCGTCAGATTTTGAAACCACTTTGCCTATGACCGATGTGTGATCGATCCCTTTTTTCTTTAACCTCGAGACTAACTCCTCAGCATCATTAAGATTTATTGCGATCAAAAGCCCTCCTGATGTTTGAGGATCGTAGAGAACGGTTTCTCTCTCCTCTTTCACTCCTGGAGAGGTGGTCACATACTGTGAGGCGAACTCCTTGTTTCTTTCTATGGCTCCAGAGATTATCCCCTGCCGAATATAGTCGAATACTCCTTCGAAAACAGGGACTTGATCTGCATAAATTTCGATGGTCACTTTACTCTGTGCGGCCATTTCGCTGAGATGGCCCAGGAGGCCAAATCCTGTCACATCGGTGGCGGTTTTGACTTCCATGTCCACCATGACTTCTGCCGGGACCTTGTTGAGTT
>SDBT01013169.1_pt1 | contig 13265 bp, 14 predicted proteins | sample 2277101 | NCBI WGS metagenome assembly SDBT01 (sample SAMN10404973, study PRJNA504765) | marine sediment metagenome | isolation source: marine sediment core GS10_PC15, 103 cmbsf | place: Arctic Ocean: Southern Knipovich Ridge | collected 2010 | reverse complement strand
GTATAAGGCTTTAGGAGTGGGCGATACTGGGCTCGAACCAGTGACTTCCACGGTGTAAACGTGGCGCTCTAGCCAACTGAGCTAATCGCCCGAAACGGCTGCTGGAAACTATCCTAACGGGCGAACACCACGTGTGTCAATTGGGCAGAACCCCAAAATGGCCGCAGAAAGAGAACCCGACGCGCCGGGCAAGGGTCTCTCCGCAACGCTCCGGACGATCTAGTGTGCCACTGCTTCTGCGAGAGGGTGTCCGGGAATAGCATCTCCTGTCAATGCCTTGTAGGAGGCGACTCCCGTCGCCGATTAAGAGCAGAGAAACTGCCAATCGGCGACAGGAGTCGCCTCCTACAGTCTCGAATTTCCAGACGGCACTGCTGCTACGAAGCAGTGGCACACGCCTTTTTTCGGATTGCTAGTGATACGGCGGTACCGGCATGGTCGGGTAGTCGGTACCTTCGGGTATCGTGCCCAGGCTGCCCAGCCAGATCATCAGCGCAAAGACGGCCACGATTACCAACAACATCACGACCCCCAAGATGCGATCCTTGCGGAGTTGCTCGCGCTCGACTTCCTTCTCCGGCAGAGTCGCCTCGGGTTTTGGGCCCTCGAAGCGTTCCGGCGTTACGACGGGTTGCTCGGTCGACGGCGGTCGTATTGTCGTGGTGGGCGGTTTTTGAGTGACAACCATAATCCACCTCCTTCCTATCTAAAGGAAGTCTATCGCGCAAAGAACTCCAGGCTACGGCCTAGCGGGGGGGTGGACGGACCAGAAAATGGCCAAGGCTCGCTATTTCGAGCGCCGCAACTCGGCCAGCATCGGTTTTAGCTCGCTGACGAAGTCGTTGAGATCCTGAAATTGCCGGTACACGCTGGCAAAACGGACGTAGGCGACCTGGTCCACCTCGCGAAGGTGTTGCATGACCAACTCGCCTAAGTGGCGGCTTTCCACTTCCGATTCGAAGTTCTGCTCCAACTCGTTCTCGACCGAGGCGATGATCGATTCCAGTTGATTGTCGCTGACAGGCCGTTTCCAACAGGCCTTTTCCAGTCCCCGTTTGATCTTGGCCCGATCGAACGGCTCACGAACGCCGTCCTTCTTCACGATCTTTACGGACGTGCCCTCGACCCGTTCATAGGTGGTATATCGCCGCCGGCAGGAGAGACACTCGCGTCGACGGCGCGTGGCAGCACCGTCGGGGCTGGTCCGCGAGTCGACCACCCGGTCGTTGTCACTTTGGCAGAAAGGACACTTCATGGCGCGAGCCCGGTTGGAGTTGAAACAGCCCGTACTATACACCAATTTGTGGTCTGTCGAAGGGGGACCACAAGATCTGGGACCCGTCGCAGGGTCATTGCTGTGTTAAGATGGGCAGTGTGGGTACCGCAGGAAAGCGAGTGCCGTGACTCGGGAGGGAGGGTTCAGGGTTGAGTACTTGATTTGAAGTGGACTTTCACAATTTGGTCCCCTCTCCCTCTGGGAGAGGGTTAGGGTGAGGGCTTGCGTGTCTTTTCTATGCCCTCACCCCCGGCCCCTCTCCCAAAGGGAGAGGGGAGATTGAATCGACCTCGCTCCCTTCTTCTCGACAGCGAATTACACCGTGCGTCTGCGTCGCCTGGCGCAGGCGAGAAGACCAAGGGCACCTGTTAGCAATAAGGTGATGGTGGAGGGTTCGGGGACAATGGCTTGCGTAGTGCCGACAATGATACCCTCGGCTCCATAAGCCGTAGCATCGTCGAGCTGCACTAAGTCTCCAAAAAATAGGTCTAAGTCTTCCCAAACAAACTCGTAGCTGATGTGTACCCAGCCATACACATCTCGAGCAGGTATTAAATTCCCGCTTTCATCTATACCCACCCAATCCTGTCCGGTATTGACTCCAAGGTAGAAGTCTTCGGAGCCAACAAACACAGGCGGGCCAGGAAGCGGCCGTGTGTCAGGGGAAATAAGGACCGGGAAGAGTCCGTTGTCTATGTTTTCTCTGCTGAACTGATCACCTTCATTAACGAGATACCAGTCCGACCCTTCATCCATGTTCAAATCCATGATTTGCAGGTTTGATCCATCGAAGTCAAACAACACGGATGTGTGATCGGTTCCTGCTGCGTCTTGATAGATGAGACCCTGATAGTCGTATTCTTCCCAAGAAGAAGGGCCAAACTCGATATTCCCCACCACCACCTCAACATCTGCCTGGACTTGCCCCAGGCCACACAACAGAACCGCCACACACAAGATTAACCGTTTCATCGTTCTTTCCTCCAAATTAAAATGAATTAACAGACTCCCCATCTATGAAACACTTGGAAGCTACGTTCTGCGAAGTCGATAGAACAGAAGGCCCAAAGCACCCGTTAGCAATAGGATGATGGTAGAGGGTTCGGGAACTGGAACGACCAGTTGCAGCTCGCCGGTGGACATGTCCGTTAGGTAGATCTCATGGTAGGGATCGACGTTGTCGTGCTTCACGACCAGCAGGTGCTCGCCGACCGAAATCAGTTCCGTGTAGTGGTCCCCCAGCTCAGGGGACAACGTTGCGCCCGTCAGTTCAAGTTGGCTTACAACGGAGCCGAAGGAATTGAACCGCAAAAGGATGGGGTTGGATGAGCCGTAAGGGTAGGTCAGGCCGTAGATCGCGTCGTCTTCCGCGGAGTACTCCAGCGACTCCACCGTTATGTTGTTAAGGCTCGTGATCGTGGACCACGTCCCACTGTCCGGCTCGTAGGAATAGAGGAAGCCTTCGCCTCCGAAACTGCTCAGCAGCAGGCGGTCTCGCGTCGTATCGTAGGTCAGTCCATTCGACCAACTCAGGTCTGCCGGTCCGTCCATCTCTGTGCCCGTCCCCGTTGCCATGTCGAGCCGGAATACGCTGTGATAGTCGATGCCGTAGACCTCTCCCCGGGAGACGTCCTCGGCGATATTCGTGATATAGCTGGGTACCGGTCGCAAAGAGTTCAAATCCGGTCCCGCCAACGTGAAGTCGCCGTAAGAGACTAAGTCCGAGTGAGTGCTTTGCACAAAGTGAAGAGCCCGGAAATGCAAGTCGGGCAAGCCCGAAGAACTCGCCGCTGCCGGATCGGTCGGCAGCGACACGCCGACGGCCTGCGCCGACAGAACACCAAGAACGGCAACTGCAAAGAAAAGCGAACGAAACAAAGACTGTTCAAACATCGGTTTTTCTCCTGATGTAAATGGAAAAATGGATTTACAGACTCCCCATCGGTGAAACACATGGAAGCTACGTTCTGCGAAGCGAAGTCGGTAGCACAGAAGGCCAAGAGCACCCGTTAGTAATAGGATGATGGCAGAGGGTTCGGGGATGGGGACAGGGAGAATGCTTCTGAATACTACATATCCACTGTCGGTAGGTCCCGAGTCGAATGAGTCATACCACACATAATCACCGACAAGTCCTGTGCTTCCGTAGCCGTCCCATATACCGTATGGCGGCGACTCCGAAACCCCCGGGGCAACCCAACTTGCGGCCGCAATGTCGGCCTGCAACGTAGCCAACGAGGGCACGTCTCCATATTCGCCAGGGTTGTTTCCGTCGACGAACGTCGCTTCCCAATCGGTAGCGTTGGAATGGAGCGTTGTTCCGTTGGGCAAGACAAAATCGCCCTGCCACATCTGGTGGCCCCCGTCGTCCCATGCGACAACATATAGGTGATGGCCGACTACCGGGCTGATAGTCCAAGTTTCGGGTATGATCCAGTTATAGGGGCCTGGGTCGCCCACGTATCCTTTTTCGTTCCTGCCCACAAACGTCAGTTCGGAACCGTCCGCCCGGCCATGATAAAGCCCGTAGTGGTTGTCCGCCGTCACCGTCGCGGTAACCAGACTCTCGGCCTGGGATCGTCCCACGCTCGCCAAAACGACGGACAGCGACAAGAACATAGCAAAACGAAACATAATACTACCTCCCAATTCAGGTAACGACGGACATTGTCCGCCTGTGAAGACTTGGAAACTACCTCCTACGATACAACAGAAAGCCCAGAGCACCCGTCAGCAAGAGGATAATGGTTGAGGGTTCGGGGACGGGATACTCGACAATGAACGCCTTACTACGGGTGGGCGATTTGTCATTCCATGTTCCCAGTCCAAAAGAGCTCGACTCCGGGTAGATCTCGACCGCGTCCTCCTGTTGAAGATCGGGCACCTGGTTGTTTGGCTCACCGGCGGCCCAATTCGTGAAGGAGACCGGTTCACCGGTGACCCACACCCATCCATCAACCTGCGGGTTTGGCTGATCGCCCGACTCGCTGCCACCGTAGGTTTCGTCATCGGTCAGGCCGATCCAGAAAGCGTTATCGCCGAGGAACTGCTGAATGAACAGGTTCTCCTCAAGGGACGTGATCGTGACCAAGTGCCCAGGTATGCCAAGATAGGTTCGGGATTCGGCCAGTGACTTTGCCGAATCCCAATTGGCCGACTGTGTCACGAACTCGTAGACGTGTCCATTTCCACCACCCGCAACGGGCCATTCGTGCATTTCTGCCGAAGCCTGGCTTACTCCAAGCAACACCACAAGACAACTCGCTAAACGCAACATGATACTACCTCCTAATTCAAGTAATGACGGAGAATCCCCGCCTGTGAAAACTTGGAAACTACCTTTTACGAATTCGATACGTCAGAAGACCAACGGCACCCGTCAGCAACAGGATGATGGCAGAGGGTTCTGGAACCAAAGCGACCACACGAAATGTTTCTGCCGGTGTAAGTGGGTATTGTGCTTGGAAATCCGCTAGGCTTGTTGGGTTGTCAACGGCCTTCGCACTCACATAGTAGAACGTCTCGAACCAAGGGGCATCAGGAAACATGGCTCCATAAAGAATAGTCTCTGTCCATTCCCCGGCCCAATAGCTCCAAGGAGTTTCGACTTGTTCTAGAGCAAGATTGTCCGAAAGATAGAAAGCCTTATACCACTCATCCACACTTGGCAAAGCCCATTTTGCGTTGGGCTGTCTCTCAATGGTGTCATAACCCATCATTACGTCCAAATCACGACTGATCGAGTATGCCCCCGTTTCAGTGTCTCCTTCCCCTTGACCGTTGTGGAGCCAATTGACGAACCGTGCCGCATTAAGCGGGTCACTTAGGAACACCGGCTCATTTTCAAAGCCTTCCCGAGGAGTAAAAGTTCCTTCAGCATCAAGGGTATACTGTTCACCTAACCTCAAGTAAAGAGTATTAGGTAGATCCGCTATATCATCCCACTTAGCGTTCAGGAATTCAGCATATTGCGAAACTGTGATCTCCTGAAGCCCGACATGGTAACCGTATGCAACGGAGCCGAAGCCGGTTGAGTCAGCTTCATTCCCCAGATCACCGACATACTCCGTGTCTATGACTACAGCCAAACCCACAGAGCATGTTCCAAACAGAACTAAAACGAACGGTATCGCAATAACAAATCGTCTCATCGTTCTTCCCTCCAAATCAAAATGAATTCACAAACTCCCCATCTATGAAACACTTGGAAACTACGTTCTGCGAAGTCGGTAGAACAGAAGGCCAAGAGCACCCGTCAGCAACAGGATGACGGTGGAGGGTTCAGGGATAACTTCGAACTCGATAACATAGGCGTGAGGATTAGGATCAGGATCGTACTCACGCCAACCCCAATCATTCCAAGTGGAGGCCTTTACTCCGTCGACAGAGTGGAATTGTAGGTAGTGTTCGATCCCCACATTGTTATCTGGCTGACCGCCATCCCAATTGGTATACTCCCATGGCTCACCGCTGAGCCACGTCCATCCGCCACCCGGTTCCGTGGAACCGGGAATTTGATATCCACCCAGGTATGGCCCCCAAGCCGCCGACACCAAAGGTGGCTCACCGAACACCCAAAACTCATCCTCATCAATCAAGCTGAAAACGAAATCATTTTCGGCCGCCGATCCAATTGACGCCAGATATCCACCCCGGCTATCAGCGGCATCCCGGGCCTCGGACCAAGTGACGCTTGTTCCGGTGTTTACGGCCTCATACCAATGTCCGTTGCCGGGCCAAAGAATCTTTTCTGCATGCACATGGCTTGCGCCGAACAGAAGGCCCGCCGTTACCGCACAAACAATCAACCTTCTCATTTTCTTCTCCTTCGCAAAACACGGGTGATGGATTGACTTGGAGACAAAGCTATCCCCAAAAGCAATGGAAGAACTCGACTCAGCACGAGTCAAGACAATGCACCCAGAAAGAAACGCCGGCCTTTGCGGGGCCGACGGATCTAGGTGCTAAGACGCTGCCTCCGGGCTTGCTGCCCTAGAAATGCTTACTATTGGTGTACACCAGCTAGGATATCAGAATCCCCCGATTCTGTCAATAATGCGATGGCAAGTTTCTGGGGAGGTGTGTCAATGCCCACCCACGGGGCTCGCAGGGCGTTCCGGCTGGGTTGCGGGCGTATTTACGACCCGTAAGGCGAGCTAAACGCCCTAAACTGACGTTATAGGGGCGGGGCAAGAAGTGCGAACAACCCTTGTTTTGTAGGGTGTTACGGCGTTTTTGAGATTTCTGGGCCAGGGATTAGTGGATAGGACTCTGGAAACCGGGTTGAAGTTCCGGCAACCGCGATGTCTTTTGCTCCGTCGCGGTTGCCGCCCTTAGAATTCGTGGGAGCGTGGGCGTGGACATGTTGCCCGAACTGGCATCGCGGCCGTCGTGATGCCCGGCGTTAATGGATCGGTCGCGCTCTCTTCTTCTCGGCAGCGAATTACACCGCGCGTCTCCGTCGCCACGAGCAGCCGAGGAAACCAACGGCACCCGTTAGCAATAGGATGATGGTAGAGGGTTCGGGGACGACAACAACACGAATCCCGTCAATCCATGCCTCTTGGTTGCTCAAGTAGTTCAGGTGATTGATGGACGCCATATTGCTTCGGAAGTGGAGTGGGGTGGAGGCGTTGAAGCGCTGGTCATCGACGTAGAATTCGTAGCTGAGCGTCGTCGGGTCGATCAGCAGGCTGACCTTTTGCCACTCCATGGGCGTCACGTCGAATCCCGTATCGAGCATCGGGCCGCCGCCGCTACCGTTTCCGTCCTGGGCGTGGAAGCGGCCATTCGCGACCGACCAGCCAATCGCCGAGGTCGACACACTCGCACCGGTCCCAACACGGGCTCCAAAGCCGCCCGAACCGCTCGTAACCTTCACATACTGCTCGATCCAGAAGGGTGTGGTCTGTGCGACGCTCCAGTATCGCCACGCTCCGACCTGGCTGTTGGCAATCCCCGCCAGTCGCAAATCGCCATCGCCCTCTCGCGCGGCGGGGTCGGCGATTGCTTTCACCGTGCCCGTGCTTACCGCCCAGCCGTTATCCTTCCACGAGCCCCAAGTATTCGTGCCCCACCCCAGTTCATCTTCACCCTGGCCCCAGAGATTCGCGTCGAGTTGGTAGTAATCCGAATTGAAACCGGCGGTCGCAATCGTCACTCCCGGAATTGATGCGACGCCCCACGCCGTATTCCACGCGGACAGGAGTATCGCCATCGCGACAAAGATGCCAAAGTTACAGGTTGCCCGATACATTACGCACCTCCCTTGAACTTGCGGGCGACTTCTCGCCCTGGAATCAAAATCAAGACGGAGAATCCCCCGTCTGTGAAAACCTGGAAACTTGACTCAGCACGAGTCAAGACAATGCACCAAGAAAAGCGCCAGCCTTTGCGGGGGCGACGGTTTTAGGTGCTAAGACGCTGCCTCTGGGCTTGCTGCCCTAGAAATGCTTACTATATCTGTAAGGTGCCCAATATATCAGAATCCCCAGTTTTGTCAACCATGCGACGGCAAGTTTCTGGGGAGGTGTGCTAATGCCCACCCACGGGCTCACTGGGCGTCCCGGCTGGGTTGCGGGCGTGTTTACGCCCCGTGTCTGCGTCGCCTGGCGCCGGCGAGAAGACCAACGGCACCCGTTAGCAATAGAATGATGGTGGACGGCTCAGGGATGGGGACAATGGCTTGCGTAGTGCCGACAATGATACCCTCGGCTCCATAAGCCGTAGCATCGTCGAGCTGCACTAAGTCTCCGAAGAAGATGTCCCCCATAACAAACTCTTTGCTGATGTGAACCCAGCCATACACGTCTCGAGCAGGTATTAAATTCCCGCTTTCATCTATACCCACAAAATACTGTCCGGTATTGACTCCAAGGTAGAAGTCTTCGGAGCCAACAACCACTGGCGGGCCAGGAAGCGGCCGTGTGTCGGGGGAAATAAGGACCGGGAAGAGTCCGTTGTCTATGTTTTCTCTGCTGAACTGATCACCGTCATTAACGAGATACCAGTCCGACCCCTCATCCATGTTCAAATCCATGATTTGCAGGTTTGATCCATCGTAGTTAAAGAATACGGATGTGCCATCGGTTCCTGCTGCGTCTTGATAGACAGTAGCGCCGTAGTCGTAGCCAAGGTCCGGAGGCCAAGGGTCGCCAAAAACGATATTCCCCACCACCACCTCAACATCTGCCTGGACTTGCCCCATGCCACACAACAAAACCGCCACACACAAGATTAACCGTCTCATCGTTCTTCCCTCCAAATCAACACGCCCACAAGTTTATGGGCCGATTCGTTTAGGTGCTAAGACGCTGCCTCCGGGCTTTCTGCCCGCGAAATGCTTACTATCGACGTAGAACAGCTAGGATATCAGAATCCCCCGATTCTGTCAACAATGCGATGGCAAGTTTCCGGGGAGGTGTGTTCATTCCCACCCGCGGGGCTCGCTGGGCGTAAGGGCTGGGTTGCGGGCGTATTTACGCTCTGTGAGGCGAGCTAAACGCCCTAAACCGACCTTATAGGAGTAAGCCAGGAAGCGTTGCAGGGCCATTCTTGCGTTGAGATGGGCAGTGTGGGGAGGGTGGCGAAGCGGGGCTGCGACTCGGGAAGGAGGGGCCACGGGATTAGTGGTTAGTGGTTAGTGGTTAGGACTTTGGGAACAAGTTTGCCCTGAAATCCTAACCCCTAGTCCCTAGCCCCCTAACCCCTCTTTCCATCTCGATCCACGGCCCCCTATAATGCGAGCCGGTAAACGCGAATAGGTCATCGGCTGTAAACTTCAGGAGAACGGGTCATGCATTGCCCCAAATGCGGCGTGGAAGTGATGGAAGCGGCGGGCTTTTGCCACAAGTGCGGTGCGGAACTTGACGCCGGGGAGTCGGAATTCTCTGCTCAGGAAGTGAACCCGCCTTCAACCGGCGCGGAAGAGCAAGCTCCGGTCACGCCCCTTGAGAAAATGCAACAGGCGGCCGCATCGCGACGTGACGTCGAAGATGAGACCGAAGAGGATCTCTGGCATGGCGGGTATTCATCCAAAGCCATGCTCGGGGCTTGGGTCCTAAGCAGCCTTGTCACGGTCGGGTTGCTGGTTCTGGCAGTCTGGGCGGGGAACAAATGGATTGGGTGGCCCGTGGCGGTGGGTATTCCGTTGCTTTGGATCTATCAACTCGCGAAGCTCTGCTATCGCCGGTGGAACATCCGCTATCAATTGACCAACCAGCGTTTCATCCACCAGACGGGCATCCTCCGCCGGGTGACCGACCGGATCGAAGTGATCGACATGGACGACATCACGAGCGAGCAGAAGCTTCTGGAACGGCCGGTCGGCGTAGGCACGATCCGCATCTCGTCCAGCGACCGCTCGCATCCCGAGCTAATCATGCTCGGCATCGAAAACGTCAAAGAGGTAGCCACGCTGATCGACGAAACCCGCCGCGCCGAACGACGACGACGCGGGTTGCACATCGAGAGTATTTGAAGTGGTAGGGTGGGTCGAGGGACGAAGACCCACGCGTCACCAAATGACGAAATCCGAATGACGAATGCCGAAGTGAATCTCTTCCGTTCGTCATTCGTGCTTCGTCATTATCCTCAGCGTGGGTCTTCGTTCCTTGACCCACCCTACAAGGGCACACCACGCTTTCGGCCGGAGAACCGGTCCCTGCAAGACGGATGCGGCAGTCTGTATAGATGCTATAATTGAAAGATTGTCCCATCCGCTGTGCAGGTTCCCTTGATGCCTAACGTGACGATACAAGATGTTTTCCAGGCCGGTGTGGTCGGCGCCGGGGGGGCTGGGTTTCCGACCCATGTGAAGCTCGCCGGCCGGGCCGATACGCTGTTGATCAATGCGGCCGAGTGCGAGCCGTTGTTGCACAAAGATAAAGAGGTACTGCGCGAATATGTCGACGCCGTGATCGAGGGCATGGCCGTGGCCATGCAGTTGGTCGGCGCCGGGCGCGGGGTGGTGGGGATCAAGGAGAAGTATCAAGATGTGGTCGAGCTGCTGCAATCGAAGCTGCCCGAGAAGATGGACGTGGCCCCGTTGCGGGACGCCTATCCGGCCGGCGATGAGTTCGTGCTGGTCTATGATATACTAAAACGCGTGATTCCGCCGGGCGCGATTCCGCTGGCCGTCGGGGCCGTGGTAATGAACGTCGAGACGGCTATGAACGTGGCCGTTGCCGCAAAGCAGCCGGTGACCGAGAAGTTTTTGTCGATCGCCGGGGCCGTGGCCGAGCCGGTTACGTTGCGGGCGCCGGTGGGCGTTACGTTGCGAGAGTGTGTCGAAGCGGCCGGCGGTCCGACGGTCTCCGACCCCAACTATGTGGTCGGCGGCGTGATGATGGGCTACCTCGAAGAGAACCACGACGCGTTGGTCGACAAGACGACCGGCGGAGTGCTCGTGCTGCCGGACGATCACGTTGTGGTGCGGCGTCGAAGGCAGGACTGGCCACAGATCGTTCGCATCGGCCGCAGTGCGTGCGACCAGTGCAGTTTTTGCACCGAGCTTTGCCCTCGCTGGCTGTTGGGACATCCGATCGAACCGCATCTTGCCATGCGGAGCCTGGAATTCAACCTTGTCGGCGAGTCGAACGTGATCGGGACGGCCTTCTGCTGCGAGTGCAACCTGTGCAGTCTGTACTCGTGTCCGGAAGATCTGGACCCTAAGAACGTCTGCACCCAGAACAAGCGGCGGCTGATGCAAGAGAAGAAGCGTTGGGAAAACCCGCCGTTTAATCCGCGTCGGCCGGAGTTGCACATGGAGAACCGCAAGGCCCCCATGCGGCGGTTGATGCAGAAGCTGGGACTCACGCAGTTCCGCAACGTCGGGCCGTTGAATAACACGGTGCTGAGGGCCGCGCGAGTGGGCATCAAGCTGAAGCAGCACATCGGCGCCCCCTGCGAACCGACGGTTGCCGTCGGCGATCAAGTGACCAAGGGCCAACCGGTCGGCCAACCGCCGCAAGCCAACGGCCAACCGGCCTTGGGGGCCCCGGTCCACGCTTCGATCGACGGTACGGTTGCGGCAATCGATGACGGTATTATATGGATCCAGAGACGATAGCATTCAAAGGAATCTTTCATGGCCACCCTCAAATCGATCGGCGCGATTGAACTTTCCAGCATCGGCATCGGTTACCGAATCGAGGACGAGATGCTCAAGGCTGCCTCGGTCGAGTTGCTGATTGCGCGGACCATCTGCTCGGGCAAGTACCTGATCGTCGTGACCGGCTCGGTCAGCGACGTGGAAGCGGCCGTGCAGGCGGGGTTGGCCTTGGCCGATGAGGCGATCATCGATCAACTCGTGCTACCGAGCGTGCATGAGTCGGTCTTTCCGGCTCTGGGCCAATCGGTGGCCCTGGACGAAGAGACGGCCGGGGCGTTGGGTGTGGTCGAGACGTTCAGCGGCATCAGTGCCTTGGCCGCCGCCGACGCCGCCGCCAAGGCCGCCCGAGTGACCCTGTTTCGGATCCACATTGCCATGGCCTTAGGCGGCAAGGGGCTATGCCTGATGACCGGCAGCGTGGCCGACGTGCGTGCCGGAGTCGACGCGGCCATCGAGGAAGTCCGCAAGCGAGGCCTGCTGGTCTCGGAGATCGTAATAGCTCGTCCCAGTCGCGAACTGTTTGCCGACTATCTGTAGCAGCCGCCGAAATTCTCCCCTCTCCCTTTGGGAGACGGGACCAATTTGCAAGAGGCCAATCCCTAACCCTTTTCGCGACTACCGACCGGATGAGGTCGGTTGACTGGGGTTGGTGAGGATGGCGCGGCGGATCAGCAGGAAGTTGCCGCCATGGTACTCGGTGACTTGGGCGGTGACTTCCCATTGGCGTTGGCCGACCTCCTCGCCGAGGGTCCGGGCGACCCGTTCGAGGGTCAGATTCTCCAGGGCCGTGAACTGCCGTCTGCTGTCGTCGGTCACGAAGATCAGTCGCTCGCCTTTTCGGCGGAAGAAGCCCAACTGGTCGGTCAACTCGGTCCCCTCACGTACGCGATGGAACGGTTTGCGAGGGCCGGGTTTAGTGCCGCTGGTGGAATTGAAGTTGGCGGTCTCGTTACGAAGGGGATTCATCGGCGTGACGCCGGCCGCTTTGGACCAGGCCAGCACCACGCCCAGCAGCAAGACAAGGGTGCAAGCCGAGACGACGAGAGTCGGCCGAAAAAGAGCGGTCGCCGCTTGATGGAAACCCCAGCGCGCGTGCCTTGCAGCCATGGGTGGCTCCTACGGTCATTCGGGCCGTTTCATACTCAGGGAGTGCAGAATCAACACGCTGCCGAACGACAGCAGGGCCCAGCCGACGAACTCGGGCGGACGGACCGTTTTTCGAGCCAAAGGCGTTCGGGATGGGGTGACGACTGCGGTCGCCGCATTGACGGCCGCCAGGGGATGCGCCGTTCGCTCGGCCAGAATCTGCGTAAACTCCGGCGTAAGCACGTAAGAATCGACGAAACGAACCTGGAGCCCGAAAAACAACACCACCAAACCGACCAGGAAATACTGATTCCGATTGACATCCATCGTCTTGTTCCTCCCGCGGTGGTCGACCGGGTGAGCACCGGCGCGTTGTCGGGCTATCGACTCCGGTGCAGCCAGATATCGCCATCACTTATATCGGTGATTTGCCGGGCGGGCCTTGACTTGACGGCGGGCCTTGACTTGACGGCGGCTTGTAGAGGTTATACGGCGGCGACGGCAACGACTGGGTGAGTTGTTGCGATTGCGACGGATTAGACCGGTTAGGCAGTCACGACGCGACGGGTGTAAAACCGAAAGAACCCGCTGCCAACGTGCGAAGCGGCATTTCTTGGCCTATGTTTTGATGTGGGATTTCCTGACCCAGGAGGCTCGAGAAGGCTTCCCGAGATGTCCCGTTTCGTACGCCAAACAAAGAACTTGGCTGGAAAGAACCTGGCTGGGAAGAGAGGGCCATACCATGTCGAAGCGAGTTTTGATTGTTGACGACTCGATCCTGATGCGAAGAAT
>SDBT01013168.1_pt1 | contig 13266 bp, 6 predicted proteins | sample 2277101 | NCBI WGS metagenome assembly SDBT01 (sample SAMN10404973, study PRJNA504765) | marine sediment metagenome | isolation source: marine sediment core GS10_PC15, 103 cmbsf | place: Arctic Ocean: Southern Knipovich Ridge | collected 2010 | reverse complement strand
ACGTCTGGGATTAGGAGAAGATGAAGATTTGCCGACCTGTACGGCCTGTCATGGAGACCATTACATACTTCCTTCCACAGAAGCAGGTTCAAAAACGAATCCGGTCAACCTTCCTTTGACATGCGGGGTCTGTCATACAGATATTGATTTAATTGAAAAACATCAGATCCGAGAGAATCATCCTATTGATATATATGACAGCAGTATCCACGGCATATCGGTTCAGGGAGGGCTCATGGAGGCCGCAACCTGCAACGACTGTCATTCTACTGAAGGAACGGCCCATCAAATATATTCTCAGGGAAATCCTAATTCTTCCATTAATCACTTCAATATTCCTGATACGTGTGGAAAATGTCATGAATCGGAGACTAAGGAATACTGGGATGGCATCCATGGACAGCTGGCAAAGAGGGGAGATACGCAAACGCCCGTTTGTACACACTGTCATGGTGAACACGGCATTATATCTCCTAGCAACCCAGCGTCTCCAGTGTCCCCTTCCCAGTTGGCGGAGACCACCTGCACGCCCTGTCATGAGTCCATCACGCTGACTGAAAAATACGGGGTATCCACCGGCCGGAGGCCGACATTCATTGACAGTTACCACGGCCTCAAGAGTCAGTCCGGAGATCTCTTTGTCGCCAACTGTGCCTCCTGCCATGGGGTCCATCTCATTCTTCCCAGCCCGGATCCCAATTCTTCTGTCAACCCTGCCAATTTAACGCAAACATGTGGGGAGTGCCACCCCGGCATTTCTGCCGAACTGGCGGCGGCACCTATTCATGAAGTTTTTATCAAGGCACAGGAAAGTAAAACTGTAAAAATTGTCAAAATTGTCTATATCCTAGCAATTATCATTATCATTGGGCTTATGGCTGCCCACTGGCTTGTCGATCTTTTCAGACAGATTATTCTTGTGACAAAAAAACCGCAGGTGCGGAGAATGCTGCGTAATGAAGTCTGGCAGCATACTCTGCTCATGGTGAGTTTTATTGTTCTGGCCATAACTGGATTCTGTCTGCGTTACGGCGACTCCTGGTACGCTAAGTTTTTATTTGGCTGGGACCATGGATTTGCGATGCGAGGGATTATCCACAGGGTTTCAGCCGTGGTTCTTGTGTTTTCCTCACTCTGGCATATGATTTTTCTCATGACAAAAAGAGGGCGGACTTTTCTCAAGGATATGTTCCCGAAATTTTCGGATTTTACGTTTTTTGTCCAACGCATGAAATTTAATTTGGGATTATCAAAAGAAACGCCTCAGTTCAAGCGGTTCAGCTATGTCGAAAAAGCGGAATACTGGGCTCTATGCTGGGGCAATATTGTGATGATCATCACCGGATTTTTGCTCTGGTTTGACAACTTTTTCATACAATTTCTGCCGGATGGATTTCTTGAGATTGCCCTGGTCTTCCACTTCTATGAAGCCATTCTTGCAAGTCTGGCCATCTTGATTTGGCACCTGTATTCGACGGTATTTAACCCCCATGTTTATCCCATGAATCCCTCTTGGCTGACGGGGAAAATGCCCAGGGATATGTTTGTCTATGAGCATCCCGATGCAGAGATTGAAGAGGTGGAAAAATAAAGAGTTAAGGATTCAAGGATTCTAGGGATCGGCTGGTTTTATGATTCCTCAGGTTTATTTGTAGCCGAACAACATGCTGTAGATAATCAGCATGATCAGGAGTATTCCCATCGTGAGGAAAGAGTAGCCAAATATCTTTACCAGCCGCATTTTCTTAGGTGATATCACTTTCATTTTCACCAGCTTCTTTAATCTCCCGGATTCCTTGAGGAACTTGTATTCTTCAGGACGGTCAATCTTGTATTCATCCAGAGGCACGAGGCCTGTGAAAATAACCGGATCCAGAGGAAAGGATTCCGGCCGGAGGTGGGTGTTGAAAAAATGGACGGAAAAGATAAAACCGACGGCCAGCAGTGCTTCGTCGCTGTGGATTATCATAGCCACGTTGATGAACACACCCGGCATCAGTTTAGTGAACAATTCCGGAAACCACATGACAAGCCCTGACATCCCGATTATCCCCACTCCCCAGAAAACGGCCATATAGTCGAATTTTTCCCAGTAAGTCCAGCGTCCGTAGTCGGGACGGGGGCCCTTCCCGAAATACCATTTGATGGAACCGATAAAGTCCTGTATGTCTTTCTTATTGAACCACAGTGACCGCTTCCCAAAGATCATCTGTTTCATGGTTCTTTTTGTCCTCTTTTTCTTGGAAAACAGAGTATAAAGATGTGTAACAAAGTAGCCGAAGGTGATGGCCGCGCCGATTCTGTGAATGATCGCTGCTCCTTGAACCCCACCTATAAGAGAGGAGAGCGTTTTTGCCCAGGGCATATGAGCGAATTTCAGCATCATTCCCGTTATCGCCAGCCCCATAAAGCTGGTGATGACAAAAAGGTGCATGACCCTTTCCAGCAGATTGAAACGTTCGATGTAATACCTCTTGTGTTTGATTTCGTGTTTTCTTTTTTCTTTAAGGTGTTTATAGGATCGTGGCATCCAGAGCAAAGTGTGAAGGCCCCAGAATGAGAACACCCCGATAAGAAGAAAAGTCATGGCCCAAAAAGTAAAATGCAGAACAGGATACTTATCCTTATCATGATGTGTGGCGTGAGTGAGATATCCTGTAAACCGGCGGTTGGCATCGGGATGACACTTTTGGCAGGTTTCTACAACTCCGTTAAAGCCTACGTGGGAATCGACGTCATCGACTTTTTTGATGTCGTGGGCGCCGTGGCAGTCCGAACACCGGGCTGATTTTAGATAGCCAAGAGTATAGGCCTTCCCGTGTAGAGTTTCCGTATATGTTTTACTGAGGTCTTCATGACAAGAGCCGCATTGATGTGTGATCTCTGTCATGAACTGGTCCTGGTCGATCTGTGAGATATTGTGAGCGGAATGACAGTCTTCGCAGTTAGGGAGTTTTTCGTTGCTTTTTGAGACGGTGGGGCTGTGGATGCTTTTTTCAAACTCTGTGTAAATACCCTTGTGGCATGTGGAGCATGTAGCGGGCAGGTTTTTAGCATGAACGGATGATCGTTCATCCTCATGGTCGAGTACGAAGTGTGTGCTGTGGCAGTCCGTGCAGATAGCGCTGGGAAGCAAACCCTTTTTGATCAGTCCCTGTCCGTGCACGCTGTTGGAGTAGTCGAACCCGACGTTGCCCGCTGGTGTTTCTTTGATTCCTGTTTTTTCGAGCCTTGCATGACAATCACCACAAAGTTTAGGAATATTGGACCGGTATGTCTCGTCTCTCTCATCGAGATGCGAGAGAACGTCATGTTTGCCGTGGCAGTCTGTGCAGTAAGGGGCATTAATATTTTTTAACGAATAGGCTTCTCCATGCCCGCTGGCAAAGTAGTCCTCGGCGATTACGGCATGGCAGTTGGAGCAGTCAACCCTCTGGACTGTTTCACAGGGACGCTGTAGTTGAGGGGTAATGTCTGTATGGCATTTTACGCAGGGGATATTTTTATGCGAAGAATTTTGGATGGTTTCTTTATGAACGGTTAAGGAAACCGGCAGGCCGTCAACAGTTTTTGTGATATCAGGAGAATCGTGGCATTTGAGGCATTCATTGTCAGACGTTCCAATGACGAGATTGGTCCGGCTGATGGTATGGGGTTGATGGCAGTCCGTACAGCCGGGGATGGCTCCGGGTTTTTGTTCCCAAAGCTCGCCCTTGATGATTTTTGTATGAACTTCTTTGATCCTTGCATGACATACCATGCATGTCTTGGCAATATTGCCGGCCGATACAGAAGACCTTGTGTAGGTATGCGGTAGAACGAGGTGATTACCGTGGCAGTCGTTGCATGTAGCCGTAACGATCAATCCCTGCTCGAAAAGCCCTTTTCCGTGAATACTCTGTGAATAGTTGGTCAGAATGTCCCGTTCGGAGATGTTATAGACTCTGGCGACAGGGGCTCCTTCCCGATGGCAACTTCCGCACAGAACAGGAATATTCATCTTATAAGTTTGGGATTGCACATCACTAGGGGGTAAAATATAATGATTCCCGTGGCATTCACTGCAGGTGGGGGCGTAGGGCGCGTTGCGCTGGAGGGCTCTACCATGAATCCCTTCCATAAATCTTTCTTCAGCGACATCGTGGCAGATTCCACAGCTGACTTTCTCAAGCTGATCTTCATGGGGAAATTCCTTCACTTCGGCATCCATATGGCAGCTGACACAGTCCAAATTTTCATGAGTTGAACCGGAATATTTCTGAAAATCCACATACATGGAGACTGAACGGCCACCCATCATTCCTGTTAAATCAGGATCGGAATGGCAGGCTTCGCAGTCTTCGTTTGAAGCTGACATTGTAAGCGGAGCAACAAAAAAGAGGAGAATAAAAGAGAGGAAAACAATTCTGTTAATTTTCATACAAAACACCCTTTACCCTCACTGCTTATCCAATAAGAAAACTTATTGAATTTTAAAATTTTATACTTTCAGGAGTTAAATGTATTAAAATAATATGGATACTAACTCCATTTTATAAGCAGATCATTTTGAACAAAATTAAGGTACTCCACTGATTAGACTAGGGAAAATATATCTGGAGATTATTCTTTTTCAGGCACAATATGTTTGATTTTTTCCCAAGAGGCTTCAAAATCAAATGGAGTGCCGTGTGCATCCGCGTGGCAGGTTAAACACCATGCTTTATTCTTCTCCGGCGTATCCTTTACCGTGAGGCCTTTGGCCACGGAATCTTCACGGCTTTTCATGACACTTAGGCTTTTGTAAGCGCTTCCCGGGCCATGGCATACCTCACAAGTGACACCCTCATCTTTAAAATCTGGAGCCTTTTCCGAAAGTGGCCCATGGCATTTAAGACATTTCGGACTTTCTGTCGGATTCTCGACACCCATTTCTTCTGCCCTTGCCGCGGCATCCGGAGAGCTTAATGCCGCAATGGATTTGGAGTGTTTGCTTTCTTCCCAAATCGGAAATTGAAGCCCCTGTTTTTCAGACTTATGACACATTTTGCATTTTGCCACTCCTACATAAGTGAATTCTTGGGCAAAAAGATTGGCTACAAATATGCATGCCGCCGCCAAGGTAAAAACAAGTATAAGTTTTTTCATGAGAGCCTCCTCTTTATTTCTAAAATTATAGATATGTTTATCATAAGATTGAATTTGATTGCAAGTTTCATGCCAATAATTATGTGATTTTAGAATAGTTTTTTACTGATAATAAAGAGGTTATATTCGAAATATTTATTTTTGGGCTCAACCGAAGGAACTCACTGGGTGAAATGCCCCATTTGTGGGTGATTTAGCCGAATCATAAATAATTAATAATTGTCCTCAAAAGAGTCCAATATATTTTCCATGGAGGTTAATGTCTCGTCTATAAACATAAAATTGTGAATCCCTAAGCTTCCATCTGTCTCAATTTTCTGAAGCATTTCTTCTATCTCGATGATTTGGCTTCTCTGCTCTTGGGTCAACCTCAATTTCTTTTTATCTCCCAAAGATGTTTTGATCGACTGAATCGATTCTCTGATGGTTGTCTGCCAATCTGAATGAAGTTCTTCATAACCTTTCTCATGGCAGTCGAGACATTTGTTTTTGTCAGGGCGAAAAATGGCATCATTGTTGTTGAGGTGGCAGTCTTTGCACTCAATTTCAGCTTCGGCCATGAAATCTGTTGGTGCCTCATGTCCATTCAATCTGCCGCCGTAATAAAATGCAGTTTGCAGTTTATGGCATGAGGAACAGTCTTTATTACTTGGATCTCTGTGGTGGCAGACAGCGCAGCTCTGTTTTGTGGCGATAAATTCTCCATGTCTTCTCACATTGGAGTGGCATTTATCACACTGTATTTTTTGTTCCATCAGATGACTTTTATGCGGGAATTCTAAACCGAATATTTGAGTATTGATTTCCTCGATCCCGGAATGGCAGTTGGAACATTGGGTGGGGATGAGATCTGCTTCAGCCAGATTAAGTGCAGGTTTATAGGAGGATCCGGCTAATCGTAGAGATTCTGATATTTTATCATACGAGGTTTGAAGTAGAATCTGAGAATATTTGATATTGTGGACTCCTTTCCCTCTTTCGACGATATCGATGTTAAATGCGGCTTCGTCAAGGAGCATCTGGGCCTCTTTTTTTTGGCCGCTCCGGCTGCTTCTGATTTCACTTTTTGCCCTGTTAAACACAACTTGAATATCAGCAAGCCTTTTTTCTGTTGCGATTTCCCAGTCTTTCATGATCCTGGCAAATCCTGCTCCATGACAGGATTCACACGCGGCTGCCGCGGATGTCGAGGTGTCGCTCTTGACAATTCGGCCGCTGCTTTCTTCATGAAAAATATGACAGCCTTTGCAGCTCAATCCTTTTTGCAACATGATATTTGGCATGGCATGGGGAATCCCCATCCCTCCTTCTCCGGTGTAAAGGATTTTTTGAGACATATGTGTATCTGTGTGGCAGGTTATGCAGTCAGCGATTGTATCAATGTCTTTAAAAATTTTGTGCTGGATATCCAGATGGCACTGGTTGCACTCAATTTTATTTTTAGCAATGTGCTCTTCATGCATAAGGTCGGTATCATCGTATTTATCGAGACGCTCCTGCTCCATATGGCATTTGTAGCAGTTTTCTCTTGGGACGACTCCATCTCCCATGATGGTGTTGCTGTGACATTTGTCACATGAATATCCTTTTTCGAAAACAAGAGAATGGTTATACCGGGATGTTTCTTCGGAGACGAGTTCCTCTTGATGATGGCAGTGTGAACATCTGTCGATCTGAGGATAAAACTCGCTCTCCTTAAAATGACAGATGAAGCAGGTGCTTTCGGTGACTGTGATATGCTCTCCTTGAACGATCTGAGAATGACAGCTTGTGCACTGAAGTTTTTTCCCTCTTTTTAAATCTTCAAAATGGACAGTGTGGTCGAAAGCGACCGTCTTGAACATAACTTTTCCTTCGAGCAGCCGTTTTTCATGGCAGCCTTCCTGAAGGCAGCTGTCGTCACGGACCTCGGCCCAGGGTTTTGATTTCACATAGAGTTTTGTCCAATAGCGTCCGAGCATCACCAGACCTTCGATCTTTTTTCCCAACTTAGAGATGATGCCGCCATCGGGGGGGTAATGGCATTTGCTGCATTCGAACTGTCCATGAGAGCTTTCTTCCCAACTCTCAAAATAGGGGCCCATGTAATGGCAGGAGGAGCAAAATTTTGAATGTGAGGTTAATTTAACAGCGAGCACGGAAAAGATGAGAAAGGCGCCAAGAAGAGAGAGGGCAATGATAAGCCTTTTTTTTCTTTTCTTTTGTTTTTCGGTTCTTTTTTTTTGCTTATTACTTTTTTCATCCATCAGATTAATCTTTTTCATAATTTGTTTTTAAGAGAATAATTATTATAAATGTAAAAATCAGTCGATCAACCGTAGCTGTGCAGACCGGATAGAAGGTAGTTGACGCCAAAGTAGGTGAAGAGAGCTGCCAGAAATCCCAAAATAGCAATGATAGCCGAGCGGCGGCCCTTCCAGCCCATCACCAGCCGGGTATGCAGATAGAGGGCAAACACAAACCATGTGATCAAGCTCCAGACCTCTTTGGGATCCCAGCTCCAGTAAGTGCCCCAGGCTTTATAAGCCCAGACCATTCCGAATACCATCCCTCCAAGTGTAAAGAGGGGGAATCCGATGGCGATGCACTTGTAGGAGACCTCATCGAGTTTTTCGGCGGATAGCCCGGTTTTGATGCCCTTTTTCTCTTTCGAATCGGCGACAAGGTACATGATGCTTGTCACAAAAGCGATGGCGAAAAAGGCTTCTCCGATCATTGTGACCGATACATGCAGCCACAGCCAGTAGCTTTGGAGGGCAGGCATGAGAGGTGCGGCATCCTTGGGCATAAGAGGTGATGAAGCCAGGGCCATTAATCCGAGAACAATCAGCATAAAGTAGGGGCCGGCCTTCTTTATTTTAAACATCCCTTCGATGATCACATAAGCCAGAATGGATGCCCAGGCTAGAAAGGACAGGGATTCATACATATTTGTAAATGGGGCATGACCGCTGACAACCAGCCTCCAGGCCAATGCTGCGGTGTGGGTGATCAGACCTAAAAAGGCAATTTTATAGCCTATCTTGGCCCAAGTCTCCTTTTTTGTAAAAAGAAAGGAGAAATAAAAGAAAGCTGCAAAAACATAAACAACAAAAGTGCTGGTAAACAGAGTGGCCTCGTTCATTATTTTCTCCTCAGTGTGGTCATAATATTCTCAAATTCGGTGCGGAAGGCCTCTTTGTTCTTGGATGCGATCCCGCCCGCCGTTATCTCGGTTTTAGACTGGATTGACTCCAAGATGATCTTAATCTCACGGGGTGGCCAGTAGAAGGCCAGTCCGAGGCCGGCCATGAGAAATGCACATCCCAACCAGATAATATTGGTGCCGGGGTCTTTGGCCGCATTGAGAATGGATATCTCTCCGCCCTGATATCCAATAAGCTCGAACGTCAGGTTTGTTTCCTCTTCGGAATGAATACGTGAGAAATCGGGAAATTGGGCGAATATCCAGCCGGTAAAAATCTGTGTCTCCTCCTGCCAACCTTCAATATAAACCGCGGGATTGTTGGGTTGCTGGGAACGGGTTGTGACCTGGCTGTTTTCGCCTATGATAAAATCCGGCACAAACTGAAGGGCCGTGATCTGGAGATTTTCGCCTTCGAGTTCGACTTTGTCTCCCAGGCGCAGACGGACTTTCCCGATATAATCGGGATCGTCCTTTTTTTTAGCCCAGATTTCTACGGTCGGATTTTTCCAGTCGAAATCGTAGGCGGACTGGTAGAACATATATCCTTTATAAGAGAGAGGGTGATTGACCTCGATCACCTTGCTCAATATTTCTTCTTCGTTCTCTATAACTGTGACCGTACTTTTCCAGTCCTTGACGCTGCCGTTCTCGTGAAATTCCGTTTCAAAATTATCCAGGCGGATTTGAAAATCGGTATTAACCACAGGAAGGGTTTGTCCTTCATATAGCACCAGATCGCTGCTTATACTCGTCATTCCGCTTATAATTCCACCGGCAATGATGACAAGCAGGCCGAGATGTACAAAGTCCGAGCCAAAAAAACCGGATGTTTTTTTTCTGGCAAGGAGAAAGGCCTTTTCTCCTTCGGTCTCCTCTCTAACTCGATATCGATTTCCCTTAAGTGCCTTTTTGATTTCATCCCTGGCTTTTGACAGATCCCAGTTTTTACTGAAATTTTCCTGGGTTTTAAGCACCGTGAGGTTCACGGCCTCTTTTTCCATTTTTGGATTAAACGCGCGCTTCCATTTGGGAGACAGCCGGGTGAGTGTGCATACTAGAATATTAATGGAAAAAAGGAAGAGAAGCCCGACATACCAGAAAGAATGATAAATCCCGGTGAACTCCAAACTTGTGAGTACTTTGGCCAACTGTCCGTAGTGAAGCACGTATTCCTGCATGGTTCTGTCTTGAGGAATAAGCGTGCCGATAATGGAGGCTAGAGTGATGATAATCAGGAGGACAATGGCCAGTTTTACAGAGCTGAAAAATTGTAGAAAAGTTTTCATATTAGACCAATCCTAATAAAATATAATAACTATAAATTATATAAGAAATGTGAAATTATTTCAACGAAAACCCGGAGTGTCTTTCCTACCTGAAGACCCTCCAATGTCATCGCGAGCGTAGCGTGGCGATCTCAATAAATAAGAAAGTGTTCCTAGCTATTTTTTATGCCTCAACTCTTCGGCTCTCGTCTTGATCTTGCTTAGAGAGCGTTTCATTTCACTCCATCCGTACCAGAGAGCATAATCCGGATTGGCATGGAAGGTGCCCTGGAAAGTTCGCATTCTGTGTTCAAAAAACATGACAAAGAGTTCCTGCTCGATAGGGGTTGGGGCGTCATGGAATGTGAGGAGATCCGGAAAAGCATAGGCGTAACCTTCGGGTTTTTCTAGAACTCCGTCCTGGTAAAGCCCGGCTATAATACGGATGGCTTCAGCCATGAGTTTGTCGGCCTCTTGAATCATATCATCGCCCTTCTGAAGCTCGGCCTTGGCGAAATTGAGAGAATGGCACGCGCTGCACGTTTTGAGCATCTTGTCACGTTCATTCTGCCAGTCTTCCTGTGTGAGGCGGGCCACGTTGGCGGCCTTGACCACATCCAACCGTTCTGTCGGATTTCCTTCCGGATCCAGGACACCGAGTCCCTGAAGGATCGTGACCTGGTCAGCAGCCCACTGCTTGTCTTCAGGCAGGGGAAGGCGGACAGCCAGGAATCCCCAAGCCGTCATTACGGCATGATCTCCTTCCTGCATATGGCAGGTTTGGCATGTGGGGGCCGGAGTGGTTTCAGGAAGAGTTCCATTCTGCTTCAGCAGGAAGCGGACGCCGTGTTTTGATCCCGCATACATTTCCCACTGCGGATGATCGAAGCCCATATGACAGGTTTGGCAGGCCTGGGGCTGCGAAGCTTCTTTGACTGAAAATGTGTGTCTGGTGTGGCAGGCATCACAGGAGGCTACCCCGAAACCTGCCCCATCCTTTTTAAGCTGTTTGATTTCTTCTTCGGTTTTAAGTCCGATTTTGTGGCAGGCTCCACAACCTTTCATCCCTTCAGTCAGGGCCATAGGGAGCATGTGAGTGGTCGGCATGGCCTTCAAGGCGGCCCAAGCCGCGGCATGTTTTCCTTTTTTAAACTGTTCCACCCTCTCTTCATGACAGTTGGCACATGTTTCCGGAGTGGGAATCTGAACTTTTTCCACATCGTTGGCGTCTGTGTGCCCGTCTCCATGACAGACGGAGCAGTCGATGTCATTTTGACTGTGTTTGCTGAGCTGCCAGTCTATGACGATATTAGGTGTGATGTCTTTGTGGCAGTCCACACACTCTTGGGCGTAAACGCCCGCACAGAAGACAAGTCCCAATAGGATAAAAAGAGTCCTTTTAATTTTCAAAATCCACCTCCTGAAAACTTTCGATGAAATACTATCAATTAAAAAAAAGGGGCGGCACATGCCGCCCCTTTTGAAATTCTGTAACTTCTGTATTAGCGCCAGGTGTATGCTGAGACATCTCCACCGAGATTTCCGATAGAATCAACGAGAAGTTGTGCGATATAGCGGGAATTGTGGATGAATCCGCCGGGTTCTTTAATGCTTGTGTGATAGTTGTAAGCTGCTGGAAGCATGGTTGCATCGAAATTCCTGAACTGGTTACCGTAGTTGACTTCTCCTGGATCTGCAACACCATTGCCATTTGTGTCTTTGAACCAGTAGGGATAAGAGTGTGAATCATAGAGGACAGATATTCCAAGAACATTGGTCGCATAGTTATAGACCTGAGCAATCAAAGCTGCTTCAAGGCCTTTGATCTCATTTTGAACCGATTCTCTTGTGTTTCCATCTCCATCGTAGTCAGGAGTTGTTCCTGGGCGAATACCGCTGAACTTGAATTTAGCGGGATTGTTACCGGGATTGGGCTGTGAGGAATCAAAGCCGTGGCACCCGATACAGTCTGCGGGGTTAGGTTTGTGAACGTTGTGGTTAGTTTGAACTTTTGGAGCTCCATCATAGAGGCCTACTGAGCTCATATGGCACTGGACACAGGTTCCGAAGCGGCCGTTATGATTGGGCCACTCGCGTTTCCCTACATAGGTTTTACCTGGATACTGATAGCCACCTTTGGCTTCCGTACCGAACAAGATAGCAGCGACTGGGAAGTAGTGAATATTGGAGAAAGTGAAGGGAGGTGTGCCAGCGATTTTTGAGGCAATGGTATTATGGGAACCACGGCCCTGGTGGCAATTCATGCAGAGGTTGCTTGAGTCACCCATGTCGAGGATCGCTCCAGATGGGAATGTAACTGTAGGAGAAGATAATAAAGATGGAGGAGAAGTGTGGCAGGTTGTGCAGAGCATGCCGTTGGCAGGCATATGGGTATCGTCGATGGTTCCGTTATCGAGGTAATCAGCCAATCCAGTTGCTGAGTGACATTTTGCGCAGCTTCCGCTTACTGAATCATCTTCATCCCAGTGTCTCCAGGCTTCGCCGGCACCGTCAAAATGGCCTTCGTCTCCTCGTGCCAAGCTGCTGACAGCCGCGGTGCTTCTTGGTAGACGGTCCCCGAATCTGGCGGCGACATCTCCATTGTATGGTCTGCCATCCCGCGAAATTCCTATTGGAGCTGCGGGTTCTCCGAGTCCAGTATTGAGATCGGTGATACCGTCATACATAAGCTGAATGATATATTTTCCACCGTGAGCATATCCGCCGTGGTCTTTTGAGGCGAACTGGTAGTTGTAGAGGGCCCTGGTTAACCGAACTGTGAAAGCAGAGTATGCGTTGGCCCGCTCCTGCTCGCTTTCATCGGCAACGCCGTTGCCGTTGGTATCCTTAAAGAAGTACGGATAACCGTCACCATGAACAATACCTCCACCTGAGACTTTTACAGCATATGCAGCAATTTTATCCCAAAGAAGGTGTTTCAGTGTATCTATTTCATAGTAGATGCCTTCAGTTGTGTTTCCGTCACCGTCATAGTCAGTATTCCAGGAAGCAAAATACCGGATGTTTTTCGGATCTGCGATTCCACCCCAGTATGACGTGTTGCCGGCATCGGTGTGGCAGGTCGAGCAGTGATCCAGTCTCACTTTGAGCGTGTGAGGATCGTGACAGGTCGAACAGGCGTTATACCCATCGACATGAGCAAACCGGGCATCATATGTTTGTCCCGGGTACTCGGCTCCACCTTTTGCAAACGTGCCCATATTTACAGCGCCTGCGGCGGCATAGTGGACATTTCTGAACCTGAGTTTGGAGCTGATGGTGTCGTCATCAAAAGTTCCTGTGGCTGCGGCCACTGCGGCAGCAATGTCACTTTCGATACGCGTGTTGGATTCCCTTCCCTGATGGCACTGCATGCAGATGGCCTCATTGCCGAGGTCTTCAATAACGGCCCCGGAGGGAAAGGTCACCGAGGTAACATCTCTCAAGGCACCTGTTGAGGCGCTGGTGTGGCAGACTGTGCATTCAATCCCGATATCGTCTGTAGCGAGATAAGAGCCCGCGACAGCACCGGTAGTGATAAAGTCTACGAAACCGTCTGCGCCATGACACTTTGCACAGGAATTTGACAAGGTTGCGCTTGCATCTTCTTCGTCATCCCAATGCCTGAAGGCTTCGGATGTTTCATCCCCATGACCACTGGTCATCCAGCGGGCAGTGGCTTCTGCT
>SDBT01013167.1_pt1 | contig 13266 bp, 14 predicted proteins | sample 2277101 | NCBI WGS metagenome assembly SDBT01 (sample SAMN10404973, study PRJNA504765) | marine sediment metagenome | isolation source: marine sediment core GS10_PC15, 103 cmbsf | place: Arctic Ocean: Southern Knipovich Ridge | collected 2010 | reverse complement strand
AGTGCGCCTCCGGGTGCCCCTGGGGCTGCCGGTCCGGCTATCCCGGGCGGACCGACTCCGACTCAAGGTGTAGCTGCTCCTGGAGTCGCTGTCCCTCCTGCTGCTCTAAGCTCTGGATTGATTCAGCAGGGAGTTCCCGGAGTTCCCGGTGGGGAGCAGACCGCGATCGCGCCTCAGTCTTACGCTGTCCCGAATCAGGCACAGGCTCCGGGAGCCGTTCCCCCGGGAGCAAGCGTCCAGGAACAGGTTCCGGGGACTGTGTAGAGGGCGGCTGCCTCGTATGCCCAAGGGGAGTGACGGCCCCTTGGGCGTTCTTTTTTCATTGGCGGAGAACCCGACGTGTCACGAAAAGAAGCGCTCAGCCGCGTCCTCAAGAAGACCCGAGATCGGTGTGAAAAGGTTGACGGGTACCTCCCCGGCCTTGACCGAATCGAGTTTGCGGACGACTATGTTCCAGGGGCCGTGAAAAGGTACATCCCATCGGGTGTCAACCTGATCGACTTTGCTCTGGGTGGCGGGCTCCCCCTGGGACGCGTGGTCGAGCTGTACTCCATCAAGGAGTCAGAAGGAAAGTCCACCCTTGCTCAGGCGTTTGAACTTCAGATGCAGCGAGCAAACGGTCTCGTCATGCACTACGAGCAAGAAACCGCGATGGACATCGACCGTTACCAGCGGATGGGAGGTGATCCAGAAAGCATGTTCATTAGTTGTCCTCGTAGTGTCGAGGACGCCTTCATTTCAATGCGTAGCTGGTTGGAGGAATTGGCTACGACTGAGTTCGCTGAAGTCCCGAAGTTGATTGTGTGGGATACCATCGCTGCTGCTCCACCTCGTGCGGAGTTGGGCGAGAACATGTACGCCGACGGAATGATGGCCAAGCCTCGGATCATCAGTCAATCTCTTCGAGGTATCGTACAGCTCCTTTACAAAAGCAATGCGACGCTTCTCTTGGTTAACCAGTCGTACACGTGCATCAACGCCAGACTACCGTTCCCGGTTTACGAACAGCCGGGCGGTAAAGGGATCAAGTTCTACTCGTCGGTTCGTATCGAGGTGAAGAAGGTCGGCTTCCTGGCGGAAGCGAAGACGGTGAAGTCGGGTAAGGATGGGCAGAATACAAAGACCGGCATCCTTACACAAGTGCTGGTGGTCAAGAATAAAGTAGCACCTCCGTTCAGAAGCGTTCAAGTGGCTCTAGAGGGTCCTACCGGGTACAACAACCCGCTGAGCTACGCCCACACCTTCATGGATGCGGGGGAGGTTGCTATGATTTCCGGGCACAAAGGGTATTACCAGATACCGGGGGCGAAGAAGAAGATTCGGTGGAATGAGATCTCGTCGATCCCACCGGAAAACCCAGCACTTGGTGTATGGGCAGGACGTGCGCTTCAGATGTTCCCTTTGCCTCCGGATAGACAGGTGAACCCTGCTACTGGTGGGGTTGACCACATCGAAGGCATGAACCAGTTTACCTCTGCCGGCGACGGTGATCGGGAAATGACCTCTGAGGAGATTGAGGTTGCTGTCACAAAGACCACCCGGAAGAGGAAGAAGGCGAAGAAGTGATTCACGAGCCACGGCATCTCTTGGTGGACGGAACCTTCTTCCTCCATCGCATTCTACACCTTCCCGCGTTCGCTACGCTGACGACGACGGAGGGGCGACCGACGGGTGGAGTGTTCGGTTTCATCAACTCGGTGAAGACCACTCTGAACCAGTTCCCGACGATCGATCATTGCTACGTGTGCTGGGACTCGGGGCGCTCGGCCAGACGCTTGAAGCTCTTCCCCTCCTACAAGGCGAACCGGGACATCACACCGGATATGCCGGAGCACAAGAAACGGGAGAAGGAGGAGTTCAGGGTCCTTTTCGACGACCAGAAGAAATGCATCCAGAAGGGTCTCGGAAGTCTCGGTATCCGGCAGTTGGCGCTTCCGAATCGTGAAGCTGACGACTTGATCGGGTGGATGGTGAAGAACCGGCCTGTGCCGAAGGTGATAGCGTCCGACGACAAGGACATGTTGCAGCTCGTCTACGACTACGCAGATGTGTACCAGCCGATCAAGAAGGTAACGGTTACTGAGGAGAATTTCTTCCAGATCATCGGGGTTCCGCGTCCACTGTTCCTCCTCTACAAAGCGGTGTCTGGAGACCCCTCCGACAACATCCCCGGTGTGCCGAAGGTGGGGGAGGTCGTCGCCGACAGAATTATGCAGGCTGTCTCGGCTCTATGGAATGCGCAGGAGGAGAAGACGAGACCACTGTCCCAGATCCTCAAGGAAGCTTGTCAGTTGTTGCAGGACTCCGACAAGCGTAACCGAAAGAAATACCAGTCCGCGATTGAGAGCGACGACAGGATTCGTCAGAACCTCGCGCTCATGTCAATCGCCCAGGAAGTCGCGACAATCACTGAGTCCGAGTCAGAGAGTTTGACCGAGGCAATCAGTGTCCCGGCGAATTACAATGAAATAAAATTTATCCAGTTCAGCCAGGAGATGGAGTTCAACTCAGTCCTCCAGAACCGCTTGGCTTGGACGCAACGATTCACGGCATTACGATGAAAATCTTACTCTATGGTGACCTTCAAATCTCTCGCAAGCGATCCGACTACATGGAGTTCGTTCAGGCGGCTCTGACGGAAATTCATGGGGCTGTACGGGAGCTGAAGCCGGATATCCTCATCAACATGGGGGACGTGTTCGACGATTTCGGGAAGCTCGACGTGCGAGACCTGGTGTACGCGTACCAGTGGATGGAGGTGTTCGGCTACGAGCAGTCTCAGCGAGGAAAAGAGCACTGGATCATCAAAGGCAACCACGACATCGCTGACAAGGAAGGCACCATTGCTGCTATCCAGGTCATGCAGCAGACCAGCACAATTTACATGGGCTTGTCAGTCCTCAATATCCCCGACCTCGGACACGTGATCGTAGTCCCCTACACGAATGACTACGACGCCGCAATGGCGAGCCTGGAAGAAATGTCGGGTGTAGCGGAGGTCGCTGCGATCTTCACTCACACGGACTGGTTGGGTGTCCGCCCCTCTATCAAGTCGGGCCACATCTCAACGGTCGGCCTCGATCTGAAGCGTGTCCGGCAGCTCTTCCCAGACACCCCAATCTTCGGTGGGCACTACCATACCCCGATGGACATTGGGAACCTCCACCTCGTCGGCAGTCCCCTCCACATGACCTTCAGCGATATCCTGTCGGACATTCAACGGGGGTACCTCCTGTGGGATACTGAAAGTGGCGCGATCAGCCGATTCACGAACAGCTCGACGTATTACTGCGCCGAGATACGCTGTGACACCTCGGAGTCCCTACAGGCGCAGCACAATGCGCTGGAGTCCGCGAAGCACACGATCAAGGTAAAGCTCTACGTACCCCAGGCCCTCGTGAATGAGGCGGACAGCCTCTTCGACGGGTTCCTGTGGCATGCGTGTTACCCGATCGAGTCCTCCAGAGCGGCTGTGGAGCACATGTCGGATGTCAGTGTGGGGTCCACGGTCGAGGATTTGATCTCAGCTGGTGTGGCAGCTGCCGGCTCCCAGTATGACCAGGCAATCCTCACGTCTTACGGACAGGAGGCATTCGGAGCGTGAAAAAAAACCCTCGAAGCCGCTGTCGTTGGTGCACTCAGTGCGATTATGCTTCATGTCGCTGGTGTGGGTTACGAACTCGCGCTGGCAAGCGGAGTCATCATTTCACAAATAACACTTAGAACATGAGATTCATCGACAAGCTGACCAAGCGAGAGCGTAGAGTGTCCTACATGCACTCTCAGAACAACGAGAAGCTGGATTCGTTGACGACGATGACGACGAATAGGAAGATTGGTAGTTACGGGGACTCGTGGCAGCCCTCGAAGCCGCTCGGAGGAAACTTCTTCCGTCACAGGCTCTGGGGTGCTATCCTTGTGCTATTCAACAAGGCTCAGTACATCCGCTGGTGGTAACATGCAACTGATCGAACTACGAGTACAGAACTTTTTGTCCCTGGAAACAGCGGTCCTAATGTTCCGTCAGGGACTGCACTTCGTCAACGGAAAGAACTGGGACATGGGGGCGGACGAGGATGAGAGCAATGGCTCTGGGAAGTCTTCACTGTTTGAAGCGATCCAGTGGTGCCTCTTCGGATCACTGGCGCGGGGAAAGGTATTGGCTGACGCAGTGGTGAATACCGCTGCCGGCATGAACTGCGCTGTTCAGCTCGTGTTCGAGCATAACGACCACCGGTATGACGTACTTCGTACCCGGAAGCATGAGGAGTATGGCTCCGGCTTGCAGGTCTGGAAAGACGGTGTGCCGCTGACACAGCACGTCGGATCGGACACCGAGTTTGACTTGACGAACGAGCTTCCGATCAATGAGACGATTTTCCGGTATGCGGTACAGGTAGGTCAGGGGATGCCGGATCGATTCCTCTCCCTGTCCGAGCCGGACAAGCATGACCTGATATGCAAGATCATCAACCTCAGCGTGTTCGACCAAGCTCTGGCGAACGCGAGAGCGAATGCCAAGGCGGAGGCTCTCAGTGAGAACGTCGCCAAGGAGACTCTCGCGAACCTTGACTCCCAGCATTCTCAGTGGGACGCTGCTTTGGCTGTGCAGTGGGAGGAATTGAAAACCTACCAGACCAACGAAGCTTCAAGGCTGAAGGAAGCGAGAAACTCAGAGGTTGCCTTCTCGCAGCAGGCAGAGACCTATGCTGGGGAAATCATGCAACTGAACACTGAGATTGAAGCGCTTACGTCTGAAGCTGAGGAGCTTGAGTCGAAGTGTGCGCTGGTTGCTCAGAGGGTAGAATCAGCAGTAGCTGAGGTGACGTGTCGACACGGGGACATCACGGCAAGGTACAATGATGTCACCTCTATCACTTCGCAAATTACTCGCCTTACGGATGATATTCGTGAAGCGACGGAACAGCCGAACAAATGTGTTCTGTGTTCCAAGATACCAGACTTCAACGCGGCATCCTCGTGTGAGAACCTGAAGATCCATATCCAAGAGAAACAAGCGGAGCAGGGGAAGCTCAGTACATTGTATGAGCAACGATGTGCAGAGTACAAACCTTTGCATGAGGCTTACGAGAACTTTCGTGCGGAAGCGGATACCTTGGAAAAGTACAGGGTAGATCTACAAGACAAATCGAGAGCCCTGCGTACTCGTACAGGGTCTCTGGCTCGTGACGTAACCGTCAGGCAGGACCGAAAGGAGGGCTTCCTTCGAAGGGTCTCAGAAGTCACCCACGAGATCAGTCAGCATGAACAGGTACTCGCTGGTATGGAAGCGAGAATCAAACAGACCAGTGAGATGGTCTCCGACTTGAAGGTGCGTATCGCGACCGAGACGCAGAAGCGGGACAACTGTGCTGTGTCTGCACTCCACTGGAAGTACTGGGCGGATAACATACCGAATCTTCGTGCTTCTGCGGTTTCGAAGATTCTGATCTTCGTGAACGGGCGGATCGACCACTACATGCAGGTGCTGTCCTCCGGAGCGATGGGGATGGAGTTGTACCAGAAGGCACATGGGAAGTCCTCGAAGATCCAGGTGGACCTACGAACCCCCGGTGGTACCTACGTCGCGTCCAGTGGTGGAGAGCGTCGTCGGGTGGACCTGGCGGTCTTCCTCGCTCTCTTCGATCTCCTCCAGGTGTCTTCCGGTGTCAAGTTCAATGTGCTCGTCTGTGATGAGATCGTCGACAGCTTATCACCTTCAGGTGTCCGGCAGTTTCTAAAAATCCTTCAGGATAAAGCGAATGAAGGCTGTGCGGTGTACGTGATAAGTCACAACCCTTCAGTCCAGCAGGCTATCGAATTCGACACAATCCTCACTGTAGAGCGTAAGGGAGGGAAGGCAGTCCTTACGAATGAAACGCAATTGCAAGAGGTGTTATAGAGAATGATCTTCAAGTATAAGCGTGGTGATGAAGTAAACTTCACACTTACTGTCCTCGACAACTTTCAGCGAGAGATGAAAGGTGTCGTTATGGATAGAACAACCGTCCTCGAAGATTCCATTCCCAATCCAGGTTATTACATCCGGTGTGAAGACGGATGTAGCCGGGAATGTTTCGAACGGGACCTTAGGCCACAATCAGACCAGAAAGTATAGCTATGATTATCGGACAGGCGGTTCTCTTCAATGGCGGCGAGGGATTTCTGATCTCCGTGGTCGCCGGGGTCGCAACAATCAACACTCTCACCGGAGTAGTCCAGAAGCCGTCGGGGGAGGTAAAGTCCTCACCTGTACAGGTGGTGGAACTGAATGACTCTCACGCTGGGATCGAGGAGGAGATGACCGTCGTTCAGCAGGATGATGGCGATCGGGAGGAGCATGCAGCTGAGCGCGCTGAGGAAGATCAACCTGTCGTTTATGTGTCGAAGGACCCGGATGACATGACCCTGTACGTTGAGCCTTTCGCGGATGACCATGTTCCGGCAACGGTAGCCGAGGTTGACCACACGGGGGAGCCCCTGCTACATCGGATCGGTTTAGCAGAGATTCCTCCGGTTGAATCGGGCCAAGTCTCGCGGGGAGAGCAGTCTCTTCAGCCGATGGAGTTGACGCCCAAACAGGCAACTCAAATAGAGCAGAGTCTCGCTGACGGAAGCGCGCGGCCAAATATCGAACCGGATCCTCTCTCGCCGAGTATACCTCCAGGAGGCATGCCCACACCTCTCGTTCAGGAGAAGGTTCAGTCGGAGGAAATTCCCGGTCCGCCGGCAGACTTCCTCTCCGATTTCAACGCCATTACCGGTGGGGCTACCCTGCCCCTTGAGGAGCCCGAGAGTGCCCCTCAAACGCCTCCCGCTGTTGATCCTGTTGAGAAGGAGACTCGACGGAGACTCGACGTTAACGAGCAGAACAGCCCGCTCCCGAGCGATGTGGAGCTGGCGTTGCCTCAGCGCTTCACCAAGAAGTGGATGGATGCTCAGACGGTGGAGTTCTTGGAAAAAGCGGTGAAGATCAAAGAACTCCCACCATTGCGGCGAGCAAAGCTTCAGTCGGAACTGAATCGGAAACGCGTCATAGGGGGTGCGTAACCTCCAACGTGGCGTTGGTTATGGGAGGGACTGGGAGGCGAGCTGGAGGGGCTCGCCTCCTTTCTTAACTCCTGGAAAAGCTGGTATTTGGGGTCCATACTCCCGGTATGGGAGAATCCTCTAAACTACTAAAGCTTGACAAGAAGGGGTGGCTCCTCGCAATCGATCCTGGGGTTAGCGGTGGGATAGCTCGATTCTGGGGTGACGGCACTGTTGAGGCGTGGGGTATGCCTGTCGGCGAGGAAGCCATCGCTTCTTTTATCTATGGTTTGTTCGCGGAGATCAAGGGGATGTGCCGGGGGGTGTTCCTGGAGAAAGTCTGGGGGCGCGCTGGGAATTCGGCAAAGTCGAACACGTCATTCATGACCCATTATGGGTTCCTTCGTGGGACTCTCCGGACGTGTGCGGTCGACTACAACCTCACAGGTGTTCAGATCTGTGATGTGCTCCCGAAGGAGTGGATGAATGCTCTCGATGCACCGAAGATGTCGAGGGACACGAGTCTCAAAGCGTCGAAGAGGAAGACCCAGCACAAGAATGCGCTCAAGTTGATGGCGCTCGGCTTCTTCCCGGACCTCAAGATAACCCTGAAGACAGCTGACGCCCTGCTGATCGGGGAGTATGTGCGGAGGGACCTATGCGACTGACGCCTTATCTCCTCCTGCCGAACTCCCAGAAGAGGCGAGTACAAAAAGTACTCGAAGAGCATGCGCTGGACGAGGATACTCTGCAAGCTTCGATTGTCCTTTTGGAGGAGATGGGGGACGAGTTCCCCGAGATACGCCGAGCACTGTATCAGGAGGAACACAACGGCGTAATGCGCCCAGGAACCTACTACAACTTGGTGCAGGAGATGAAGTCGAATCCCTCTGACGTGGATTGGCGGACGATACCGAGACGCGGGAGGCAGCTATGATTGACCCAGGAGAGTTCGATCGACGCCCTTCGGTGAGAAGGTACCCAACGGAAAAGGCTTTCAGTCTGTACGCAGACTACCTGGACGGAGATGACAAAGCTCTTGATGAGCTTATGTACTACTCCAAGCGGTTCTTCATCATCATGATTATTCAGACCTACCCACGATTCACGAAGGAATCGAAGGAGGAAATACTGAGCGTGTGTTTGATGAATTTTTGGAGAGCCGCGAAAAAAAAATCCATTATGAGGGACAAACGCTCTCTCCACGGGTACATGCGGGTAATGGTGGAGACGATGGGGGGTAAACTCGCCAAGAGTCTGAGAGGCAGGGACCTCGAAAGAATAGACCACCACGAATACATGAGATGGTACTTCGCCCGCATTCCGGATATTCGTGAAGTGGAGGCGGAGATCCTTATCACTGAGTTGCCCTTGGCTTTGAGGAAGCGTGCCATGCGGCATAGTGACCTACTGTGTCCGTTGCAGAGAGGCGCAGCTCAGTATGTGATCAACCGACTCCTCTCAAAAGAACGGATCGTGCCGGCCTGGTTGCATCTCAACTACAAGGTTAAGAACATGAGGTACTTCGTCGAACACGCATTTATCGTGATCCGACGAGCAATGTACGAGATGCAGAAGGATGTCCTCAATTTTAGTTCAGACGAGGAGAAAAGGAGAGTTCTCGATGGCGGTATGGAAACCTTCCTGCGGAGTGCTTGATAGCGCACTCGGTCTTGGAATATATGATGGTCTGAAGAATGAGGCGGAAGCAGAGCTTTTTCGAGTGCTGTTGTTCGAGGCTGCCGGCGTCTCGCATGTTCGCCAGCTCTACGAAGTATTTGGGGCTGATTGTTTGTTGAAGTTCTTCGACCTGTTTGCGGGAGTTACTCTTGAGGTACCATCCAGAGAGAAGATTGAAAGGGCGATTCGGGATACAAGGATCTTCTTCCTATTGAATCGGGCGAAGGTTGGATACCGGTCTGAGCAATCTCGCCAGCTCGCTCGTGAGTTCGACATGTCACCTCACACAGTGAATGACATATTCTTTCGCATACGGAAGAGGTTCGACATAGAAACGGAGTTGAGATGTCAATTGAAGAACAGAGTGAAATAGTCCCGGCACCTTCCTTGGAAGCCAAGACACTCATGCAGCAGATGTATGAGTCTTTGATGGGCAAGAGTGAAATGGACGCTGCTCTTCGAGAAACTTTGGAGCGAGTCGTCAAGAACCAGAAGGATTCCTATCAGCTCATGCTGGCTGCTGCCGGTACCGTGATCATGGAAGAACAGGCTGACCTGATGGCCGGTGCGGCCTTTGCCAAGAAGATCATGTCACAGCCGGAGTACATTCTCCAGTTACGTGCGGACCCGGAGGCTATGCGCAAGCATACTGAAACCGTGCACAAGATGAGCCGTGAGAACTTGAAATTCTACCAGGAGGAGCTGAAGTCTAAGCTAGATCAAGCCAAGTCCACCGGGCCGGACGCGGCGAACCAATTCAACTTCTACTTCGGACAAGGATCAACCGCAGCGATCCTCCCGGAGCACCTAGCCGATCGTAAGAAGCGTAAGCAGTTCCAAGAGCGAGCAGCTCTCGCCTTAGCGCTTCTCAAGGATGAGATACCGGATGCGCCTCTCAGCGGAAAACGCTTGCGTCGTGCGGAAGAAAACATAATCGATGTAGCAGTTGAACGCGCTGAGGACCCTGCGTTCAATCAAGCACTGGAGAGTGAAGATGGCGGATCTTGATCCCCAAAGCAGGGTGTCCAAAGACATCGCTGACATTGCACACCGGATAAAAGGTGTCGCAGGTCAAAATGACACGGCTATGCGCAATCTCATGGTTAACCTGGACAGTATGGAGCCACAAGAGAAGGAGTTGTTTCTCAAAATCCTGGAGGACATGCGCACGACTGGGATATCAGAGGAGTGGAAGGCAATTTGGGAACTGGACTTTGACCGCCAACCGGTTAACTTCGCCGAGTGGGTTGAGGACCCCTATTACATGGGGGACCTAAAGAAGGATCTCTACGATACTTGGAAGAGGGAGCTGTCCTATGTGTTGCACCCGGCGAACGGTATTATTGAGTGGTTCGTCACCGGTGCGATCGGAGGTGGAAAAACATATGCGAGTCTGATTGCTCAGGTCTACAAGATGTACGTAGCCTCCTGTCTGCGTGATCCGCAGGAGTACTACGGTATCGGTTCTAATACTGAAATCGTTTTCGGATTGTTCAATACCGTCTTAGCGAACGCGATGACCATCAACTTCAATCAAGCGTGCCGGTTTATCAACCAGTCGGGGTATTTCAGAGATCATTGTCCGGCGAATGTCTTGCGTGGCAAGATTGAGATGCCGACGAAGAACATGATGATGCGTATTGGATCGTCGGAGTTGCACGCTCTCGGTTCTAACCTCCTGTCGTTCATGATTGACGAAGTTAACTTCATGGCCAAACCGGTGGAGAAAGACGACGACCAGCACCAGGCTCACTTAATCTACCACGCTACCGTACTGCGTCTCAAGTCGCGTTACCTTGAGATGGGCGACAACCCCGGTCTGGCGTGTGTCGTCTCGTCCAGGAAGGATCAGTCAGCCTTCCTGGAGATGCTCATGGAGCAGAACCGCAACAACCCCCAAGTTCATGTCAGCGATTACGCGGTGTGGGAGACAAAAGGGCGCGATCGATATTCACCGGTAGAGTTCAGAGTTGCGGTTGGAAACCGCTACACACGGTCGGAGGTACTGGACGAGATAGAAGTGCCGACAGTACCAGGACTCAAGAAACCGGACTTCAAGAATGCCAAGGTGGTGAAGTCCAAGCCGGTTCCCGCTGGAATGGATTGGGTTGCAGTGCCGGCGGACATGTACTTCGATTTCCAAAAAGACTTGGAGATGGCTCTTCGGGATATGGCGGGGGTCGCGACGTTCGGTGAGCGTCCGCTGATCTGGAGGGGGGAGTCGGTCGTAGAGTGTCGAGACCCGAACAGGATGCACCCCTTCGAGGGTGAGTGGTTGGAAGCCTCGATGGACAGACCGGACGCCGATCTCCTCAACCACGTGAAGTGGGACCAACTCGTCCACATCTTGCAAGGGTCTCCGACGCCACTCTACTTCCCAGGAGAGCCACGCTTTGTCCATGTCGACCTCGCGCTCACCAAGAACAGCGCCGGAATAGCGATGGGATGTTCGTATGACAAGTACACGATCACGGAGAGAGACCGCAAGACCGGGCAATCCTTCGACACGTTCCGACCTAAAGTGTGGATTGACTTTATGTTGCAGATACGACCGGTTCGCGGCCAGCAGATCGATATCGAGAAGATCGTGGACTTCATCCTGAACATGAGGCACTACGGATTCGGTCTCCAGAAGGTGACCTTCGACGGCTATGCCAGTGAGATGGCGATTCAGAAGATCATGAAGGCGAACGCGGTCCCGGATCGGAAGCGTCAAGCATACAGGAGTGGGCGGTTCAACGACAAACTGGAGATCGAGACACTGAAGCTCTCAGTGGATCGTGATGACACCCCGTACAAAATGTTGAGAGACGCTCTCAACTGTCGTGCAATCACGTATTACGAGTATCCGATCTTCGAGGACGAGGTTCTCAAACTGGAGCACGACGAGGACGCCAAGGGTGGTAAGGGGAAGGTCGATCACCCCCCTGGTGGATCGAAGGACGTAGCGGATGCTGTATGCGGCGTCAACTACGGGATCGCAACATCTAAGCAAGGGTATGCCAGTGATCCGGTGGACGGTATACTCAGAGGAGTCGGAGAGGAAACCATAGAGGATCAGATGATCCACGACATCACCGGAGACTACGTCCATCAAGGACGCATCGAGGGAATTTTTCCGATGCCAAAACAAGAACCTAAATCTCGTAAAATATACACTGGACGGAGAGATTGGACAAAACAGCTTGAGGGATTCGGTCGTACAAGAACCAATATGAGGCTTGATTGATGGGATTACCTGAACCGGTAATACGGGAACCTGTGTGGCAGTTGGAATTGAATAAGTACCAACGCGATGCTCTGTTGCACGTTCTCACGGAAACGGAAGACACAGGGGACTGGTATTGGGAACTGCGTTCTCAGTTGGAAGCACTTCCGCAGCATGAACGCTTATATTATCCTCCGGGAGCGCTTGAAGACGACCAGGTCGTAACCCTTGAACCTTTGTCGAATAAGAAGAGTAACTGATGGGATTCCTAACAGAAAATATGGGCGGGGCCTGGGCCGTACTTAAAGGCGTAAAACACGCTGTAACACCCGCTCATGCTGGGGCATCTCCCCAACGAATTGGATCACCCCCAGGTGATGCTGATGATGATTTGAAGCTCATCAGTGCGTCTTATGAGTTTTACCGGAACTACACTCATCTGGAGCCGGATCGTCTATCCATCTACTCCGACATGGATGAAATGTTCCAGTACGTGCTTTGTTTTGCGGCAATGGAAGCCTACGTCGAGGACGCGAGCGTACATGACCCGCGCACCGGTTTGACGATCTGGCCGAAGGCGGATAACCCCATCGTTCAGGCAGAGCTGATGCGCCTGTTCAACAACATTGAACTGGAAGACCGTATCTATGGTGACTTCTGGGGCGCTGCCAAGTATGGTGATCACTTCGGACTTCTTTTTTACGATACGCCTCGGGGTGTGTTTGACTACGCCCCAATCGAGCCGCGCATCGTTCATCGGCGAGAGAACAAACGGCGTGTCCTCAAAGGGTTCGACGTGGGGGACAATACGGCGGACGGTACGGGTGAGAGTGGGAAGAGTAAGATGTCGAAGTGGAAAGCTTGGGACATGGTGCACTGGCGTGTTCGGGGTAAGCGAACGTCGATCGACCCATACGGTACACCCTTCTTTCTCAGCGTGCGCATGATCTACAAGATCCTGAAGCTGATGGAAGAGCAAATGACGATCTATAGAATGAACATGCACCCCGATCGTCTGATCTTCAAGATCTTCACTGGGGCAATGGGGACCGAGGAGCGGCGTCGTGTCGTTCGTCTGTGGCGGCGAGAGATGGAGCGTCTCACCTCGCGCGATCACCAGACTGGCAAGTTCACTCAAAGGAACACCCGGGAAATACGGCAAGGGAAGAGAATCGAAACGAAAGGCTTTACTATTGCTGCCGTGGTTGCTCATTATTGGGCTAGCGTTGGAGACATCGTTAAACATGCGCTCCAAAGGACCATGCCCTGGATCGATGCAGCCAACATTCAGAGCGGGAAGCAAAAACAAGCGACCGGCTTCGAAGAATGCGCGGGCCTCTTCAAACAGG
>SDBT01013166.1_pt1 | contig 13267 bp, 7 predicted proteins | sample 2277101 | NCBI WGS metagenome assembly SDBT01 (sample SAMN10404973, study PRJNA504765) | marine sediment metagenome | isolation source: marine sediment core GS10_PC15, 103 cmbsf | place: Arctic Ocean: Southern Knipovich Ridge | collected 2010 | reverse complement strand
CTTCCCGAAGAAAAACGCCTCCAGAGCCAATCTTGGGAAGGATTTCAAGAGGACTGGGCGCGATCCAATTGGTGGTCCAAGTTGCTCGGCATCAAAAATGAGCTGATTACGTATTCAAAATTAAATTAACCGTGTCCTTATTTCCCTGTTAATAATATAATCATTTTTCCATAATTAAAATATCTATCTTTCGGTTGGTATAATTCTCCCAATATCACCAACTGCATATCCAACGTGGAGAAATAATGCTAAATAACCCCGATTTTCAAACCATCATCATGTCCCTGCAGCATTTTTGGGCAGAGAAGGGCTGCCTGATTTGGCAGCCATACTACACTCAGGTAGGTGCGGGTACCATGAACCCTGCCACTTTCCTTCGCGTGCTCGGTCCAGAACCATGGAACGTCGCTTATGTGGAGCCATCTGTACGCCCTGACGATGGGCGTTATGGAGATAACCCATATCGCTTGCAGCAGCATTATCAATTTCAAGTCATTTTAAAACCCGACCCGGGGAATCCACAGGAGTTGTACCTGCAATCCTTACAGGCGCTGGGTATTGATCCCCAGGAACATGATATCCGCTTTGTGGAAGATAACTGGGAATCGCCCGCTTTGGGCGCATGGGGACTCGGTTGGGAAGTGTGGTTGGATGGGCAGGAGATCACCCAGTTCACCTATTTCCAGCACGCAGGCGGCATCAACCTGGAACCTGTTTCCGTTGAGATAACTTATGGCCTTGAACGCATTGCTATGGCTCTGCAGGGAAATTACAACTTCCGTAATATTCAATGGAGTCCAGATTTCACATATGGAGACGTTAACTACCAGGCTGAGCGCGAACACAGTAAATATTACTTTGAAGAAGCTGATATTGATCGGCTGCGGGAAATGTTCAAGCTTTTCGAAAAAGAAGCTGATCTAGCGCTCAACAAAGGTCTTGTTCTTCCAGCGCATGATTACATCCTGAAATGTTCACATACGTTTAATGTCCTCGATACGCGCGGTGCTGTTGGCGTCACGGAACGGCAGGCACTATTTGGGCGCATGCGCAACTTATCCCGCCGCACAGCTGAAACATACGTTGCCCAGCGCAAAGAACTTGGTTTCCCCTGGTTAAAAAAACCGACCATACGTGGCGCAAAAGTCAAAGACTTACCCTCAGATGATGAACAAATGAACCTGCCGTCTGTGAAGGACTTGCCGGAAACCGCTGATCTGCTCGTTGAAATCGGTACCGAAGAACTTCCTGCCGCAGACCTGGAAGAAGCACTTTCCCAGCTCGAAAAAGCAGTACCGGAAATGATCAATAGCTTGCGGTTATCTTTTGACGAAGTGAAGGTATTGGGAACACCCCGCCGCCTTGCCGTGCATATTCGTGCTCTATCATCTCGGCAAGAGGATCAGACCCGAGAACTAAAAGGTCCGCCCGCAAACCGTTCTTTCAATTCAGACGGCAGTCCCACATCCGCTGCTATTGGTTTTGCGCGCAGCAAAGGGCTTGATATCAAGGACCTCACAAAAAAATTTATTGACAACGGTGAATATTTGATCGCTGAAGTTCATGAAAAAGGCCGATCGATCAGTGAGATTCTGCCGGAAAAGCTCACTGAGTTAGTTGCTGGATTCCGCTTTAACAAGTCAATGCGCTGGAACGAGAGTGGTGTTGCGTTCTCGCGACCTATCCGCTGGTTAGTGGGGTTGTACGGAGACATTGAAATACCATTTTATTATGCGGGGTTGACAGCTGGTAGAATCACTCGCGGTTTGCGTTTTGCTGATGCGGATGAATATTCTCTTAAGAACGTAGACGACTATTTTTCATTTCTCGCCTCACAGGGGATAATCAGCGATAGCGATGAGCGGAAGCAGGCCATTAATGAGCAGGTTATGAAATTGCTTTCATCAGTAAAAGCATCCACCGATATTGATAATAACCTTCTTTCTGAAGTAAACAATCTTGTAGAAGCCCCAACTGCTCTTTTAGGTAATTTTGACCGCTCGCATCTTGAGCTGCCGCCAGAAGTGCTTGTTGGAGTAATGAAAAAGCATCAGCGCTATTTCCCTGTATACGATCAGGAGGGTAAGCTGATGGCACATTTCATCACTGTGCGTAATGGGGATGATCGGCACTTGGATATTGTTGCCCATGGGAATGAAGAAGTCATTCAAGCCCGCTTTGCAGACGCCGCATTTTTCATGCATGAAGACAGCCAATATAATATGATAGATTTCAAAGCAAAGCTTGGGTCTTTAACTTTTCATCCATCATCCGGGTCAATGCTCGATAAAACTGAGCGTATTATTGATATTACAAGGAAAATTTCTGATAACCTTGGATTAACTGAAGAGGAAAAAGGGGTCGCAGCCGGTACTGCGGAATTTAGTAAAGCCGATCTTGTTACCAACCTGGTTGTGGAGATGACCTCCCTGCAGGGTACGGTTGGCAAAATTTATGCGCAGCGTAAAGACGAAGATATCGGGCAGGCAGACCCGCAGGCAATCGAAGATCATTACCTTCCCAGGCAGGCAGGCGGACCTTCTCCAAAATCCAAACCTGCCTTGGTAGTTGGTTTAGCAGACCGGCTTGATTCTCTGGTTGGTTTATTCGCGGTTGGTATGGCACCAACCGGCACCAAAGACCCGTTTGGTTTGCGCCGTGCGGCTATTGGATTGGTACAGAATCTCATAGAGATGGAACAGGATTTTGACCTCGTGGAGGGTATTAAATTTGCGTCTTCCTCCCAGAAAGTCGAGGTCTCTCCTGCCCAACAGCTTGCGTGTTTAAACTTCATTATTGGGCGGCTGCAGAACATCCTTCTTGAAAAGGGTTATCGCTACGACGTGGTCAATGCCGTGCTGGCGGAACAGGGAGCCAATCCTTCAGCCGCCTTAATCGGAGTGATCGAATTGGGTAATTGGGTAGAAAAAGATGAGTGGTCCACTATCCTTCCCGCTTTCTCACGTTGTGTGCGCATTACCCGTGACATAGCAGAATCATTTGAAATAAAACCAGAAAAACTCATCATGGATGAAGAGAGAGCACTGCTTGAAAGAGTAGAACAAGCGGCGCCCAAAGTGTCAAACGCCGGCACAGTGAAAGCGTTTATAACCGAGATTGAGCAGATGGTACCTGATATCAACCTGTTTTTCGATAATGTGCTCGTGATGGACAAAGATAAAGTAGTTAAAGAAAATCGGCTTGCTATCCTGCAAAATATTTCCACTCTGTCTGCCGGAATAGCAGATTTATCTCAGTTAGAAGGATTCTAAGAGAAGGGGTTTATGATGGCACCCATTCAAAATAGTTTTAATTCAGTGAAAAAAACAACAAAATTATTTATAATGCGGCCGTCCAAGCAGCGCCGCATGCTGGTTTAGAGATCTGGAAAATACGATAGCTAGCCCGCCTAGTCCTCGCTCATGGCGAATTCAAAGGAGAATAGGTACGATGTAATATTGTAATAAGTATTGTGAATGAAAGTACAACCATCACTGCCGAATCAGATGGCTCAACGAGAAAGCTCTCACACTTTGCCTGGGTCGTCTGCAGAAAGAGCAAAAGGTGTTGTTAGCTTAACATTGCGGCGATTACTCTTGCCATCCTGTAATTTTTCAATTAAAGTAAAACTATCTTGAAGGTGATTTCTTAATGAATACAATTGATGAGATTAAAAATCAACTTGATATTGTAGATATTATTTCCGAATCTGTTAAACTGCGCAGAAGCGGAAAGAATTACACCGGGTTCTGTCCTTTTCATGCCAATACACGCACACCCGCATTCGTTGTTTTTCCAGATACCAGTACATGGCGCTGCTTCGGTGAATGCAATGAAGGTGGGGATATTTTTCGATTCGTGATGAAAAAAGAGGGCGTGGATTTCCGTGAAGCATTAAAAATGCTTGCTGATCGTGCCGGTATCCAATTAGAGCGATTAACACCTCAAAAAAAAGAACGGAACGAACGAGAAGATTATCTGCGCAAGCTCCTTGAAGAAGCGGTTATTTTCTATCGGCATCAATTGATGAACACCGACGCTGGAAAGAAAGTACGCACCTACTTGCACGAAAAACGCGGCATTAAACCGCAAACGGAAGAAGTCTGGGAACTCGGATACGCCCCAAAAAGTTGGGATGCGGTTCTCAACTACTTCAAGAACAAGGGGTATCCTGTACAGGATGTGATTGAAGTCGGTTTGTTGACTGAGAAACAGGATGGAAAAGTGTATGACCGTTTCCGCCACCGCATTATGTTTCCCATCCGAAATATGTCCGGTCAGATGGCGGGGTTTGGCGGCCGTGTGCTCGACCCGGACGATATTCCTAAATTTATTAATTCCCCTCAATCCATCCTCTTTAATAAAAGCAGTATACTGTATGGCTTGGATAAGGCGCGCAAACCCATTCGCAGCTCCAACCAAGCAGTCATAGTTGAAGGATATTTTGATGTTATTGTTGTCCATCAAGAAGGATTCAAGAATGTCATCTCCCCAATGGGGACAGCTCTAACAGAAGTGCAAATGCGCATGCTCAAGCGCTTTACGCGCCGTTTTATTATGGCGCTTGATCCAGACGCTGCTGGCCAAAAGGCAACCCTTCGGGGGCTCGAAGTGGCTCGGGAAGCGCTCGATCATAATAGCGATCCGGTCTTTGATGCCCGCGGACTGCTCCACCACGAATCCCGCCTTCAGGCTGATCTCCGCGTCAGTACACTGCCAGATGAACTCGATCCAGACGAGATTGTCCTCCGTGATCCAAACGATTGGGAGCAGATCATTAAGACCGCCAAGCCTATCATATACCACGTTCTTGATTCTCTGACTGCCAACCAGGATTTAGACGACCCGAAAGTCAAGAGCACAATCGCGGCCCAGATCCTTCCGCTGGTTAAGGATATACCAAACCCGGTTGAGAGGGATACATACCGCCAGCATATCGCCCGCATTCTTAAAGTGGATGAACGCGCGCTGCTTGACTTGGCTGTTCCTATCACAAGAACCCGCAGGTACCGAAATAAATTTCAGCAAGCCGGTGACCATCCTGCCAGTTCAACGTTGCTTTTTTCCAATGAGCAGGAAAAGCTCAAAATGGTCGAGCGGGAAATCCTTGCCTATCTCATTAAATTACCGGAATCGAAATACAAAATCGACCGTTTTCTGCGCAGCAGTGAGTTGAAATATCTTACAGTGAGCGACTTCGCAAGCACGGAGAACCAGCATATCGCTAAAATAGTATTTGATTCCCTCTCGCAGGATGATCTGGACCCTGTTGATTACATCACTTTAAGGATGAAAGATGAATCCATTCTCACAGAATTTAATCACTCTCAACCGCCAATAATCTCAGAAGAAGAGGAAACCTCAAAGCTCCGTCAGCTTGAAGAGGCTATCCGCCTGGTGATGCAAGCGCGCCAATTGTCGGTTAATCAGCAGGTGAAAGATTTCCGACTCCTTCAATCCAGCCAAGACGAAGAAAATAACCGTACACAGGATATAGTATTTCAGGAGAAATTGCTAGATTTGATCAAGATGAGGGGTCTGCTTGACCTTGCACTCTCAAAACCAGTGATTATCGAATAAAATTCCCCTCATGTATAATTAATCACATACGAAAAGAGTGCGCGATTCAATAAATACTTATTTCCTGAAATATTTTTATAGATGTGCCACCAAGAGATGTCATAGGAAGTGAACAAATTCAGCCAGGATATTGGGCAAACGAGAACAATATTGAATCTTTCCCGGATGATGAGAACATGAACAAAGAAAACAACAAAGAAGATAATCAGATTACTTCAGGAGAATTGTCAGAAATATCTTCAGAAGCAGTCTATTCCTCAGAATTATCTCAGGACCCCGTGCGGCTATATCTTAAAGAGATCGGTCAAATTGATCTCCTAACCGCCAAAAATGAATTTCACCTTGCTGCACGTAATGAAGCAAATACACGGCTTGATTGGCTTAATACCCGAGAGCTCGATGGGAATTCTGAACAGGCAGATCCGAAGGTCGTATTTACGCAGATTCTAGCGGATCTTCACCAAACATTCAGTAATCTGCGGCTGTTTTGTCAAAATAATCAGGCCATTGACTTGCCGGATTTTTGCTTGGTTCTTGCAGAGGCACAGGCTCTCCGAGCTCAGTGGAAAATTGATGAGCCATCCTACACGCGCAGCTTCCTGGGAATCTATTGGAAAGAAAATATAAGAATATCCGATAAAATACGCACGGAAGTGATCAACGGCCTCGTTCAGGAAGTATATGCGTTCTTTTTAGCAAGCTATCTGCTGCCAGATGATACCGCGTTATATCTTTTGGGATTCCTTCAGAAAAAAGGGAGATTGCCAACCAAACATACGATGGTTAAACATCTTCCAGACACAAATGCGCTTTTGAAGACGTGTGAACATATCGAAATCCTTTCAGATGAAGCCACAACAGTGCTCATTCGGGCAAATTTACGTCTGGTTGTGAGTGTAGCAAAAAAATACATCGGGCGGGGAATATCTTTCCTTGATCTGATACAAGAAGGTAATTTAGGACTCCTGAGGGCAATCTCGAAATTCGATCCTGCGCGTGGGTTTAAGTTCAGCACATACGCCACCTGGTGGATCCGCCAATCTATCAGCCGTTATATTGCTGAGCAAGCGCGTACTATCCGCATACCAGTACATTTATTTGAAGCTATATCAAAGCTTCTCCGCATTCAACGCTCACTCGTGCAAAAACTTGGGCGTGATCCTAAACCAGAAGATCTAGCGCTTGAATTTGATTTGCTTTCCACAGAAGACAGATCATATATTAAGGATGCACTTAGAAATAGCATCCCAATCGATGATAACCTTCAAGAGCGTTGGGATATGGCTGCCGAAAAAATACAGCGTATCTTGAAATCCGCGGAAGAACCCATCTCGCTCGAACGTCCTATCGGTGATGAAGACAGCAGTCAATTGGGTGATTTTATCGAGGATGATGAGGCAGTTGAACCAATGGATGCTGCCGCTCGTGAAATGCTGCGCGATCAGGTCCAGAGCGCGTTGGGGGCACTTTCTGAGCGCGAGCGTCAGGTTCTGGAATTACGGTTTGGCTTGATTGATGGAAAAGATCATACACTTGAAGAAGTCAGTAATTACTTTAACGTAACCAGGGAAAGGATTCGCCAGATTGAAGCCAAAGCGTTGCGTAAACTCCGTCATCCATCACGCAGTCGAGAATTGCGTGATTATTTGTGATTAGTTTAGGTGTTTACTTGCTTGCAGGTGTTTTTTAAGCATGATATAATGCCAACGCAGTAAAAAAGAAGGTCGTTTCAAATTGGGCAGATCAACAAAGATTATTGCCTGCCCACAAAATCCCAAATGAATAAGTTATAAACTTTTCTAATCACAGATTTCAATAATGGGTGGTGTTTGTATATATCACATTTAAATCAAGAAACGAGTTATTAAAAATGAAAATTGCGGAATTAGAATTAAAATCATTGACCGAATTGCGAAAAATGGGGGAGGAACTCGGCATTCCAGATGCCATGAGGCGCAAGAAGGAATACCTCATGATCTCCGTCGCCAGTCGAACAGTGGAAGAAAGTAGTGAAGATGGGGCCGGAAAAGTGGAGAAAGGGGGTGGCGTCCTTGAGATCATGTCCGAAGGCATTGGTTTTCTGCGTGAGAACTACCAGATGAGTAAGAATGATATCTATGTCTCGCAGGCACAGTTGCGCCGATTAAACTTGAGAAGTGGAGACCTTGTATTTGGTAAAATTCGCCCCCCGCGGGAATCCGAACGTCATTATGGACTAGTGCATGTTGATTCTGTCAATGGAACACCCATTGAAGAATCTAAACACCGCGTTAAATTCGTAGAACTCACACCTATCTTTCCTGACCAGCTCATCGATCTGGAAACCAAGAATAGTATCCCATCAAACCGCATGATCAACCTGATCGCACCCATTGGCCGCGGTCAACGTGCAATGATAGTATCTCCTCCTAAAGCAGGAAAAACTACGATCCTTAAGGATATCGCCAATGCTATCTCTGAAAATTATCCAGAGATCCACCTGATGATCAGTCTCATTGGAGAACGCCCCGAGGAAGTTACCGATATGGACCGCTCTGTTGATGGAGAAGTTATTGCCTCTACCTTTGATGAACCTGTTAAAGCACATGTGCGCACGGCTGAAATAACACTTAACCGTGCCAAGCGGCTCGTAGAGATCGGTCATGATGTCGTCATTCTCATGGACAGCCTCACTCGTTTGGCTCGTGCGTATAACCTCGTGGTAAGCCCATCTGGTCGAACACTTTCCGGTGGTATGGATCCCTCAGCGTTATACCCGCCCAAACGATTTTACGGCGCCGCCCGAAACATTGAGGATGGCGGCTCATTGACAATCATTGCCACTGCATTGATAGATACAGGATCTCGCCTGGATGATGTGGTCTATGAAGAATTTAAAGGTACTGGAAACATGGAATTGCATCTTTCCCGCCGTCTGCAGGAACGGCGCATTTTTCCAGCCATTGATTTAGAACGATCTTCCACCAGGCGCGAAGAACTTCTTATCAGCCCTGATTTACTCAAACAGGTCTGGCTCATGCGCCGGATGTATATCCAGATGATCAGCAGCTCCCCTCAGGGTGCCGGAATGGATAACGCAGTTGCAACAGATGCTATTATTAATAAGATGAAAAGAACCAAGAATAACGTCGAGTTTTTGGAAGCATTAACCGCAGATAAGTAAAATGGCTTTCTTAAAAAAGAAAGAGGAAAAATCAGAAAAAAGCAAGGGGGGACGCACTTACCCCGCCTGGTTGGGCATTGCGACTTGGATCATCGCTGGACTTATGGTTGGGTTAATGGTTTTCTCCCTGTACCAATATTTTTCAGGGCAGTCACTTCTGGCTTTCATCAGCAGACCAGGCCAGCGGACTGGCAGCACAGTCGTTTCTTCCCTGCCGGATTTTGCGCCTTCAAAACCATATGAATCCATCGAACGCAGCGCAAATCCTGATACTGTTCTTCCAGTTGGTTCCCGAAAGAAAGTGGTTGAATATACTGTGGCTGTTGGAGATTCTCTTTTCGGCATCGCCGAGCAGTATGAGGTAGAACCGGAAAGTGTCTTATGGGCAAATTCGGACACCCTCAATGACGACCCGCACTTGATTTCCATCGGTGTAAAATTAAATATCCCACCTGTGGACGGCATCCTCTACAAATGGAAGGAGGGAGATGAACTGGATCAGGTTGCTGCCGAATACCATGCGTCCGCAGAAGATATTCTCCTCTACCCTGGCAACGATCTTGATATGACCAATCCAGTCGTTGAGTCGGGTACACTCCTGATGATCCCGGATGGGTATCGTCCTCTCACGCCCTGGGTAGTTCCAGTTATAGCTGGCGACGATGCCGGCGTGACTGCACAGATTGCCGGGCCTGGATCATGCACGCCCAGCGGCGGCTCATACGGAACATTTTCATTTGTTTGGCCGGCCCCCTATTATGGGAAGGTTTCCGGTAATGATTACTGGAGCGGCCATCAGGCGATTGATACCCAATGCTTCCAGGGCGATTCCATCTTCGCTTCCGATTCAGGCGTTGTTATTTACGCGGGCCCGATCAGCGGTGGTTACGGAAACCTGGTTGCTATTGATCATCAGAACGGATATCTCACCCTTTATGCCCACTTAAGTGGTTTCAATGTGGCTTGCGGGCAGAGCGCCACACAGGGGCAGGTGATTGGCTTCTGCGGTTCTTCTGGAAACTCAACCGGTACCCACTTGCACTTTGAAGTGCGCCAAAATGGCGGCTTTATTAACCCCTGGTATGTCTTACAGTAAAAAGAATGGATCAAGGAGCGAGCCCACGAATGTGGGCTTTTTTTATAATAGGTTTGGTGGATTCACATCAATCCGCCAGCCATTTAACTCCAACTTTCTTACGAGTAGTTCGGGGCGGTTGCCTTTCAGAATGATCTGCCAGCGGTAATATCCGCTTCTTTTTCCAAAATATGGCGGCGCGGGCCCAATCATTTGCAGGGTTCTATCCGCGCTGTCTGTTATTTTTTCTGAAATTTTCGAAGCAAGGTCCAATGCCCGTTCTTCCGCTTTTTTTTGGTTAAATTCACGTGTTTCAAAGCGGATAATGCGGGAAAAAGGCGGGTACTGCAGCTCTCTTCTATGGGCTAACTCCGCGCGGTAAAATCCCGCAAAATCATGCTTAGCCGCATACCGTATCGCATAGTGTTCCGGCTGAAAAGTCTGTAGGATCGCTCTTCCACCCAATCGACTTCTCCCTGCACGGCCGGCAACTTGTGTCAAAAGTTGAAATGCCCGTTCTCCTGCGCGGTAATCTGGAAAGTTCAGCCCAACATCAGCCATAATTGTGCCCACCAGCGTTACCAGCGGAAGGTCCAATCCTTTCGCCAGCATCTGGGTCCCGATCAGCACATCCGCATTATGCCGTTTGAAATGAGAAAGAATGATCGCTTCGGATTGTTTTCCAGCAGCCGTGTCCGCGTCCCAACGTAAAACTCTGGCGGAAGGGATCAATTCAAGAAGCGCCTGTTCTACTCGTTCGGTGCCCATACCATATTGGCGGATACGCGAACCGCCGCAATCCGGGCATTTTTTCATTAGGTTTCGTGTGTAACCGCAGGTATGGCACAACAAGCGGTGGGTGTCTTGATGATATGTCAATGGAAAATCACATCGTGGGCATTGGACTGTATAGCCGCAATCCCTACAAAAAATGATTGTCGCGCTTCCCCGTCGGTTGAGAAAAAGTATTGCCTGCTGCTGCTTATCAATAATTTTGTACAGCGCCTCCTGTAAGCTTCGGCTGAAAATAGACCGGTTTCCATACTTCAGTTCTTCCCGCATATCCACAACTTCAACACTCGGAAGTGGCAGAAGTGTGACTTCTGAATGCTCTTCCATGCTTCCAGTTTGTGTAGCGATCCGTTTATCAAGGTTGATCACAGTCCAACGGTGATACTGGGCTCGAAAATATAGATCCACGTTGGGTGTGGCTGACCCGAATATGACGGCCGCGCCTGTGATCTTACTCAAGATAATCGCTGCTTCTGCGCTGTGGTATACGGGTCCCATCTCTCCCTGATAATAGGAATCGTCGTGGCATTCATCCAATATGATCACTCCAGGTTTCGGCAATGGGGTGAACAGGGCGCTCCGCGGGCCTATCAACACAGAAAATTCTCCCCTCCTTGCCCGCCGCCATGTATCATAGCGCTCACCGGGAGATAACTTGGAGTGAATTACCCCAACCCGCCCGGGAAACCTGTCTAAAAATCGTTGAATAGTTTGCGGGGTAAGTGATATTTCTGGCACTAGAACAACAGCTTGTTTCCCTGCCTTTTCTGTCTGCTCCACTGCCCGCAGATATAGCTCTGTCTTTCCGGAGCCAGTGATCCCCTGGATAATTACCGGGTGAGATTCCGGGGATTTCAGCGCTCTTTCGATCTTCTGCCAGGCAGATTGTTGGTCTTTCGTCAGCTGCGGCTTGGTTGTTCCTTCTGGTGAAAATTTATTAACAGGATCTCGGATAGCTTCTCGAGAATTGACTTCGACCAGCGTGCGTTCTTCAAGATATCGAATATCAGCGGAGGATGCGCCTGTTGATGCATAAATATAAGATACATCGACATATTTCCCCTCTCTAACCAGCAATTCCAATATCTCTCTCTTCCGTTCAGATGCAGCTGATCCCTTTCGCCCGGTAGCAATACTTCCTATTGAATCTATATCCAGTTCTGGGTGAAGTCTTACGGTGTTGATCTGTTTTTTTGTGGTTTTAGGTGCCGGTAAGATCGGTTGAGTGATTACCAATCCATTACGGATCAGCGGTCGCATCGACTTGCGCCAATCAATATGCCGGAAAGCACTATTTAATTGCCGACCGCGCAGGGCACCTCGCTGAATGAGCATGTCGATTAAACGCCGCTGTAGTGTCGTTAAAGATGACTGGTCGACATCATCCGGCAGGTCCGCTTCATACTGTGTATCAGCACGCTGCCCCAAACCCGGCGGTAGCATAGCGTTCAGATATGCGGAAGCCGGTTGAAAATACATTTTCGCTAATGAGTCTGCCAGTTCGATATAATACGAATTGACAACCGGTTCTTCATCGAGTACACCGGTTATCTCCTTTATCTCTGGGTAATCGCTGTCTCTCTTCAGGCGAACAACAATTCCCTGCACCATTTGCTTTCCAAATGGTACTTCAACCAGGTGACCCGGCTCCAACCGTTCCTGCCAGTTAGAAGGGACCAGGTAATCAAACTGGCCTTGCACACCAGGCACATTGACAGCAACTTGCGCGAATTGGATCATCTCCTGTTTTTCCTTATTGAATTTCTTTTTCAGAGGGTCACAGCCGCGGAACCATATCCCACAACAGACGTCTTATCTCCAGTTGAATCCGCGGAAGTGCTGTAATTAAGGATATAAGCTTTCTTCGCGCACGCTTTCTTTGTTAGCCAAAGCATCACCGCGATAGCTGAAGCGCCGCATGCAGAAGCGCTGCCATCCTTTTCAGCAGATAAGACCCCCTCGGGATTCATCTCTTTGATTTGTTTCAACATTTCAGCATCCATCACCTCGGCAATATCTAATGGGTAGAAATGCGAAAGATCGGTGCTCGCGATGATCACAAAAGATTGATCCTTAATCACATTGAACAACGCCTCGGCTGTTTGCTCGAGCAAATGAGCATCACGGCTGCGGACCATCAGGGGAAGTAATTTAAAATCTGTTTTTAAAGCACGCTGAAGAAATGGCAGTTGGATCTCCAATGAATGCTCAGTGTCATTACTTACCTGATTGATCGGAATATTGCTCTTTTTCAGCGTATTTTCTAATTCAACCAGCGCATCTGTATCGACAGGTATTTCGCCTAAAGGTGTACTGTATGCTTGAAAAACTGTAGTGATCAGATCACCCGGAAAATATTGGTGAAAAGGAGAAAGGATGACAACCAGGTCTCTCTTCTCACCTTTGATAGTTTTATAAGCGTACCCCGCTGTTTTTCCCGAAAAGCGGTGGCCGGCGTGTGGAGCAGTTAGCCCGATTACTTTTCCGTGGATATCTTCTTCGCTAATCTTTGCACTGTTGATGAAAGTGTCAATTTGATTACTGAGTGCGGTCGCTTCACCGGTATACCAGGTGCCGGCGATTGGGGAAGGGCGTGAAGTGATTTTAAATTTCATCATTATCTCCTAATCCTCATTATATCTTTATATAAAAGGGCG
>SDBT01013165.1_pt1 | contig 13268 bp, 11 predicted proteins | sample 2277101 | NCBI WGS metagenome assembly SDBT01 (sample SAMN10404973, study PRJNA504765) | marine sediment metagenome | isolation source: marine sediment core GS10_PC15, 103 cmbsf | place: Arctic Ocean: Southern Knipovich Ridge | collected 2010 | reverse complement strand
CCCGTATTCTGCCGCCATCCGTCTGCATCCGCAACCATCTTGCGTCCAGAACTTCAACGGTTCTTCGCCGCGTCCTCGCCCCGGGAGGATTCAGCGGCCAGGGGACGCTTGCCCTTCGAGTCAATCTCTTGTTTCAGCCCCGCGAGAAATTCGCCAACGATGCTGACGCCCAGCTCGCCCAGCGTCCGATGTCGCACAGCCACGGTCCCCGCCTCGCTCTCGCGGGCGCCGACCACGGCATCTATGAAGCCGGAGTAGGCGTAGAGATCAAAGACGGCGGGATCAACGGCCTCCGACACGTTGAGGACAAGCTGGTCTGCGGTAAAGCGATCGATCGCCGTAACACCTCTCACCATTGAAGAGTGCTCATGCTGTCGGGCGGCTTCCGACAGTTCGGAGTTCCCCGGGTATGATCTGGCTAGAGCGGAGAAGCCCCAGACCAAGCGTGTCTGGGCAAGCAGGTACTTGTCGGTGTCGCCAGTAGGCGCGCCATCGCCGGCAAAGCACACAAGATAGCCACCGTGAAGCGGGTCCACGCTCCTCGTCAGCCAAAAGGCGAGGATGCCGTGCTCCAGGTGCTGGGAGATCTCTTGGAGAGCCTGTTGCGCCCTACGCTGCAGGTCTGTGTTCACGACGCCCCCCGAATGACCGCACCGTTCACAGCGGAAGCACGTCGGCATCGGGCGCTCTTTGCTCGCCGTTGACGGCGAGCCCGGCTATGCCTTCCGGGACATGCAGCATCACCGCAGGCGCCTTGCCGCGGAATCGCGGCACGAAATCGACCTGTAGTTCCGTCCCGCAGGGCGACACCTCGGTGCGCAGCGTGACCGGCCCGTACTCGGTCGGCATATGTGAGAACTCCGTCCGATCGCCCGGTCTGAGCCAGGCATGCGGCATGAGACGCAGCAGGTGCACCGCCTCCTCCTCGATCTCATCATCGATCATTGCCAGCCTGGCCATCCAGATGGCGAGCGGCGCTGCGAAGACGTTGCCTGTGATGCCGCCCCGTGTTTCGCAGGAGATGAAAGTCTTCCGCGAGACTGCGCCTGCGAAGAGGCTGTACATGCCTTCGAGGAAGTGCTGCCGGTCGCCTTGCTGCCATGAATGAAACACGTTCCACGAGTAGCACGGCTCGGCGCTCGACACCTCATGCTCCAGTGCGCCGATCTGGGTGAAGTTGGCATCATGGCGGTAGAAGCCTCGTGGGGGGCCTTCGCGGAACCAGAGGCGCGCGGCTTCCATGGCCACGTCATCGGCATCGAGCAGGCCGGCGAAGACCAGGAAGAGGGGGCCGGTGTCCAGGTAGAACGGGTGGCGCGTCTCCTCCTTCGCGTCTCCCGCAAGGGAGGTGGGCGGCAGGCAGAGGCGCCGACCGTCCGGACCCGTCCACCTGGGCGCCTTGCTGCACGCGAGGCGGTAGGCTCTGCCGAAGGCTTCGCGGTAATCACTCGCTTCGGCGGCAAACTCCTCGGAGCGCGGATGGCCGAGCCGGCGCAGCAGGCGGATCGCCGTGATCATGCCCTTGTAAGTCCACCCAAGGCTCCAGGTCGCCTGTATGCAGGTCTTGCGGTCGGTGGCCACGGCCGCGGGCGGCAGGCCCTCAACGCCGCCATGGCCTGTAAGCCCCCGGGCGTAACCCACCCAGTCGCATGCCTTGACCAGTGTGTCGGCGAAGCTCTCGGCCCAAGCGCGGTCGCCGGAAAGCAGGCCGTGCATGGCCAGCGTATAGAGCACGGCGCCGTGGTCGGCAAGCCAATCGATGCTCTTGTAGAGCGCGGGCGTGCTCAGGTAGCCGGGGTGGCACGCGTACGCGTCTCCGGGTGGCGTCACCGTGCCCTGTTCCTCGCGGAAGATGCCCAGGTACTTCGCTACTGCGTCGTGCCGACCGAGCGCGTCCATCATCATGATGAGGTCCATCGCGCTCGGCGTGGCCCACAGATCAGCGTAGGTGAACGAGCCGTTGATCTTGCAGTACTTGCCGGTGTCGGGGTTCTTCTCGGCGAGGATCTCCGAGAACTTGACGCTGTGGCGGATAGTCTCGTTGACTGCCGCCTCGGGCACGCGGACGTGGGCAGCCGTCTCTGGCTCTGCGGACCAGAACTCCGCCCCCTGCTTGAGCGCGGCGGCCCGGCCGAATGCCAGCTCGTGGTCGAAGGTCTCGCGATCGGCGGGCAATATCGGCAAGAGCAGGTCCACGAACGCGCCGCGCTTGCAGGGCATCACCACGTACAGGTCGAGGTTGCGTCCGTCGGGCTGCTGCGGGAGCATTTCCAGCGTACAGTCCTGACCGGGGGCGATGCCTAGGCGGACCCGGCCGTCGGGCTCCAACAGATGCCAACCGGCCGCGGGATCGTAGCCCGGCGACGCCGGACGTAGGTCGCGCGGGTACTTGGAGCGCTCCACATCGAAGGACACATTGCGGCGCTGGCTCATGCTGCAGCGGATGTGCGGCGCGTTGAGACGCAGCAGGAACCCGTAACGGTCCTCGTGCGGCAAGCCTTCGCAGAGCTCGTGGATTTCGACGCGCACCCAGGCGAAGAGGGGCTCAATCCCGCTCTCGACCGGCTTGCCGCCGGGTACGTGGGCGAAGATGTACTGGCGCAGCTTGACGCCGTCCAGGCCGATCTCGCTCCACAGCACGGGTGCGGCGCCGTCAAGCCAGCCTTGGGTCACAAGGCCGTCGTCGTGCCAGGCGAAGTCGACGGCTTGCTGCACGAACAACGTTACGGTCGTGTCGGCGCTCGGCTCAAGCCGCCAGGCTGGGAAGATTGTCATCTGCACACCTTCGCCGGCGTACTTCTGCGTACGCCGGTTCAGGTCGGGCTGTGCCAGGATCAGCCCACTCCAGAAGACGTTGAAGCGAAACAGGTGGTCCTTCCAGCCAACTGGCGTCCAGATGTTCGGCAGGTCAGGCCACCACCTGCATGCCGTCTCGAAGTCAGGCTCACGCGGGACTGCAACCTTCATGGCGCGCTCCCCTCAACCACCACTCGTCCCCATCTCGCACTGTTGCACCCTCCGTCGATCATAGTGAACTGCTCCTGACCAGGGTACGGCGCGCCAAGCCAGTGCTCAGCCTGCCACTGCCGGCTGGCGGCCATGAGAGCCGCCGGCAGCATTGTACGCGCAGGACGCGCCGAGTCAATCGTACGCACAGAGCTATGCTCTTCGACACGGCCGCCTTCGTCTGACGCCAACTCCGGCGGACTTGTCCACACTTGCCGGCGCAGGCACGAGGAGGGATGGCACGCGGGGTTGACAAGAACGGCTGATCCATGGTAGTGGATGCCCTTAGACACCCAGCCATCGTGTGCTTGCTAGCCGGCTGCAAGGAGCGCCCCATGGCAGACAACACTGGCGAGGTCTTGCTTCTTGCTGAGCTCGTAGGTTGCCTGTGGGTGTCCAGGTCCAGCCCTTGCGGACCCGTCCAGCACGGAGGCATTCCTGGGCGAGAGGCACGTAAGGCAGAGGCGCCTCCACAAGGAGACAGTAGATGGCCAGCAGAAGCAGTGCACGGGATATGTCAGCAAGAAGAGGGTCGCCGACTGGGGCGATTGAGATGAAGCAGCAGGCAACGCCCTCGAATCAGTCCGCCATGGGGAGGAGAGGATGCAGGACCTGGTGATCATCCTGGGGCCGGGCGGAGTGCATGGGGCCGAGATGGCCGAGATCGCCGAGCGAGCCAGCCGGGCCGGGGCCCCGTGGAAGCTGCTGGGCTTCGTCGTTCCGGAAGACCAGGCCGACCGCGTCGGCAGCGCCGTCAACGGCTATCCCGTGCTGGGCACCCGCGACGTGCTCGAAGGGTATCCCAACTGCTGCGTCGTGCCGGACTACGACTACGAAGGGCCGATCGACCTTCCGCGCGAGCGCATCGCCAACCTGATCGACCCGTCGGCCTTCGTTTCGCGAACCGCCACTATCGGCGTCGGTTGCGTAGTCTACCCGCACTGTTTCGTGGGGCTGCGCGCTTCCCTGGGCGACCGCGTCTTCATGCTGGCCGGGACAACGATCAACCACAACGACGTCCTGGAGGACCACGTGGTGATGTGTAGCGGCGTGACGCTCGCAGGCGGCGTGCACGTGGAAGCAGGATGCTACCTGGGACAGAACTGCACTGTCAGAGAGGGGCTACGCATCGGGCACAATGGCATGATCGGCATGGGGGCCGTCGTGACGAAAGACGTCGCACCGGGAGTCGTGGTGGCGGGCAATCCAGCCCGCGAGCTGGGGGACAGAACAGGCGAACGATAGTCGGCCCCCGCTCGGCCGAAGGGGCTGTTGGCCACATCAAGGTCCACCTGAGTCCGCTGGCATCTGAGCTTCACTGCCTGCCGGAGCGGTCCCGCAGACACAGCAGGTAAGGTCATGAGCTTCGAGGTAGTGAGTTACGAGGATGCGCTGGCCGAGGCCATCGTTTCTGTTTTCAACGCTGAGACGGACAGGTTGCCGTTCGTCGTGCCGTTGACGGGAACCCTCTTCCGAGAGCAGATTGCGGCGAAGTCACTGTTCGACCCTGAGGGGTGCTCTGTAGCGATGGCGAATGGCAAAGCCGTTGGGTTTGCCCTGGCATGCCAGGTGAAATCAGAGCGCGTTGAGCCGGGGAACATCGAGGGTGCCATTGACGGCGTGTTCTGTCCCCTTAGCCGACCAGACGTTGGCCACGCGCTCATCAGGGCCTGCGTGCAACGCCTCCAGGGCCAGGGCGCAGAAGTGATCTGGGGGTTCGCCAGCGGCGGCGGCTATCCCTTCTGGCGGGGGCTGTACTGCGGCGCAGAGCCCGTCTGCCAGACCGTCTACGTCCAGGGCTGGGCGGAGTTGCTGCGGCACGGTTTCGCACACCACCAGCAATCTGTCAACTACCTGGGCGAGCCGCGTGAGATGTCCTACCGGCAGGATCTCGAGTACGTCGTCGAAGATCTGGAACTCTCTCATCCGTGGGCCTCGGATTCATGGCGGGGCCACCGCCCGAAGGAACTGATCGCCACTCTTGAAGGCAGCCGAATCGGCCGCATCGGGTTCGTGGATATGCCGTTCCTGTCGGACTACCGAGGGAAGAAGGTCTTCGGCATCTACGACTTTGGCGTGGAAGAAACGCATCGCCGGAAGCGAGTCGGCTCATCGTTGTTCGCCAAGCTATGGGAGATCACTGGTGACCTCGACGCTCGGGAGGTACTCGTTGCGACTACAGTTGAGAATGCTCCTGCGCGCCGCATATATGAGAACGCTGGCATGAGACCGGTCGGCGGCATGAGTGGTGTCGCTTGGCGCGCTGCCATCGCGCCAGGACAGTGAAGGGAGCCAGACCATGGGCCAAAGCGACTCCACAGCCGGTCTCCCAAGATACCCAACATGCTGCGGTCGGTTCAGATTCTCGGCTTGAGGCAAACGGCGGAGTGCCGCGCTCCGTTCGACCCCATGCGGGCCCGCAGGCGCGGAGGCTACGAGCCAAGCGCCCTTGCACGTGCCAGTGCGCAACCGTAACCTGTGCCGCGTTACGCGTCATCCAGGTGCGTGACAGAATCGGAGATCGCCAGACGCGAGCTGAAGAGCAAGGAGTGGTCGATGGACGACAGGTACAAGAGGTCGCACGAGATCTTCCAGAAGGCCAGAACGATCATCCCCGGCGGGGTGACAAAGTCTCGAGTCGCCCATGTGCCGGGGCACTACCCCATCTACATGGAGAGGGCAGACGGCGCCCACGTCTGGGATGTGGACGGTAACGAGTACATCGACTGGATGTCCGGCTACGGGTGCATCCTGCTGGGCCACAGGTACCCTGAGGTCGATGCCGCGGCAGTGCAGCAAATGGAGAAGGGATTCATCTCATTCCTGAGCAATCCGGTTCAGAACGACCTTGCCGAGGTGCTTCTCGAGATGGTCCCGTGCGCCGAGATGGCGCGCTTCTTCAAGTCCGGCAGCGACGCTACTACCGCAGCAGTGCGCATTGCCCGCATCCACACTGGCCGGGAGCACGTCATCCGCTGGGGCTACCACGGGGGAAGCGACTGGGCATTGTCTGCCATGGAGGGGGCCAACGCCGGGATACCGCAGTCTACACGCGAGCTTGTCCACACGTTTGAATACAACGACCTGGCGTCTCTCAAGGCGGCCTTCGAGAGCCACCTGGGCCAGGTGGCCTGCCTGATCATGATGCCTTTCGAGATGGAGCTTCCCGCCGAAGGATTCCTGCAAGCGGCGAAGCAGCTCTGTCACGAGCATGGAGCGGTGTTCATTCTGGACGAGATCCGCACCGGTTTCCGTATGGCTCCCGGGGGCGCGCAAGAGCACTTCGGCGTGGAGCCAGACCTGGCTGCCCTGGGCAAGGGCATGTCGAACGGGTATCCCATCTCGGCGGTAGTTGGAAGGAGAGACGTCATGTCCGCAGTGGAGAAGGGTCACTTCTCGGGCACCCATGTCGTGAGTTCGCTAGAGATGGCGGCCTCCATTGTAACCCTGGGCATCCTTCAGCGGGACAACGTGATCAGCCACATATGGCAGATCGGGCAGGAACTCCAGGACGGGCTGCGAGGGCTTGCCGCTGCGAGTCCGTTGGAGATGGAAGTAGTGGGCGTCCCGCCCATGCCGTTCCTCAGGTTCAGAATCAGGGACGCGGAAGCGAACAGCAAGGCGAAGACGGAGTTCTTTGCTGCAGCCGCCGCCGGCGGAGTCTACCTTCACCCCAGCCATCACTGGTTTGTGAACTTCTCTCACACCAACGACGACGTCTCGCGAACACTCGAGGTCTGTGAGGGCGCACTGCGGGCGGCCGAGGCTGCCGTCTAACTGGTGCCCCCGCGCGGCCGGCGGCACCGCGCATGCCACCACTACGGTGCTGTCGTCCGTCGCAGACGTAGCGGTAATGGGGCGTCCTGGCCCTTCGCCGTGTCTTGCCGGTCATCCGGCCAGGGCATTGCCTCGACGACGATCCTGCCGCAGGCGGGGCAGCGGATGCGGGCCGGTCTGTAGAGCAGCCTGTCGGGGATGCCCCAGAGGGGCACGTGTTTCCAGGAGCGCTCCTTGAGCCGATCGCGTACGCGCCCGAGCGTGTCGCAGCGGGCATAGGGCAACAGGCGGCGCCTGTGACGGTCCAGGCGGATCAGGATCCCTTCCTCGGCCTGAATGACGTCCTTGACCACATGACGCTGCACACATTCGTAGGACGAACCAGAAGAAGCAAGTGGCCTCCAGACGTCGCGGAGGAGTGGATGGGCCGGACGCGGACCTGATCCGCCGACTACCCGGGCCGTGGGCCAGGCTCGTCGGTCAGCCAGAGTGCAGCGACGCTGTCCGAAGGAAGATAGACCTGGCACTGGAACTCCTCTGCCACGCTGACCGTGCGCCGCTCCAGGGGCCGGAGCTCCAACGTGTCCGTACACCGCCTGTGATCCCCGTCGATGCGATGAACCGCCAGTGACTTCACGCCCGGTGCCAGGTTGCGGAACCGCAGATTGGCAATGCGGTCCGATGGCTCGTCGTCGTTCTGGTTCACGACTAAGACGCCGATCCGGCCGTCAGCCCGGCCGGCCAGTGCGCGCAGGCCCGCCGACGGATCCGCGGCCAGCTTCTCGTCGCCCAGCTGCGACAGCATCTGGTAGACGAAGTACTGTGGCCTGACCTCCCCACTGACGCCGAACAGGCCGAGGCGGTGCGGCATCTCGTTCCAGTGCCGCACCATGCCCCTCGCCCCCGCCTCTGAGAAGAACGGCGCGAAGTCGTCGTGGAAGCAGGCCTGGTCCCAGATGTGGTAGTAGAAGGACCAGTCCAGCCCGGCGGCCATCATGTCCACGATAGCGGCCGCTATGATGGCGGCTCGCCGGGAGGCCCAGGCCTGGTCCTCAACGGACACCGGGCTGCCCAGCGCACAACTCCACTCGGTCACCAACAACTCGGGCCGGGGACCGGGGAAGCCGTCGAGCGTCCGTTGAATGTGGTTCACGCACTCAGCGTGCTTTGAAGCAGAGTCACTGTAGACGTGCCACGAGACGAAGTCGAGCTGCGTCTCCGTGCGGCGGCAGTACTCGACGAGGCCGGGCAGGAGATCATGACGGACGCCTGCCAGAGCCGGTCCGCCGACCCGCGCCGCGGGGAAGGCCTCCAGCACGGCCCGTGCCGTCATGGCGTAGTACTCCGCGTACTCCTCGGGATCGGTGATAAGGTAGGGAGAGCCACCATGCTCGCCGATGTCGGGTTCGTTGCCGATCTCCCAGTGCGTGACGATCTCGCGCTGGACGGAGTAACGGCGGACAAGTTCGCGGATGACGTTCTGCCATTCGCCCGCGTCGCGCGGCCGCCACACGGACTGGTCGATCTCCGGGTAGAGGGCTTCCGGCTTGATCGTGATCGCGGCGACGACCTTGGCGCCCGTTGCGGCCAGAGCGTCCATGTAGGGGTCCAGACGGCTCCAGTCGAAGCGGCCGAAGCCGCCGTATACCTGGAAGAACTCCTGGATGAATATCCGGATCAGCCGTGGCGCGAGCCGCCGCACGCCCTCGACGACGCGGTCCGGCAGCGGCAACCAGTTGACGCCGCCGTGACCTAAGCTGTGCCGCCATGCCTCAAACGGCTCACCCGTGAGCGCGGCGTCTACGTCCACATCCGTCACTTCACTCGGCAGGCTTCTTCGTCCCATCAGATGCCTTCTCCGCAGGTGGAGGCGCGGGTGCGTTCACAGCCTGCGCCAGGAATGCGCCGGCAACGCCCCGTGGCCCGGCGCCTCCATCTCATGCTCAGCCAGGTTGGCGACGATCCGCGTCCCGTCCGAGAAGTCCGTCGCCTGGACTGCTCGATCTTCTGACAGAGGGGACCAACGGACCCGGCAGCGACACCCGCGTCGACCAGTCGTGCTCTCCCCGCAGGCAGCGTCCGGAGCCCGAGCTCGTCGCCCCGCAGCCGGTAGCCGGCGCGTGACAGGTCAACGTGCCACGAGCAATCCCGCCGACGGTCAGCGATGCATACCGACGAGCCGTCCTCGGCGATGGGTAGCACCAGATCTCGAGTTGTCATCTCCAGCATGCTGCACTGCTCCCAGCTCGGTTGGGTCGCGGCAGGGGCAGCCGGGCGTGGTCCGGCAGTCGCGCGTCAGAGGACGCCGTGCCTGTCGAAGACCTCGCGCAACGTTTTGCCGGCCAGAAGTTCGGAGCGTGATGCCGACTCCTTGCCGACCTTCTCGCGGGCGTGCTCCAGCACCTCGTCCTCGATCTCGCTCGGGATAACAACGATGCCGTCGAAGTCGGCGAACACCAGTTCGCCGGGCCGCACCAGCACGTCGCCGCACATGACGGGCACATCGTAGGCCATGACTCGACTCCGTCCCTGCGAATCGAGTGGCCGGATGCCGGCGAAGTAGACCGGGAACCCCATGTCGATGATCCGGTTGCAGTCGCGGACCTGGCTGTCGCAGACGCAGCCCACGGCACCGTTCCGCTGAGCCACGGTGCTCATCAGCTCCCCCCACGGCGCGTTGGTGCCCGCGTGGTCGGTCGAGTGGACGGCCACGTCGCCCGGTCCGAGCGAGTCCATGGCCTCGATCTCCAGGCCGTAGGGGTCATCCTCGACAATGTAGTCCGTCTCCATCCAGCGGAACGTGCGGGCCCGCCCGGCGAAACCGCAGTTGTGACGGTCCGGCAGCAGGGGCCGAAGCCTCTGATGCATCGCCTGCTGCCGGTGACCCATCGCATCCAGGATATCGCAGACCGCCGCTACGTACAGGTCGCCGCGCATGAAGCTGAAGCGCTCGTCGTCGCTGGCAAACGTCATCGTGTTCCTCCTCCATCAGTGGCCGGTCTCGCGAAAGCTGGCGTGGTCGACCCGTCCACGTTCCTCTCCTTCGGCGCGTCAGAGCACACGGTGCTTCGCGACCAGGTCCTCATCGACCTCCACACCCAGGCCGGGCCCGTTCGGCACGGGGATCATCCCGTCCTTCATCCGGATCGGCTCCCGGCACAACCGATTCAGCAGGGAGGCCGACGACACGTTGTACTCCAGGTAGAGCGAGTTCATCTGGTAGGCGTTGAGGTGCAGCGAGGCAGCCTTCAAGAGATCCGTCAGCCAGGCGTGCGGCGCGCAGTCGATCTGACGGCGCTGGGCCATCTCCACGATCTGTCGTCCGACCGTCATCCCACCGCAGCGGCTCAGATCGGGCTGGAGGACGTCTACCTTGCCTTCGTCCGCGAGCCGCTCGAACTCGCAGAAGCCCGCCGCCTGTTCGCCGGCGGCAATCCGCATCGTCTTGGTCACGTCCGCCACCGCGGCGTAGCCGGCGGCGTTCTCCGGATGCATGAAATCCTCGAGCCAGAAGACGTCCAGCGCCTCGAGTGCCAGGGCCAGGCGGATCCAGTCCTTCAGCGTCCGTTGCCTGCAGACCCGAGCGCCATCGACGTCGTACCACCCCGCGTCGACCATCAGTACGGTATCGGGGCCGGCCTCCTCTCTGGCCGCCTGCACCAGGGCTACGTCCAGCGCAAGGTCGCGGCCGAAGACGCCCCAGCCGAACTTGATGGCCCGGAAGCCCTGTTCCAGGTATCCGGCCACGGCGCACTGCATGTCCGAGGGCGTCGGCCGGAAGATGGTGGAGGCGTATGCGGGCACGCTCTCGCGGTACTTGGCCCCAAGCAGAGCCCAGATCGGCTGGCCGAGAGCTTTCCCCGCGATGTCCCATAGGGCGATGTCGACTCCGGAGATCATCTGCATCCCAGCGCCCTGGCGGCCGTAGTAGCCCACATAGCGGTACATCTTCTGCCAGAGCCGTTCCCGCTCCAGTGGGTTCTCGCCCACCAGGGCCGCCTTCAGCGACTCGAAGCCGACCTGGCCGCCCGAGGGGGCCTGCACGATGGCTCGGCCGACGTGCGGCTGGGTCTCAACGTCCGACCAGCCGCTGATCCCTTCGTCCGTCCTGATGCACATCAGGCTGATGAACCGAACGCCGTGGGCCTCGGCGGCCTCGGACGGATCGCTGTAGTCCTTCCCCGTGTCCAGCACCATGGCCTCGACGTCGGTGATCTTCATCGTCCCGCCTCATCCTGTTCGGGCATGATGGCCACCTTCAGCGCCTCCTCGCGCCCCTCGGCAGCCAGCCGGAATGCCTCGACGTACTCGCATAGCGGCAGTCGGTGCGTGATGAGCCCTCCCAGCCGCAGCGAATCGTCGCTCAGCAGCTCCACCGCTTCGTCGAATCGCTCCTGGTCGTTGCAGGCGCCGACGATCTCAAGCTCACGCACGTGGACATCGAACAGGTCGATCGGCGTCGGCCCAGGCACGGCGGAGAAGACCACGAGCCGCCCCCTCGGGCGGAGCAAGGCCAGGCCCTCGCTCACCGCCTCCTGCGTGCCGGCTGCCACGATGACGGCATCGTATCCCGGCGGCTGACCGGACACCTCGCGAAGCGCGGCCTGGGCCTTGCCGCCCAGTGTCCTGCTGTTGATTGGCACCGCCCCGTGGGCGAAGCCCAATCGGAAGTCGTGCCGCCCGGCGATCACCACCTTCGCGGGGTCCATCCGGATCGCCAGCCGGGCGATCAGCACTCCGAAGGGCCCGTCGCCGATGACCAGAAGCCGATCTTCGGCCCCGAGGCGGGCCTGGGCCAGGGCTTCCAGGCAGACGCTCACCGGCTCGGCAAGGGCGGCTACGGGCCATTCGAGTTCGCGCGGCACATGCCGTGCGCGGTCGGCGCGCACGACGTAGTACTCCGCGAATGTCCCCTGCATGTTGAGGCCGAAGTGGCCCATGTCGGCGCACAAATGGCCCATGCCCTGCCGGCAGTTGTCGCAGCCGCCACAGGGGTGCACCGGGTGCGTGGCGACCCGGTCGCCCGTGGAGAACGCGCAGACGTCCCGGCCCATCGCCGCGACTGTCCCGGCAGCCTCATGCCCGACGACCACCGGCAGACTGATGCCGAACGGGTTCCGCAGCACGTCGTTGATGTCCGACGTGCAGATGACGGCCGCCTCCGTCCGAACGAGCAGCTGGTCATCAGCCGGCGACGGGCGTGGGATCTCGGTCAACTCAAGCTGCCCGATGGCCCGCAACACCAGAGCCCTCATGGCTTCACTCCCAGCAGGTCGAGGGCGTCCCGTGCCAGTATCTCCTCGATGGCCTCGGCGGATACGCGTGGCAGGCCGCTCTCGGCGATCACGCGGTTGACCCCGCGCACGCCGTCGATCGACTCGGCACTCAGGGCGAACGGGTAGTCGGTGCCGAACAGCAGCTTGTGCATGATCCCGTACTCCTGGGCGAGCATCATCGTGTTGTAGAACTGCCATGGACGGTAGTACAGCGCGGCCATGTCCGCGTAGACGTGCGGGTGCTTGCGGACCACCGCGATGCACTCCCCCGCGAAGGGATGGCCGAGATGGGCCAGAACGATGCGCAGGTCGGGATACCGCATGGCCACTTCGTCCCAGAGCCATGGCCTGCCGAAAGCCAGCGGGGCTTCCCGGTTGAAGGTCGTGCCGGTGTGTGCGATCAGGGGCATGCCGTGCTTCTGGCAGTAGTCGTAGACGGGCTCACAGCGCAGGTCCCGCGGGTCGAACCCGGCGTAGATCGGCCCCATCTTCAGTCCCCGCAGGCCCAGGGTCTCTCGCGCCTTCTCCAGATCTTCCATGTAATCGGGCTGCGTCGGGTCGCAAGAGGCGAACCCCACCAGTTTCTCCGGTGCTTGGGCAACGACCTCGGCCACGTACTCGTCCGGCACCCAGTAACCCGTCCGCCTGCCCTTGAGGCCGAAGACTACAACGCGCTCGAACGGTTCCATATCCTTGAGCAAGCTCTCCAGGCGGACGGAAAGGTCCAGCCGGTAGCCGCGCGAGAGGTCGCTCTCCCGGACTGTCTGCTCCTGGAAGTGCTTCGACTGATCCCAGACGTGGGCGTGTATGTTCTGCATTGGGCTCTGCCGCCTAGATGTCCTTCATCCATTCGGTAATCAGATGGCGACGTCTGAAGCCTGCCCGTTCATAGGCTCGCAAGGCCGGAGGGTTCTCCAAGCCGGTGGCGATCAGTGCCTCGTCTGCCCCCATGTCGGCCAGGCGGCGCAACGACATCTGCACCATCGTCCGCGCCAGGCCCCGGTTCCGGTCTTCAGGCTCGGTACCGACGTCCCCGATCTGCCCGACCGGCTTGCCGGCTGCCGAAAGCAGCTTAGGGTACAGCCGGGCATACACGTGTGCAACCTTGCGCCCACCAATGACGGCATGGTAGCCGAAAACGCGGGCGTCGTGCTCAGGTGGCGGCTCAACCTCGGTTGCCTCGTACCCTTCCGGCACCGGGTCCTGCTG
>SDBT01013164.1_pt1 | contig 13268 bp, 11 predicted proteins | sample 2277101 | NCBI WGS metagenome assembly SDBT01 (sample SAMN10404973, study PRJNA504765) | marine sediment metagenome | isolation source: marine sediment core GS10_PC15, 103 cmbsf | place: Arctic Ocean: Southern Knipovich Ridge | collected 2010 | reverse complement strand
AGTATTTGTATATAATTATATATATATATCAATAAATTATATAATTTTAATATGTCTAACAAAACAAAAACAAAAACAAAAAAAGAAAAAGAAGAAGAAAAGTCAGAAGAAAAGAAAAAAAAGGAAATATATGACAGGCTGATAGAATGGGCAGATCGTATAGGTTTACCTACAGTTGGTTCTAACGATATTGATATTGATATTAGTGATAACATTGATAACATTGATAAAAGTGTTAAAAATGAAATGAATTATGAAAGTTTATATCCTAGGTCATTGATACATAGGAATATATCACATGAATGTCTTGTATCAGATAAAGAATATGATAATCTTCCTGGAGTTCATTATTATGAAATATCATTTTATAACAAAGATGAAAATGATAGTGATGATAGTTATGATAATGATAATAGAATATTGAAATAAGTAATAAGTAAAGATATGTAAAAAATTGAAATTATAAGTATTTGTATATAAATATATATATACCAATAAATCAAATAACTTTAATATGTCTAACAAAACAAAAAAAGACAAAGAAAGCATAAAAAAAGAAGAGGAGTTGGAAGAAAAAGAAGACAAAGAAAAGAGAAAACGAGAAATATATGAAAAGATGTTAAAGTGGGCAGAAAATGCTGGTATACCTGTCATTGGTTCTAATGATATTGATATTACTGGAAACATTGATGGAAGTTAATGTAGTTGATGTAGTTGGTGATTATTTATTTATTATAATAATATAAACAAAAAATTGAAATTATAAGTATTTGTGTACCATATTTATTATAATTGTATTATTAACATAAATATAAATATAATGGGAGTTACACTAGACCATCCTATATTGGACAAAAAAATATCATTTGATGAGAATAATTATTTATCTTATGGATCTTCTTCCATACAAGGATATAGATCTAGTTATGAAGATAGATTGTCTTGTATTATAGATAAAAAAATTGATAGTAACATAATTTCTTCTTTTGTATTATTGGATGGACATGGTGGATCTAATAGTGCTGAATTTTGTTCTCATCATCTTCACAAATGTATTTTTGATTCAGAGGATAAGAGCACTCAAGAAAAAGACATGTTTAGTGATGAAACTATTATTAAAGCTTTTTTGAAATGTGATAGTGATTTTAAATCATTTTCTGAAGAAAAAAATGATAAGTCTGGGACAGTCTGTACATCCGTATTATGTTGTCCATATCGCTATGCTAATTATGGAATTAGCATTATTTGTTCTAGTATCGGGACTACAATGTGCGTTGCTTATGATTGCAAAGTTGATGATATTATTGTTATGTCTACATCTCATACACCTGACAATTATATAGAAAAAACTCGTATTAAAAACTCTGGGGGTTATGTTGAACAAGGAAGAGTCAATGGTACATTTGCTCTTTCTAGAGCATTTGGTGATTATGATTGCAAAAAAAACAGTAAATTTGGACCTAGAGAACAAGCTATTATTGCTGTACCTGATATCAAGAGATATGATTTTTCTTTTGATGATAAAGAAATAACAAATAATGAAATTCCATATAGATTTATTGTTATTGGATGCAAAGATATCTGGGAGATGGGCAATGAATATGTTGGTACTTTTATAAAAACAAGATTAAAAGAACAAGATGATGGAGTGTATTATAAAAAGAGAAAGAAAAGATTAACAGATCTATATAATGATCTAAATAGATCATTTAGCAGTAAACGTGATTTGTATTGTGGATTTGAAACTATTGAAGAAAAGGAAGGATATGATCTTGATGCTATCTGTTCTGAATTATTGGATTTTGGTATCATAAATAAAGATTTAAAAACTAATCTTAGTGTGATCATTGTGATGTTTTTCAATGAATTAAAAATATCATCTTCACATAAGTATGAAGATGATGATTGTATTGATAATGAGAATGAAAGATTGGAATTGATAAAAGACATATTTAATTCAAACACACAACAAGAAGATAACTCTAACATTAATGATAATCTAATTGTAAACACATAACAACCACTAAAGGAACATGAAAGTAATAGTAAATCATGGATAGGAGACATATTGGGAGGTATAGGTAATATGTTTGCCAGATCTAGTTCATCAGATAACTGTTAGTTAATTATTAATTTATTTATATATTATACTATGCAGTATATTTTTCTATCATATCAGTTAGTTCTTTTATAATAACAATAACTTGTTTCTCAGTGTATTGATCATTTAGCCAATCATTTATTGTGATATCAACTTTATTAAATAAATTATCTCTAATATCAGTTACATTTTTTGAATAATTTCTAATCATATCTTTGAATGATATATTTTGCTTCTTAATACTTTTTATCATTTTTTTAACTAAAGCTTTTCTATTTATTGAACTATATGTTAATCTCATATCTGTATACCATATATTCCATAAAGCACAAAACCCTCCTGGATCACCAATTTTTTTCTTAGTAGTTTCAGTAACATCAAAATACTGTAGTCCTATTTTGGGCATATAGTCTGATGGTTTAATATATTTAATTTTTGGGTTAATTTTAGAAAATTTATATTTTAGAATTTCGTCAAGTAAATCTGGATTATAATCAAATTGAAATGGTCCAGAAGATCCATATGGTTCAAATCTCTCTATTTCATTAGCATTAATATCATAAATAAGATAATTAGCATGTCCACCATGTCTCAGTTCTATACCCAATGGAATTATAACAAATTTCTTTTTTTTATTGTCAACACATTTATTAAATTCATCAATAAAATCATCAGATATATATAATTTTTGATATATCCAGACAATTTCAAAATTTAAAAATTCACATTTAGTATTTGTGTTGATACCTATGGATTTATAATAATTGCATAATTTCTTATTTTTAACAAAGTTTTTTGTTAATGTTGAACAAGCTGTACTATGTTTTTTTAGTAAAAATATAAGTCCAACCAATACATCTAATGTGATGCCAGTAAATGTACATTGTTCAACTTTACTTCCATGTGTTATAATGATACATTTTTTATTTTTTTTAGAAGGATGTGATGTGTATTCACATTTATCTATTTTTGAATTGTATATTTCCAATAATTTATTTTTAACAATATGAAAGCATATATCTTTATTAGTGTTAGATTTTGTTTTCTTTTTAGACACAACACTATTTTTAATATTTTTAATATTTTTAATATTATCTATGTCTATATATTTTGATAATATTTTGAATTGTTCTTTAGTTAATTTATTTTTGAATAATTCCATTTTACATAAATTCTCCCATGATTCCTTCCACATATGACTGTAATTCCTTAAAACATATAGATAACTATGAGTTGCCATATTAATATAACTATCTATGTCTGTTTTATTTACATAATCAATAGGTCTTTTTTCTAATTTATTGATTGCAAATATATTAATTTTTTTTGTTTTCAATAATGACACATACTTTTTCCATATATTATTAGAAGATATATGATGCATAGGTGTATATCCTCTATTATCTCTAAAATTTAGATTACTTAATTTTAACATAGTTGACATATAAGAATTGTTTGGACTTTTTGGCCCTTTTAGACTTTTTAGCCCTTTTATACTTTGTTCTAATAGTAAATGAATTGGAAGTTTGCTATCTATATTATATAAATTTAGATTAATAATATTTTTTGTATATTTTGAGTTAAGAAGTATGCCCAATATATTATAATTTAATTCTATAATTGCATAATGGATTGCAGTATTGCCCATAAAATCTTGAATATTAACATTGGCACCCTTATCGCTATGCTCATAGGTTAAAGGCTTTGCCTTATTACCCCCTTTCAATAATATATTTGTTATTTTAATATTATTTAAATTTACACTATAATGTAATGCAGTGAATTCATTATCATAATCTTGAATATTTACATTGATATTATGTTTTATTAATAATTGTACAATATCATCTAATTGAAAATTGCAAGCTATATGTAGTGCTGATTCACCAGTTTTACCTTTGTTGTTAATATTAAATTTAATATTAGATTTAATAATTAAATTTACAATTTCTATATTTTTAGAATATACAGCTAATTGCAAGGCATTATAATTTCTACTATCTGTTGTGTTCACATCTGAGCCTGCATCAAGTAACATTTTAATAATTTTAATACTTTTTGTATTAATAGCATAATGTAATGGGATATTATTATTTTTATCAACTATATCTACAAGAGATATACCAATATTTGTTTTATTGAAATACAATAATAACGACAATATATCAACATAATTATGTTTTATAGGAATATATAAAATAGATCTTCCATTGGAATCTGTAATATCAAGTCTAGATCCTCTATGTATCAACATAGATACAGTGTTTTTATGATTATATATTATTGCATAATGTATTAGATAATTATTGCTATTATCACGAATATTGACATCTATATCTTCATTATTTTTAAGATAATTAGAAAAATCATCCCATTTATGTTTTTTGATAAGATCAAATAAAATTCTATTGTGTTCCATCAATATATATATTTATAAAATATATTAATGCAATTTATTCTGTTATTTCATTAAATAACATAAAACCAACATTATGTGTTCTATTACAATAATTATTTTTTTAATTCTATTAATTTTATTTCATTAATTTTATTCATTATAAACATGACTACATGATAACTTATATTAATTCTATCAACATGATGACAACGAAATAATTTTACCATTTCAGTATGAGTGAACCACCCAATATCCCCTATTTCATTTACTTGATGTTTATTATTTGGATCTAATATAAGTTTTTTTTTTGTTTTATTAATTGCAATGTAATATGTATGTTTGTATTTTTTATTGTTTGTTCCTGTTAAATATTCATGTATTGGATTTATTTTATTACACAATATATATTCATTTTCATTATATCCAGTTTCTTCTTCAAACTCTCTAATAGCACATTTTAAATCAGATTCTTTATAATTTCGTCTACCTTTTGGAAATCCCCATTCAGTATGCTTCCATACAGGTTTCATTAATTTCACACAAAAATCCAAATTAATTTTTCTATCTTTTGATTTTAATTTTTCAAATTTTTCTTTTGATTTATTATAGTCACCACGATGAGATGTTTTGTTTGTTGACCATAAGTCATTCCATAATTCATCGAATGTCTTGGTCTTTATTTTGTAAATTTCTGATTCCATCATTTGTTTAAATAAATGTTTTATTTTTGATATACTATCAATATCATATCTTCCTCTTACAAATTCGATATAACCTAAAGAATGTTTTCTGTTTATTATTAAAAATTTAATATTGTTAATATACTTATTAAATATGTTCAAATCTTTATCATTATTATAATTTATATGTTTTGTGTCTATTATTATTTTATCTGATTCATGTATATTATCAATATTTAATATATTAATTAATTTATTGGTTATATTATCATCATCAGATAAAGGTGTAATATCAATAAGTATTATACCTACACTTATTATTGGTTCATTACATGAACTATATGGATGTCCATATTTTCCACAATTACCACAATAATATGAATTAAATTTCTTTTTATTATCATTATATTTATATTTATTATATTGCATGGTAATTTTATAAATAAATACTCTTTTAATTATATAATAAATATACTTTAAGTGAATTATAATTAAGTATCTAAATTTATACAATATTTATATTTTGTTTCATATATTCATCTATATCTACAAATTTGGATTCTTCGTATTGATCTTGGAAAAATATATTTTTTTCCTTTTCTGTCGCTATATCATCCAAAAATCCAATTGTTCTTATACGATCATCTTTATTATGGTATGCAACTCTTGATATTGTTACTTTTACAAAGTCTTTTTGTTTTAATATTTTTGAAGTTTGACCAATTTTATATCTCATATTGTCATCAGTGTCTGTAAAGAAAACATCCTCATTAATTTTATGAGGTGGTATAGCTACCACTATAGGTCCATTTTCTACTAAAACAATAGCTGGATTAATTCCTTCAACCTGGCATATTATTTGTGTATTTTTTATTGGTTGACATAATTTACATGAAAAAGTTATATTAAATTTGGCAGAAGCTTTTAAACTTTCATGATCTATAATTCCCCCTTCATATGTTAGCATTTCATATATTTTTACAATAAAACCATACTTTTTGTAACATCTTCCTACTAATTTTTTTTCTAGTATTTTTTTTAAGTTATAGTATATTTTGTTATCATAATAATTTGAAGGTAAAGGTATGCTAGTGTTTAGTATTGTATTTATATATGCAGTTTTTTTCTTATCTTTATCTTTTTTATCATCCATTTTATTACAATATGTAATTAAATATAATATTAATATTTATATATATATTATATTTCAATTTTATTTCACTCTAAATAAAATAAAATAATTATATTTTATCTAATGTTATATATCCAAGTATTTTTAATTTTAGTACCACCTAACGATTTTAAAAATTCAGCAAAATCATTTAATTTACTACTATGTTTGATTTTAATTTTATAATTATATACATTTTGTTTTTTAATTTTTTGTTTAATAGTTTTAATCTTTATATTAACACCAAATTTTATTTTATCATTGATTTCATTTTTTATATATTCTACACGATCTTCCAAATTATATGGAAATGGATAGAATAGATGATTTTTAGGTATTCTAATATATGTAAATTTATTTTTATTCTTACTTGTACCATATTTTTCTAAGAATAGTAATTTATTTTTGATTTTAATACATAGACTTTCCTTATTATCATTTTTTTCATATTCCAATCCTATATATTTAGCTATTTTTTTCAGAAGTCCTTTGGATTTACTAGTTTTACATACAGCACCTTTTAATGAAGGAATTCCGGTTCCTCTCTTTTTCTCTAATATTTTACTTCTTTTATTACGTATTCTGAACACATCTTGTATATCTTCTTGATGCTTTCTTCTATCTAATTCTTTATCAATAATTCCCACATATTTAAATTCAGGTATATTATCATAATATTCTTCATCAAATATATATATAATTTTTTTATAAGTATCCAACGTATCTTTTTTTTTTTTAATTTTAATAATTTTTTTGAATCTATCAGTATGTTTAATATAATTGGAAAGTGTCAATGGGTTGCGCTCAAATTTATCATGTGTTTCTCTATAATACATTGGCACATCTTCATTTTGTGAAAATGGTTGAAATATATAAAATCCATTTACATAAATAAGATACCCTGGTCTATTAAATTTATCATATAAGGTATCTTTATAATTATTAAAATCATTTTCTGTTTCTGGTAATAGTTCATCAAGGGCAGCAAAACAGAAAAAATCATCAAATAACTTTTGTAATTCCTTTTTATATGATTTTTTGATATGATCTAAAATTTGAACAATAGTGTATATTGAATTTATTTTATATAAATCTTTAATTTTTGATTTAGCTTTATCAATTTCATATTTTGCAATACTTAAATTAAATGTTGAATCATCAATATCTTTAATGTTTACGTTATTATACATGTTCCGTTTTTCATTCCAATATAATTTATTTAATTCTTTACTATCACATTTATAATTACATGACATATAATCACATTTACCAGGGCACATAACGTCATTTTTACCAATTTTATCAGTTGGATTTTTACAATTTTTATATTTAACTAAATCCTCTGGAAAAATGTTACCATGTCTATTTAAAGGACAATCCACTGCTACTTCTTTTAATCCTCTTTCTACTTTTTTAATTAACATATATTTGAGTTCAGCTTTTTTATATAGTTCCTCCTCACTTGATAGACCTTTATCGATAGTAACAGCATATTTATACACATTAACTTTTGGATATTTATTTATTTCAGTCATTAAATTATAATGTGAGCAATGGCGAATTGCTCTACCTATAACTTGATCAACTTTACCTAAATTAAAATATACATCTAATATATGCACTTCTGAAACATGTTTTAAACTTATTGCTTCACTCATAACTCTAGATCCCAGAACGAATTTAATATATCTACCAGTCTTATTTTTGATACTACTATATATATCATTTAATATCCTTTGTTTTTCCTCCGGTACAATATCTATTGCTTCATCTGTTGATTTTCCTGTTATTGATATGAAAGCAGCAGGATGGAACTCATGATTTGTAAAATCTTTATCACTAATCCTATTTAATTGTGCTATTTTTTGTAATTTTTCAGCCTGATGTTCTTTATAAGTAAATCCACAAAAATAACAGCGTGTATCAGGTTTGATTTTATAATTACGACCAGTTTCATCAAATTCCAAATATCCATTTTGCATTAATACTTCTTTAAACATATCTATACCAACTTTAACTAAATTAGAATAAACAAATGCTATTCCAGGGCCTTTATCACCCAAAACTAATCTATTTAAATTTAATAAAGCTTTGTAAAATTTTATAGAAAAATGCTTAAGATATTTTTGTTTTAATATTTTACCAGTAATAGTTCTACCATCATCTGATATGTGTATTAAATCTATGTCTTCTTCATCTTTTAATATTTCTTGTGCTATTTTATTATTTAATATGTCATAATGAGTCTTTAATTGATTTTTAACATGATTTATACCCATTCTACCATAATATCCAACAATTTTATTATTGTTTTGTGATAGCCCTGGAAATGCAAAATTGGCTACAGCTGATGATTTTCTGTCCAATGTATCTGTTTCATCCAAAACAGCTTTATCATATATATTCCTTTGAAATGGTTCCATTTTACACTGTATAACACGTGTAAATAATAAACCCTTTGGTACTGTGCCGTTGTCTACTCTGATTGCAAAAGTGAATGGATCTCCCCCTTTTAAATATGATATATATCCTCTGGTTCTGTTTTTAAAATATTCTAGTCCTCCTTCTTTGAAGTCCATAAGATAATTTTTATAATTATTAAATATTTTGTCTCGTCTTATAGGACTATTTATTGGTCTAACAAAATTTATTAATTCTATTACATCATCTGCTAAATTTTTCATTGGAGTTGCTGTTAATAATAATCTTTTTAAATTATGTGATTTTTTAATTATTTTCATTAGTGCTTCTCCATATGCATTACCAGTTAAATTATGAGCTTCATCTATTATAATTAATGTATTGTTCAAATTATATATTCTGTCTATAGCTATGTCTCTTTCAAATTCTCCTGTTTTTGTCTTTCTGTATACAGTTTTAAATTTATCATCCTTAGTTTTAATCTTTTCAACCACTTTTTCCCCCAATACTTTCTTATAAAAACTACGATAACTCATCAATTTGTAGTATTGTAAAGCTAAATTAACAGCATTTTTAATTGCCCTGTTTTTCTCTGCTGTTCCTTGATATATTGCCATATCCTGCTGTTGAAGATATGTTTCTCTAGTACATTTTATTAATTCCTTTTTCCAAGTTTCTTTAATTAATGGTCCAGATACTAAAACATATATCTTTGTACCATATTTTTGAATCATTGGTTTGAATTTTTCTGCAATTGCTATGGCTGCACATGTTTTTCCAGTACCGGTCCCATGAAAGACAAGAAGTCCATCGTAAGGAGTATCAGGATTAAAAAAATTACTAAGAAATGATTGATGTGGCTGTAATGTAAATTTTGATGGTGCACATACTTCATCTCTATATTTTTTAATATCTTTATCCCCTTTTAATTCTTCTCTGCCTGGTATTCTATTAACAATAAATTCTCGTTTTGTATAAATATCTTTTTGAAAATCTTCGTCAATAGGATCTGGATATGTATGATCAATATTCATTAATTTAACTAATTCATCATCTGTTAATGATGAATCTGTAGATATATTTGCTCTATACATTATTTATATATTACTTTATATATAAATAAATAAGATATATTTAATTTATTAATTAGATCAATTATAAAAAAAGAAAAATTTATTTTTCTTTTTTTATAATGTATTTTCTCCAATATATTTAATTAAAAAAATGTTAAAGGATTTGCCTTATTATTGTTTCATAAATGGGAGTGAAAAACCCATTCCTGCCCCAGCACCTATTTTAATATCATCTTTGGCTGAAACAAAAAAGTAAGCATTAAATGATACTATACCCAGTATCACTAACAAAAGTATGACTATGAATAATCTAAATGTACGTTCATCGAATTCAAACATGTTATATTAATATATATGATTCATAAAAAAATTATATATTTATATATTTTTTAATAATTTATATACAATTACTCTGAATAAAATAATAAATTGAAAATAGAATGAAATCTAATAATTATTAAAAAGGAATTGACTGAAATGCGCTTAAGTACATAATAAATATATATACTATAATAATAAACGGATGGGAAAAAAAAAAGAAAAAAAAGAAAAAAAAAATAAAGAAGAGAAGAAAGATAAAAAAGATAAAAAAGACAGAGAAGAGAAGAAAGATAAAAAAGATAAAAAGAAAGAAAATAACACTGATTCAAATCACAAAAAAAAGAAAAAATATACTTATTCTCGTAAACAAAAAATTAGGAATAAAATAAATAAAATAAATAAAATACATGACAAAGATAGTTTGATAAAAATATATAAGATAATTTATAAATATAATCCTAAATCTATTTCTCAAAATCATAATGGTATGCATATAATATTTAGTAAATTAAAAGATGATACCTATAGAAAAATAGAAATTCTGTTACGAAAAATGAATAAAAATAAAAAATACACAGATGATAGTGATTCTGTATCAAGAGAAAAAAAGGAATATAAGCCATATACAAAAGATCCATATTCATTACAAAATAATATGAGTCCAAAATTAAAATTAAGTAATAAAGATAGAAGTTTATTGAATCGATTGAAATATGATAAAATTATTAACAGTGATGTAGATAAGAATGTTGTATATTTAACACATAGTGATGATACATGAAATGCATGAAATGCATGAAATGCATGAAATAATTAATTAATCAACTATATTTTATAAAAAAAATTGATAAATTAATTATATAGTGTATAAATTTAATATATTTAAAAATATAAATATATTAATAGATATATGTCGAAAAAAATTACTATTAATAAACTTATATCATATACACTATCGTGTTGTGATAATACTGATATCAAACATAATTATGATAGTATAGCAAAAATGCCAAATACTCTGGAAAAATTATCTTTTAGAACACTACTGTATAGGGACTCGCGTGATATTGGTGATTTCCCTGAACAAATTAAAAAAATATTTAATCCATTTATCAATGATATAAAGAGATATGGTGTTATAAAATGTGAAAGAAATGGATTTAATATGTCTTTGCTCTATAGTATATTATTTTGTACAAATATTGATTTTATAAAAATGAAAAAACATGAAAAAGAACAAGAAATTTTTGGTTTCAGAAATAAAATATTAATGGATATATATAGGTATGAATTATATGAAAAATATAAATACAAAGATATTGGATGGACTATGGACGAAATACGAGAATTATTAAAAAAATTTAAAAATAATTTGCAAATGTTAAGACTTCTGTCAGATTATTTGTATATAAATATCTTTTTATTGGATATAGGATCAGATAGAATATATGCAATATATCCTGAAGAATGTTTTAATAAATTTAAAATTAATATATTTATTGTATGTTATAATGATGTTTTTGAACCATTAGCATATTTAAATAATAAACTTTGGGATTTCAATATGAAGCCTTTTAAAAAATTAATTAATGTTAATAATGCACTTATAACTTCACGTTCAGTAGATCTTACAAAAAACCCAAAAGAAAAAAAGTTCCAAGTGAAAACAGAAGACCTTAAAATATATCTTAAAAAATATAATCTTATTACTGATGATAATAGTAAAGATTCTTTGAAAGATAATAATTTTGAAGAAGTTGGGGCAGAATCAGAAGTGTATAATGATACAATTAAAGAAAAATCAAAAAAAAATATTAGTATAACTCTACCTAACAATGATAAAGATATATTTGTAAGAATTAATAGTGATTCTGATAGTAGTGATGAGAGTGATTCTGATAGTGACAATAGCACTTCTGATAGTGATTCTGATGGACTATCTGATAGTAATTCTGATAGTGACAATAGTAAAATTAAACATAAAACTAAACATAAAACTAAACATAAAACTAAACATAAAACTAAACATAAAACTAAACATAAAACTAAACATAAAACTAAACATAAAACTAAACATAAAACTAAACAGAAAACTAAACATAAAACTAAACAGAAAACTAAAAGTAAATCAGTAGATTATTCAGATATAAAAAGTATAAATATGAGAATGAAATTAAAAATAATACAAGATATTGCTCAAAAATATGATATTAATCTGGAGAATGGTAAAACTAAAAATGGGAAAATAAAATATAAAACAAAAAGCGCATTACATAAGGAAATGATGGAATTAATTAAATAAAAATTATTTTTGTTGTATTTTTTTTATTTAATTAGATAAAATATATAAACAATATACTATTATACATTATACATAAGATTAAATGGGCAAATTAAAACATAAAATAGTTTCACAACAGGATATAAACAATATTAAAAAAGGGGGAAATGGATCCTATGTATATGATCCATCTAACAGACCATTGAATTTTGTAGATACAGGAAAATTAGCTGATGAATTGATAGTAATATTTACATATTTAAATAGACCTGAAGTGAAAAAACTAAAAAATAAGGAAGAATATAAGGAACATTTAGGATCTAAATTTGAGAATTTTTCTAATAGACATCCAAGTATATTTAAATTAATAGTGAAAGGTGAAGATATCAGCCATCTTTTTGAACTGATAAGAATGGCAGACAAAATAAAAAATAAAAAAATGAGTAAGAAAAAGAAAGATAAACTTTCAAGAAAAATGATAGGAAAATTTCTTAAAAAAAACATAGTAGATCCACAATTAAATAAAAATATACAAAAAGAAGAAGAAAGTGAAGATGAAGATTAACAATTAAATAATTTATAATTTTAGTCTTTAATAATTTTTTCCAATAAGTTGACTTTTTTATTATTATTTTTTATAATATTTTCAGTAAGTTGTATAATATTATCATGGGACACCTCGTGTTCTACTTTTTTAGGAAAATATTGTTTTATCCAATATTGACTTGCATTTATTTGCATTTCTCTTCTTTCTTGGTATACTTCTCCTATGTAATTTTGTTTATTAACAAAATCTACCATTTCATTTATACGAATGAATTG
>SDBT01013163.1_pt1 | contig 13270 bp, 6 predicted proteins | sample 2277101 | NCBI WGS metagenome assembly SDBT01 (sample SAMN10404973, study PRJNA504765) | marine sediment metagenome | isolation source: marine sediment core GS10_PC15, 103 cmbsf | place: Arctic Ocean: Southern Knipovich Ridge | collected 2010 | reverse complement strand
ATGTCCTAATGGATAAAGATAGGATGGTCAAAGTTTTTAATGACCCGGTATCTGAAATACAGAAATTAGTTCTTTCACTATTGGATATTCCTGTAGATTATTATCTGGAGTATAAGCTGAGTTGAAAAAATTATTCAAAAGTGCGATTTTTATGTGCGGAAAATAGGATTCATATTTACCTTGTGTGTTTTTAGCGAAAAGTGCATTAAATGTTGAAAAAAGTTGCTGTTTTGGGAGGTTTTAGGGGATTATTTCTATTCTAAAATTATTCAGGTTTTTATTTTTCCACCAAGCGTCATAAGTTACGTTATGAAGCGTTGTTGAATCTTCATTTCTAATGTACTTAAATCTTAAAAAATTCAATTATTAACAAGTAACAGAGGCGAGAGATTGATTACAGTGACAAACGTTGTATGGTAGGTTCTCGTTTTTTTTTATATCCGTATTGTTTGTTGAATTATCCGAGATTCCATGATATCAATATTATTACCTCATTGCCATGTAATATGATGTATTACGCGATGTCGCAATACTTCGATGCACTGAATGAAGGTACTATCCAGTTATGCAAGAAGCTTAAGAAGTTTTTTGAGAAACGAAGATGCATATCACCTACCAACGATTTAAATGGCAGGTATTGTACGGTCGTCTAACTTGTGGGACGTCAACCTTTGAAGCCAACGAAACTGGTTTTAATCCAGTTTGTGCTGAAATTACTTTTTGTTTTAAAGAATTTTGTTTAATAACTTCTGCAATTGTTTTGCCATTGATGAGATGTAATAAACATTTGTGAGGTTTATACATTCTCCACTTTGACTTCAAAACCTTTTCTTTTTTCTTGACAAGATGAAGTCAATGCAGGGCTTCATACCCATCACCATCGTGACCAGTGTCAGGGGGATTTTATAGCTATTGATAACAATATTCCAATTTATGTGCCAGCCCATGAACGTAATCTTTTTGATCAGGCGGAGCTTTTCTGGTCAACCAAACAGTTATGGGATATGTACAATGTTCGAAATACTTTTTTTACATTGACATAAAAGAAATAAACAGGCTATTTTTAGGAAAAATGAGAGAAATGTATATGGAGGAATGTCATCATGAATTTAAAAGATTTTAAAAACCCTGATTCCATGTGCAGACCGGCATCTTTCTGGGGGTGGAATGATAGGCTTAATAAAAGAGAGTTGGAAAGGCAAATAACCGAGATGGCTGAAAAAGGTTGGGGTGGCTATTTTATGCATTCACGTGTAGGGCTTGTTACTGGTTATCTTTCAGCCGAATGGATGGATATGGTTCGTACTTGTGCGCAACAAGCAAGAGCTACAAATACATATGCATGGCTATACGATGAAGATAAATGGCCCTCAGGATTTGGCGGAGGTAAAGTGTCATCAAATAGAGAATACAGAAGTCGTGCACTTGTCCTATTGAAGAAAGAAGAGATAACAGAAAACGATACTATTATGAAAAAAATTGAAGAACCCGAAAAACTTTTTATTGCAAAAAGAGTTTCTCCTTTTGGAGATGCATGGTTTAATGATGTAAGCTATGTTGACTTAATGAATCCTAAAGCCGTCGAATGTTTTATAAATTGTACTCATGAATGTTATAAAGAAGCTTGCGGTGAATATTTTGGTAATGAAATACCTGGTATTTTTACTGATGAACCCTGTTACTTGATGGAGGGGCATTATAATGTGCCTGTATTGCCGTGGTCAGATTATCTTCCAGATTATTTTAAAAATTTAAAGGGATACTCTATAGAAGATAATTTAGCAGAATTGTTTTTTGATATTAATAATTATCGTAAGATCAGATATGATTTTTTCGACTCAGCTACCAGACTATTCCTAGAAAGTTATACAAAACAATATTACAACTGGTGTGAAAATAATAACCTAAAAATGACCGGACATTTTATGGCGGAGGATACTCTACTAACCCAACTTCAGTGGAGTGGTGCTGTTATGCCACATTATGAGTTTATGCACTGGCCGGGAATCGACAAGCTTGAAAGGAATATAGAGCAGTTAGTAACAGTTAAACAAGTTACTTCTGTTGCAGATCAGTTTGGCAAAGAGAAATCATTGTGTGAAACATTTGGATGTACCGGACAACAGGTTAGTTTTTATCATCGGAAATGGATAAGTGACTGGCAGGCAGCTTTAGGTATAAGTTTTGTGACTTCTCATTTAACTCTATACTCTATGCGCGGTGAGAGAAAGCGAGATTTTCCTCCTAATATATTTTATCAACAGCCTTGGTGGGAAGATGAAAGGAACTTTGCAGATTATATAGGTAGATTGAGTTATTCAGTAACACAGGGAAAAAGGGAGATTGATATTCTTGTGATTCATCCTATTGCAAGTGTATGGAGCGAATATTCACCGCTCCATAAGCGCAACAACTTAACTTTAGAAAAGGAAATTTATGACAAGCCTTTTAACAATTTGTCTAAAAAACTTATTTCAAATAAACTTGATTTCCATTTTGGCGATGAAATAATTATGGAAAACCATTCTCGTATAGAAAACGGAAAAATAATAATCGAGCAGGGAGCATATTCAACGGTGATAGTGCCACCTTCGCTAACCATAAGGTCAAAAACTCTAAAACTTTTAAAAGAATTTGCCCAAAATGCTGTCTCAAGCAAAATAATACTTATAAATCCTTATCCAAGTAGGTTAGATGGTGTTGAAAGCAAAATCGAGTGGCCAAAAGGAGTAATTGTAGTTGATTCTGTAGATCAAGCCATTGATCTTTTAGATAAATATTATAGTGACAGGATTAAAATAATTGATGAAATGACAGGCCAAAATGCTGGAAAGGTAATTTGCCATAAACGTGTATCCAATGATGGAGAATGGTTGTTTATAGCGAACACAGATGAAAAAAGAGAGTTACGCGCTAATATTTCTTTGCCTGGAACTAAAAAACCCTTTGTTTGGGATCTTATGTCAGGTGATATTTATGATATTCCTGCAAGGATCTTCAATGAACGAATTGAGATAAAAGTTAAGTTCTATCCCGCTGGAAGCATGCTGCTTTACTATCCTGTTACAGATACTGTCGAAAAACCGGTACCAGAATTTCTCGATAGCGGAGTGGAAATAGGTATAAAAAAAAGAACAATACAAATAATAAAGAATTGGGATGTAAAAATATTAGAACATAATGTAATGCCTCTTAAGAATATATCTCTGTATTTAGATGAAAAGCAGATACTAAAGGACCAACCTGTTGCCAAGGCATGGCATTACAGATTCTATATGGCATCTAAGGATGCTAACTGTGAAGGAATTTTATTAAAGACACAGACGATCGATAGTTTCTATGGGGCACCTGATGGGACTACATTTAAAGCTGAGTACACCTTTGACGTTGTTAATATGCATAAAGAAAAAATGTTTGCGGTAATAGAAGTTGCTGAAAACCTCGATAAGATAACAATGAATGGGGTAGAGATAAAACCGTTAAAAGCTAGGGGTGAGCTGGATACTTTTGATCCCGATAAGAATTGGAAAGATATTAGCTTTACAAAAGTTTCTATAGATGGGTTGGTCCGTAATGGAACTAATATACTTACTATAGAGGGTAAAAAGGTCAATAATATTACTGGGCCTGGATGTCATCTAAGTGTAGACAATTTTAATAATCATATGCCTACGGAAGTTGAAACTGTTTATATTGTAGGAAATTTTTTAGTATTTGATGAAAATAAAGAGAAATTCACGATTGATGGAAATATTACTATTCCGAATGTACAAAATTTAACGAATTCAGGATATCCTTTTTATGCGGGTAAAGTAGAGTTTAAGGCTAATATAAAATATAAAGATGGAAAAGATAAAGTATATTTAAAAGTCAATAATGTGGAAACTGCATCAATTAAAATATTTATAAATGGTCAATATGCTGGTGTAAAATATTGGGAACCCTATGTTTCTGAAATAACCAATTTGCTCAAAGAGGGGGAAAACGAGATAAAAGTTATAGCTACAACTACATTATTTAACCTTATGGGTCCAAATAGAATTGCGGGTGTAAAAGAGGATGATTGTATAGATCCTAATACATTTGTTGATTTCGAAAGATTTACAATGAAGCAAACACTTTTTCCGTTTGGTATTGGGAATGCTAGTTTTATCGTATAATATGATATGCTGGCTCATCTATTTTCTATAAAATTCTTTTTTGGTGAGACTTATTAGAAATTTCCGCATATATGAAGAATTTAATGAATGAAACAAGGTAGAAACCCGAAACAGTGAATTATCCACAAGGAATTAATTAAAAATTTTTTGCTTGTAAAACTAACCAACACGTGGTACAATTTACTAAATTATTCAATCTGGAATCGGTCAAAAAATTATAAAAAATAGTAGTACAAATTTTTGTGATTTGTACTACTATTAAAAAAATTAAATTTATAAAAGGGAGGTAATTTATTATGAAAAAAGGATCGATTTTACTGATTATTTTAATGGTAATATTCTCCTTTATTCACCTCGCAAATGGTGGAGAGAAGGAAGAAGAAAAAAAGATCCAATGGAAATTTCTGAATGCGATACCTTTTGCCGAGGATTGGTATCGACAGGTTCTTGACCCATATATGGCAGAGCATCCAGAACAAAGCTACGAAATAACATCTATAATATGGTCGGATTTCTACGAGAAGTTTACCACAGCTGCGGCTACTGGAACTGAGATGGATGTAATTTTTCTCGACATCTCTCTCGTACCAGATATGAGTAAACCTGATGTTTTGCTTGATATAACAGACATGTTAGGGGACATACCAAATATCATTAAATTTGATCATCCTGCAGGTAGAATCTATGTTAATGACGGTCGTATATATGCAATTCCGATTCTTGGTATAGATACTATGGGTGTATTTTATAACAAGAAAATATTCCAGAAGTATGGACTCGAAATACCCGAAACCTACGAGGATCTGGTTGCAGTAAGTAAAGAGTTAAGGCGAAACGGAATAGGACCCTTTTTAACAAATGGAGAACCCTGGCAATGGTCTAACCTGGTGGGTGCTATTAACACACAAGTAATTGATAATTACGATCAATACATGATTGAGTTGGCTAACGGCAAGCATAAATTCACCGATCCTGAGTTAGTGGAAGGTTTGCGCTGGCTCAAAAGGTTTCGAGATGACGGTGTTTTTGTGGATGACATCATAGGTATCGATGAAAACACGAGTTATTCTATGTTCCTAACTGGTCAGGCAGCCATGTTCTTTCAAGGTAGCTGGATAGTACCTATCCTTAGTGACATGATTGAAAGTGAGGAAGAGCTTGAACAATTTGGTGTTATGCCTCTTCCATATCTTACCCCGGAACGCCGTATAGGTGCTCACGGATGTTTCTGTTATTCAATAGGTCTCTACAAAGATATTCCAGAAGAAAAGAAACAGCCTGCACTAGATCTTATAAGTTATATGACCAGTGCAGAAGTTAATAAGATTTTATCTGAACTAAGTGGTGCAGTGTCATCTACAAGAAAAGATGTACTAATTGAAATGACCCCTCTCACTGCTGAGTTTGGACCGATAGCACCATATACCTACGCTCCATGGGGCATCGGTGTTGGTCCAGCAGAGCTTTTAGAAATACATAGGCAAAGCTCCCAGGCAGTTGCTGGAGGGATAATAAGTCCGGAAGAAGCTGCCCAAAATGTACAAGTTGTTTTTGATAAAATTATGGGAAAATAAGCATTATCTTTCAATTAGAAATTAAATAGTGGTGCAACTTATAAATATAAACATGAACCTAACTCGGTGTTTGTGGAGATGGATACGTTTCCAGAAAGGGGTGTATTTTTTGAGCTGATGGCAGTTGTTATTCACTCAGTGCTGCATGCGAAAATAAAGCCGGGGGATTCAGTGGTCGTAAATGGCTCCTGCCCGATAGGTCTTCTTGCGATCAGGCAGGCGAATATCGTGGGAGCGTACAAGGGCATTGCAATTGGTAGAAGGATAAGACTTAGAATGAGCCTCGTCTAAATGATGGGATCAGATTTTACCGACTGTTTCAAAAATGTACCGATGCAAAAGGACATGTCTGATTTTGTGTTTGATACCTCCCTTAATGGGTAAGGCGCTGACGTGGAGATCAACACGTTGAGGCCTCCGCTCCCCGATTTCATCACCCACCTTATACTGATGAGGAGGCAAAAGGAATCCTTTACAGCAATAAAGGTTGGCATAAAGTTAGACAGTAAAGAGAACGTTAAATTGTTCTTGATCCGTCATTATAAATACATGAATGGGATTGTTGTTTAGGCCCGATCATCAGTGTAATACAAGGATTATTATAGAAAAAATTGTATAAACAGGAATATAAAAATGAGTAAGATCTATGATGAAATCTATGATTTTGTAAAGGATCTTGAGATAATCGACACACATGAGCATCTGCCGTCTTTTGAGCATTTAAGGGAAAAAGACACTGATGTGCTCAGAGAATACCTGCAGCATTATTTGAGCTGTGATCTGTTATCCAGCGGGTTGAGTCAAGATGACTATGAGAAGATCATGGACAATAAGCTGCCCATTATGGAGAAATGGAAACTCGTCGAACGTTATTGGGACTATTCGAGAAACACAGGTTACGCGCGGTCGTTGGATATTGCAGTCAAGACAATTTATGATATTGATAAAATATGCGGGGATACAATCGAAGAGCTTAATAAAATGTTCCTGAATTCATTAAAACCGGGGCATTTTAAAAAAGTCCTAAAAGAGAAATCAAAAATAAAGATCAGCCTTCTTCACGCCTCTTTATTTGAAAATGAGAAAACAGTATTTGACAGCAACCTGAAATGCGACCGTGATATTTTCAGGGATGTTTATCCGATAGACGGAATTGTTTTTCCACAAATGGGTGACGATATTTTGCGTATAGAAAAACAGTCCGGAATAACTATCTGTAGTTTTGATGATTTGCTCGAGGCCGCCATAAAGCTTCTTAACAACGCGTTGAACCACGGTGCTATCGCATTAAAGAGCGCGTTGGCCTATCAGAGGTCATTGCACTATGAAAGGGTAACAAAATATGAAGCTGAAAAGGAGTTTAATGATTTTTTTAAATATAAACATATGGGTACATATCTGCCTCAGGTGTGCCCCCTGGGGAAGAATTATCAGGATTATATGATGCATTACATGTTGAGGCTTGCCGGTAAAAAGAACCTGACAGTTCAGTTTCACACCGGTATTCAGGAGGGAAACGGAAACATATTGTCTCACAGTGACCCGTCCCTCCTCTCAAACCTGTTCCAGGAATATCCGGACGTTGATTTTGATATTTTTCATATGGGTTACCCGTATCAGAATGTAGTTGCCGCTCTTGCGAAGATTTTTCCTAACGTTTTCATCGACATGTGCTGGGCTCATATTATTTCACCGCGGGACAGCATAAACGCGCTGGCAAGCTGGATAGATTCGGTGCCGGTCAATAAAATAAGTGCCTTCGGTGGGGACTACGTCTTTATTGACGGTGTAGCCGGGCACCAGCATATAGCAAGAGAAAATGTGAGTAAGTCAATGGCGAGAAAAGTCGAAGAAGGGGCCTTCGATGTTGGTAGGGCGAAGGAAATATCCAGGATGATTTTTTATGAAAACCCTCTCCGGATATTCAAGTTGGAAGGCAATCTCTGATAATTAGTTCTTCGTGAACATTCCATGTTTTCTATTAATTAACGTGTCCTTAGATTATTAAGATAAAACAAGAATTATGCAACTTTTTATATTATAAGACATATAAAGAACTTTAACAAATATTGTGGCAATTCAACGTTTGGTAATTTATTCAACTAATGCTCCTCTTGTCAATCCACTTATAAAGTACCGCTGAAAGATTAAGAATATGATAATTACGGGCATCATAGACAGGCTCAAAACACTAAATAAATGGGAATAATTAGTAATGAAGCGAGTACTGAAAGTAAATAAACCCAATGGTAGGGTTCTAAGATTTGATTTTTGGATAAAGACTAAGGCGAGAAAGAACTCATTCCAGCATTCGAGAAATTCAAATATTACAACTGCTGATAAAGCTGGTAAAGATGTGGGTAAAATGATTCTTAAAAGGATTCGAATATTTCCACACCCATCAATGCGGGCAGCGTCGATTATTTCATCTTGAATTCCTCGAAAGTAAGTTGTTAAGATAAAGATCGATAGTGGTAGTCCACCAGCGATGTAAGGTAAAACCAAAGAGAAATGTGTATTCACTATTCCAAAGCTTTTCACTAAGCGAAACAGGGGAATTACCAGGATCTGTTGGGGTACCAACATTGTTATTATAAACATTAGAAACATAACATTGCTTCCCTTGAACCTGATCTTTGCAATACCAAATGATGCTAAAGCTGCAAAGATAGTTATAAGCAAAACGCTGGACATCGTAACAACAAGGCTGTTACGAAATAGGGTTCCAACATTAGCTGCTTTCCATGCCTTGAGATAATTCGTCCATTGAGGCTTAGCAGGCGGGCCCCAGATATTAGTATATATTTCTCTTTGAGTTTTCAATGAACTAAAGACCATCCATATAACTGGAAAACCCATCACAAAAGCAAATAATATTAAAAGAAAGTAACACACTAAATGAAATGGTAATCTTTCTTTATTTATCATGATCTTCCTCTTATTGTCTATTTCTTGATTTTTCTTTGCCGTCGGTGCCACAAAACCATGTTGAGAATTGAGATAGAAAATACAATAAAGAATAAGAAATAAGTTAGGGTTGCCGCGTAGCCGACTTTGTGAAACTTGAAGGCAACCAAATTAATATACGTTAGCATTAAGTGGGTAGAATAATAGGGTCCACCACGGGTGGTAACATATATTAAATCAAATGTATTGAAAGCTCCGACCACAATCAGGATAAGATTTATGAATGTGTATGGCCTGAGAAGTGGCCATGTAATAAAACAAAAATGTTTAAAACCTGTTGCGCCATCAACCTTGGCGGCATCTTTCACATCCTGTGATATGGTTTGAAGACCAGCTAAATAAACTACCATGTGCCACCCACTCCACTTCCAGATGTCAATTACCATAAGTGAGGTTAAAGCTGTCTTAGGGTTACCAAGCCAACTTTGTTGCAGGAAACCCAGTCCTATAAACGAGAGAAAAGAATTGGCAAGCCCAAATTTTGGGTTGTAAATCCAAGCCCATAATAGGCCCACCATAACAAATGACATGATAGGCGGAAGAAAGTAGATCGCCCGGAAAATTTTACTCCCACGCAGCTTACGATTTACTAGTAAGGCCAGTGACAAGCTAACTATAATAATACCCACACTAATTCCCACGGAATATAGAAGGGTATTCCTCACTACCTTTGGGAAGAATTGGTCCTCTGTTAGCATATATCTATAGTTCTCTAAGCCAATGAAGGTCATTTCAGAAAATCCATCCCATCTGTATAGACTAAGAACAGATCCCCAAATCATCGGCCATATCTTGAACAAGATAAATATAACTAATGCAGGTAAGACAAAAAAATACCCGATTATGTTATTCCGTGTCTTAATTTTCAACTTGAAATCCCTTAAATAGAATTTCTTTTTATAACACTGTATATTATATAAAAAATATCAATTCTTTTACGTTAATCTAATGAATCAGAATATTTGAGTATACAACGATGGCAAAATATATTTAAAATACTCAAATTCAAAATGCTTGTACTGTTATTTTATAGATGAAGAATTCGGCTTATGTTATGATCGTATTTTTGTCCAATTTTCTTTCTAGCTGCAAATCTAACATTGGTTTACAATGCTTTATTTCAATATTTTGAAATAAGATCATTTAAAAATAGTATTAACTGTTGCAGTGGCAATATAAGTAATTGATAAAACGTGAGTGCTACCTATCTTTTAAATTACATTTAAAAACTTTATCATGAGATATATAAAATAACAAGTATTTAATAATATTTCTGAGTACAGTAAAGTAGAAATCACAATGCACCGTGCAAAATAATGAGTAAATAATTACACCATGATTGGATATGATTATCGGATGTGGGAAGATGGGAAGATAAGATTTTTAGGGTAGTTTATATTCCGGTGGAAATTGTAACCAAATCCGGAAATAAAAGGAAATTTAATCTATCAACCAACTGCGAATTATAGTGTTGTTTTGTCATTTGTCTGATTTTCTGTCTGGTAAATAAATTGGGACAAATGTCTCAGTTAAAAGAAAGTATAAAAAGAATTGTAACTGCGGGGGAACAATTAAAACTATGCGGTAAAATGTTATTCATCCGGTGCATCAATAAATTGTTTAAGATAACTGACATCCCCAGTTTCCTCGTATTTTTCAACGAGTTCTTCGTGTCTCTTTAGTTCCTTGGGTAATTTACACTTATCATCTGTCTGTACCCCAGTATAGGATTCATCTTCTTTGAACCGCTAATTATGATTGGAATTTGAATTGAATATCCAATTTTCTCACCACTTGGAAAAATTTGAAAATTGATAATACTTAATTTAGACTTTATATATGAAAAACTGTTCTCAGCATTGACCTTGCTTAAGTTTGTATCATATCGTAAGAAATCATTAATATTTCAAGAATGAATATTTTGTACTTTGATAAATTTGTTAACCTCTTTCGAAGGATTAACATATGGAATATGAAAATTAAACAAAAACTAAATTAATAAGTGAAATAAAAGAGCTGATCCGAAAAGTTAATGAACTGGAAAAAGTAAAAGTAGAGTATAAGGAGGTAAAAAAGGAGTTAGCCCAATCCCAGCAATTTTATAAGAATATACTAAATTCCATAGACGACCCTGTTTTTGTAAAGGATGATCAATATAAATTGATATATTTCAATGATGCTCACTGTAGGATATTGAAGCGTGATAGAGAAGATCTCATTGGGAAATCTGATTATGATTTTTCTCCTAAAGAAGAGGCTGAAGTATACATAGAAAAAGATAATAAAGTTTTGAAAACTGGTAAGCCAGATTTAAATGAGGAACCACTGACTATTGATGGAGATAGGCATATCATTTCAACGAAAAAGTCTCTTTACAAGGATACTCATACAGGAGAAAAGTATAGTGTAGGTACAATAAGAGACATCACAGAACACAATCAGGCTGAGGAGGGAATCCGAGCATCATTAAATTAAAGGAAAAGAAGTACTGCTCCAAAAAATCCATCATCGCACTAAAAACAACATGCTGGTTATTTCCAGTTTGTTGAAAATGCAGATGAGAAAATATACGGATAGTAGCATCAGGCAAGCACTTAGTGAAAGTGAGGAGCATACTATGAATGCACCGTTAAACAAAATTCTCTGGACGAAGATCATCTCCTTGACCATCCTCACCATTGTGAGTTTATCACCACACTTGTATGCTCAAAAGAATCTCATCAAATTTGAACACCTCAACATCGAACAAGGACTTTTGAACTACGATGTACTGGGAATTGTCCAGGATGACAAAGGGTTTATGTGGTTTGCTACATTGGACGGGCTGAACAGATATGACGGATACAACCTTAAGGTGTATAGGCAAGACTCGGATGTCTCCGGCAGCCTGAGTGATAATCCGATTCGGGTCGTGTATAAAGACCGGACAGGCGTGCTCTGGATCGGTACGTTCAGCGGCGGGCTGAATCGATTTGATCGGGATACAGAGACCTTTACGCATTATCAGCACAACCCTGCTGATCCGAACAGCCTGAGTAACGACGGAATCCGCTCAATTTATCAAGATCGCACAGGGACACTATGGATCGGCACCAATGGCGGCGGGCTCAACCGCTTTGATTCCGAAACAGAGCAATTCATTCATTACCAACACGACCCCGATAACCCACGCAGCCTGGGGCACGATGTAATTTTTGTAATCAATGAAGATCGGGCTGGGGTACTCTGGATCGGCACTGAAGGCGGCGGTCTGAATCGTTTTGATCGGAAGAACGAGACCTTTATCCGCTATCAGAACAACCCCGACGATCCCCGGAGTCTGAGTCACAATAAAGTTCGGGCCATTTTTGAAGACCGGACAGGCGGGTTCTGGGTCGGCACGTTCGGCGGCGGGCTGAATCGGTTTGATCGGGATACAGAGACCTTTACGCATTACCAGCACAACCCCGCTGATCCGTATAGCCTGAATGACAATGACATCTTTTCGATTTATGAAGACCGGACAGGTGGGCTCTGGATCGGCACGTTAGGCGGTGGGTTGAATCAGTTTGATCGGGATACAGAGACCTTTACGCATTACCAGCACAACCCGGCTGATCCGCATAGTCTGAGTCACAATAACGTCTACACAATCTATGAAGACCGGACTGATGTACTTTGGATCGGTACGTTCGGCGGTGTCGACCGTCTTGATCGTGGGCAGAAGAAGTTTGCGCATTACCAGCACAACCCCGCTGATCCGAATAGCCTGAGTAATAATGATGTTCTGTCCATTTATGAAGATAAGACAGGTGTGCTTTGGATCGGCACAAATGGCGGCGGTCTCAACCATTTTGATCAGGAGACGGGAACGTTTACGTATTATCAACACGACTCCGCTAAACCGGGCAGCCTGAGTAACAATAGTGTCTGTGCCATCCGTGGAGACGGATTGGACGCACTCTGGATTGGAACCTGGGGCGGCGGTCTCAATCGATTTGATCGAGAGACGGAGACGTTTACCCATTATCGGCACAACCCCGATAATCCTCACAGTCTGAGTGACGATGTTATTATGTCAATTCATAAAGACCGATCAGGAATCCTCTGGATCGGCACCTGGACCGGTGGTCTCGATAAGCTTGTTCTGAACGAAGCTAAAGGATTTGATCGGGAAGCCGCGACGTTTGCGCATTACCAACACAACCCCGCTGATCCGAATAGCCTGGGCAGCAACAGTGTTATGTCAATCTATGAAGACCAGACAGGGGTGCTCTGGGTCGGCACGGTGAACGGCGGGCTCAACCGTTTTGATCATGAAACAGAGACATTTATCCGCTACAAGAATGATCCCGATAATCCGAATAGCCTGAGTCACAATTTTGTCAGGTCAATCTATGAAGACCGGGCAGGCGTGCTCTGGATTGGGACCTGGGGCGGCGGCCTCAATAGATTTGACCGGGAAAGTGAACGATTTGTCCGTTACACAGAGAAAGACGGCCTGCCGAGTAATGTGGTTGGGGGAATATTGGAAGACCGACAGGGGAATCTCTGGCTCAGTACCAGTCGGGGGTTGTCAAAATTCAACCC
>SDBT01013162.1_pt1 | contig 13271 bp, 16 predicted proteins | sample 2277101 | NCBI WGS metagenome assembly SDBT01 (sample SAMN10404973, study PRJNA504765) | marine sediment metagenome | isolation source: marine sediment core GS10_PC15, 103 cmbsf | place: Arctic Ocean: Southern Knipovich Ridge | collected 2010 | reverse complement strand
CATCAGAAACAATTCTAAATAGTCTTCATCTAATTTAATAAATTCTTTATTCTCAATAAAATCTAAATTCTTTTGACACCATTTTATATCATCCGAAAATATTAAATATAATGGATTTAATATTTTTTCGTTTATTATATCAACTGCTTTTTGATAATAAGTTAATGGAAGATTGGTGTGGACATATGAGATTTGTAAATAATCAGTTCTTCGAATATGTAATGAAATTGTGATTTTATTTCGATAAGGTTCATAAATATTATTAAGTTTTTGGATATCTTTATCTGATAACTTTATTTGATCACGAATATCTTGGATTGTCAATGAATCAAAATATTTAGGTGATTGAAAATAACCATTTAATAAATAATTTTTATGCGTTTTTAATTCTATCGGATAGTAATTAAAACTTTTTTCATTAATTTGTTGATAATTTTTAACGGATGACAGTTGAAGGTGTGGAAATAATTGTTGATAATATGTATGCCGTTTACTATCAAGTTTATATTTATTTGGAAAAACAGGTAATAAATTATATTTTTTTGCCAAATTTAATACACAACAGATTTGAAATAATTGATTACCTAATCCTCCTTTTAAATTTATTGTCAACATATAGATATATATATGCTAATTAATTTTGATTATCTTAAAAATAAATACTCCCTTGATATCAAAGGTATCATGCATATAGGTGCACATCAATGTGAAGAATTAAATGCATATCTTAATCTAGGTTTGCAGATTGAGGATATTATTTGGATTGAAGCAAATTCAGATATTTATTTGGATTGAAGCAAATTCAGATATTTATACCAAAATGATTAATAAAAATCCAAAATTAAAAATTTATAATGAAACAATTAGTAATCAAGATGGCAAAGAATATGAATTTATTGTAACAAATAATTACCAATCCAGTTCGATATTAGAATTACAATATCATAAGAAAGCTCATCCACATATTCATGAAATTAGTAGAAAAAAAGTAAAATCTATCACGATTGATACATTTTATCAAAAAGAAGGAGTCGATCCAAAAAAATATAATTTCATTAATATTGATATCCAAGGCGCAGAACTTTTAGCATTGAAAGGAATGATTAAGAATATTCAATATGTTGATTATTTTTATTTGGAAGTTAATCAAAAATATTTATATAAAGATTGTGCTTTGATCAATGAAATTGATAGTTTTTTGGATAAATATGGATTCAAAAGAATGGAAACAAAAATGACCAGATATAGTTGGGGCGATGCTTTTTATATTAAATCTCATTTGATAGATTTATAATTGGTAGTTCTCAATTCGATATCGCTATGACTACTATATTGTGTTATAATAGAAGGTTTTACTATATATATTTGATAATTTTTGGTAAACTTTATATCTCTATATAATATATCAATTTCTCTTTCATATTCTTCTAAAAGATCAATAATATGTTGATAAATATTATTGGTATTTTGTAAAGCATAGGCATGTGTAGTATTAGTTCTAATTGATTTATATATCCAGTTCGATATTTTTTTACCAACTTTAATATAATTCCCACCTAAATATAACATATCATATTCTATCTTTTTATTATCTATTTCAGTGATAACTTGATTAAAGTTATTTATGAATTTTTTAGTGAAAAATGCATCATCTTCCAAAATTAATATTCTTTGAAAACTATTTTCTTGTGCATCTTTAACTACATGTAGATGACTTAATCTGCATCCAACCTTACCTATTAAAGCTTGGTTTCTTTTTTTTCCACCAACGTTAGTACCCATATGGGAATATAATTTTTTATCAATTTCTTCTAGTATAGGTTGGATAGCATTAAATCTAATAAAATTGGTGATATTTAATTCCTCCAATTGTTCTGTTATTCTTTTCCATCTATCTTGTCGAGATTCTAGGTTTATGATGTATATCTTATCAAAATATTCATTTATATCAGTCATATCATATTTTTTATTTTAATTTATTAACATGGTTTTATTAAATAAAAAAAATATATTCTTTTATTATAATGAGTTTATCTAAACAAATTGATGGAAAAAACATTTTGATTACTGGTGGAACAGGTTCTTTTGGTAATAAAATGGTTGAAATTTTATGTAAAACTTATAAACCTAAGAGGGTTATCATATTTTCCAGAGATGAATTTAAACAATCAATAATGCAAAAAAAATTCATTGGATCTGAATATTCTTGTTTGCGTTATTTTATTGGAGATATTAGAGATTGTAATAGATTAGAATATGCTTTCAAAAATGTTGATATTATTTTTCACGCTGCTGCTTTGAAACAAGTTCCTGCTCTGGAATATAATCCTATTGAGGCAGTTCGAACTAACATTTATGGTGCTGAAAATATTATTACAGCTGCTATTAAAAATAATATTAAAAAAGTTATTGCTATTAGTACTGATAAAGCCGTTAACCCCGTTAATTTATATGGCGCTACGAAAATGTGTTTCGAAAGATTATTTATTGCTGCTAATAACTTATCTGGTGAAAATGGAACTATTTTCTCCGTTATTCGTTATGGAAATGTCTTGGGAAGTAGAGGTTCAGTCATTCCTCTTTTTTTTGAACAACGACATAATAACGTTTTAACCATTACTGATCCTAATATGACAAGATTTACTTTAACATTAGAAGATGGTATTAATTTTGTTTTGACTAGTTTATGTCATATGATTGGAGGAGAAATATTTATACCTAAATTACCAAGTTATAACATTATGCAGGTCGCTAATATTATTTGTCCCAATTGTGAAAAGAAAATTATTGGAATTAGACCCGGAGAAAAGATTCATGAATCTCTTATCGGAAATGATGAATCTCATCTTGCTTATGAGTTTGATTCCTTTTTTATTATCACCCCCTTTATCAAAATAAAAGTCAGCCAAAATTATGAGGAAAAATATAAAAATCTAAAACCACGAAAACTTGAACAAGATTTCGTTTATTCTAGTCAAAATACAGATAAAATTCCAAATGATCAATTGGAAAAATTAATTATGACAATGCTGCCCTAACTTTTTCACAACCTTTTCCGTCCACAATTTTTAAACATTTTTTGCTTTTGTTTATTAATAATTCAGAATGTGCACAATATTGATTTATTAATGATATTAATTTATTTTCATCCCATTCATCATAATTACCTAAATAATCTATCACACTTAATTTCTCTAAATTATTCGCTATATTGATTTGATTATCAGCTAAAGTAATTACTATACTTGGGATTCCTAAATAACATCGTTCATATGATGATATTCCAGTTGATCCAATTGCTAAATCACTTTTGTTTAATAATTCTTCAATGCCGGTTGGGTTTTGATATAATTTGATATTCGGAAAATTTTTGATTTCTTTTTCGAGTTGTTGAAAATACTGATAATATGGTCCAACAATGATATCAAAATCTATATGGCGCATTATTTTTATTTTATTAAATACTCGTTGAGTTAAATTAACAGAATCACTTCCTCCAAAACATATATTTATTCTTCTCACATGTGTTCTTTGATATCTGGAAAGTTCTTTTAGTTTAGGATTTAATAAAACATATTCAGGTCCTAGTAGGATTTGGCAATCTTTGGGAACTAATTCTTGGTAGGGATTGTTTTCGTATATATTTTGATCCAATAAAATATCGCAATTGTGCTGTCTGTTATAAATATCATCTATAACTAATATTTTGTTAACATATTTCTTCATTTTACTTTCCAATTGATAATCTATTGAATAATGATCAACGATTAGTAGATCAATTTTATTAGTCTGGAAATATTTCGTCATATCCTCTTCATTTTCTATATACAGTATGGGATATGGCACTAACTTTGAAAAATCTTTTAAAATAAATATAATTTCGCAATTTTCAAAACTTGATTTTATTAAATTCATGCATCTTTTCAAATGACCAAAACCTAATTCACTATTACCATCAGTTCTAACTGCTATCCGCATTATTATATAAAAGATCTTTTATTTTTGTATTCCATCCATTTGTTAATTCTGGACGTTCTGATAATTTATGTTTTGTTCCATCATTAAGATCTTGCGGAATATTATTACATGTACATATACGAATATATTTCCATTGTTCTTGGAATAACATTATAATTTCGTTTTGTAACTTTTGATAAGAGGATCCTAAAGTATCATTTTCGATATCAAATTCCACTTCTTTTTGCGCTATTATATTACCTGTATCTAATCCAGCCGTCATATAATGAAGTGTTACTCCTTTTTTAGTATCTTCTATAAAACTCCAAAGATTCGGATCTGCTCCTTTATTCCAGGGTAAATATGATACATGTAGATTAATAATTCTGTTGGGAAATAAATCTATTATCTCCTTTTTCACTATATGACGATATCCATAACTCACAATAAAATCAACGTCCGCAACTGAATCAATTGTTATTTTATCCGATATTTGTGTTACATCTTCACCAAAATTTCTTAACCAAGGAATCAATGGATTATTTTGTTCTCCTAGAAATAAAACCCTCATTTTTGAGTTTTCCATCAATTCCCATGATAAAGGGGTTCCATATTTAATATTTTCCGTTGCAATTGAGCCTATCACATGATCATAATATCTTGTATGTAATCCACAACCAGGGCGAATGGATTTTACATTTTCGATTGTAAATCTTTCACCTTTTTTGATGTCTTTAACGATAAAAAGAGAACGTCTAAAGATATTACTTTTTTTTTCATTTGTTGATTTTTCATATTTAATTTTACCGATCGCTTTTTCCACTTTACGCACTGATTCTACCATCTCTTTGAATTCATGCGGTTCTAATGAAAATTTATCATCCGGGCTTCCACTATCTCTAGAAAGTGTAAAATGTTTTTCTATTAAATTCGCCCCCATGCATACTGATGCTATGGGAACTTCAACTCCTATTGTATGATCTGATAATCCAGCAATGACGTTAAAAGTTTCTGCAATATTAGAAATTGTTTTTAAATTTGCATCTTCAATTGGAGCTGGATAGGAACTTGTACATTTTAATACACATATATCTTGTGTTCCATTTTTTCTTAATACATCTATTGCTTCAGCTATTTCTGGTAATTCTGTAATTCCGGTTGATATAATAACTGGTTTCTTAGTTTGTGCTATTCTTTTTAATAGAATATGATCCATTACTTCGAATGAAGCAATTTTATAAGCTGATACACCTAGAGTTTCCAAAAAATCAACTGCTGTTACATCAAATGCCGAACTAAAAAAATCTAATCCCAATTTAGTCGCCTCTTCTTTTAATTTAGGAAACCATTCCCATGGCGTATAAGCCTTTTGATATAATTTATATAATGTCATTCCATCCCAAAGTGTTCCTGATTTTATTTGAAAATATTCATTATCACAATCAATGGTAATAGTGTCAGGAAGATATGCTTGGACTTTGACTGCATTTGCACCAGTTGTTTTTGCAGCACGAATTAATTCAATCGCTTTTTCAAAATTTTGATTATGATTACATGATAATTCTGCAATAATATAGGTAGGATATCCTTTACCAATTATTGTGTTATTAATTTTCATATATATAATATTGCGAAAAAAATAAAAGTAAAAATTATATGGAAGATAAATTAGCCATTTTTGGAGGAACATCTATTAGAAATACTTTTTTGCAATATGGAAAACAAACAATTGATGATAGTGATATTAATGCAGTTGTTACTGTATTAAAAGAAAATAAATATTTAACTACTGGACCATATGTTGATTCATTTGAAAAAGAGGTTGCTACATTGACAAATACACAATATGCAATTGCTGTGGCTAATGGAACTGCTGCCTTGCATTGTGCTATTTATGCAGCTGATATAAAAAAAAATGATGAAGTTATTGTTACGGCATTAAGTTTCAGTGCAAGTGCGAATTGTATTATTTATCAAGGTGCTACTCCAGTCTTTTGCGATATAGATGAAAATACATTAAATATTGATCAAAATCAAATAGAACAATTAATTACTCCCAAAACTAGAGCTATCATTACGGTAGATTTTATAGGACAATTATGTAATTATGAAAAGATTCGCGAAATAGCAAATAGATATAATTTAATTTTAATCCAAGATGCAGCACATTCATTTGGTATTGTTAATAATCCACTAGCAGATTTAATAACTTTTAGTTTCCACCCAGTAAAAAATATTACAACAGGTGAAGGCGGAATGATAATTACTAATAATTTAGAATATGCAAATAGAATGAAAAGATTTAGAAGTCATGGAATTGATAATGATTATAAAAATCGCCATTTACACTACTATGATATGATAGATATTGGTTATAATTATAGAATTACCGATATACAATGCGCATTAGGATTAAGTCAATTGAAAAAAATCGATCTTTGGATTGAGAGAAGAAAAGAGATAGCCAAATATTATGATCTAAATTTACAAGATTTAAATAAATATTTAGTACCATTGAAAGTAGAAAATAATTGTGCATATCATATTTATGTTATAAAACTTAATGAAAAACTTGATAGAGATTTTATTTATCAAGCTTTATTAGCATAAAATATTGGTGTTAATGTTCATTATAAACCTATTTATTTACATTCTTATTATCAAGGTGAATTAGGATATTCAAAGAATTTATGTCCAATTGCTGAAAAGATTTATTCAAATATTTTAACTCTGCCTGTTTTTCCAACAATAGTTCAACAAGATCAAGATGATGTAATAAAATCGATTAAAAAAATAATAAAATTTTGTAATATTAAATGAAAATAACTTGGAAGAAATATCCAAGCATTCCTCTTGGTATAGAAGAAACATTTTTTAATATCATCAATAATAATTTAGTATTTTCTTGTGGATATAATGGTGGTATTAAATTTTCTTATACTGCAAATTTCAAAGATAGTAAAAAAAATAAATATATTAGAGAACTAAAACAATCGACCTATTTGTATGATTTGTTAGGTGATAAAAAACAATGGATTCCACTTTCAGATTTTCCTGGGATACCTAGACAAGGAGGAAGATGCGTTGTTATTAATGATGTTATGTATTGTTACGGTGGTTATAAATTTATGCCAAGTGCCATTCATTATAATAAGGGTATTCCTAAAAAATCAGTTCCAAGTTCTTTATCTGATGGATATTCCTTAAAACTAATAGATTCGAAATGGATGTGGGAAAAATTACCCGACATACCTGAAAAATTAACTAATTTTGGTATGACTGCAATTGGAAATAATATTTATATATGTTGTGGCGCTTTTATAGATATAGATAGAAAAAGTTGGCAACCAATTGTTACTAAAAATAATGAAAGATTTGGTTATAAACTATATCGTTTAGATATTTCTGAATTAAAAAATGGTTGGATAGAATATGATACCTTTCCGGGCACTTTAAGAATGAATCCAGCTTGTACTTCGATCAATAATAATATTTATATTATTGGAGGAATATATCCTAACCCAAATTGGACTTATAATAACAGACAAATAAGATTTTATAATGTATTAGATAATTGGAAATACAATATTATTGAAAAAAAATGGACAAAAATTAATTTAGATATTTTTAATAGATATGGTAATTGGGGTTGTAGTAATGATAAAATAGTTTATCAAAATAGATATATAATCTTATTAGGTGGGTTTGCATATGATAAAACTATAGAAATGGGTAAAATTATAAATAATAAATTAAAATCGAATCGTATATGCAATTATTTTATAGTTTATGATACAGAAAAAAATATTATTCTAAAAAGTAATATTAAGTTATTTGCTAACATTAATATTCCGGATTACTTAATCGTGGATAATAAAATTTATCTAATAGGTGGAGAATCACAAAGATACACTTTTGATAACGAAAAATTTGGAGTACATTCTGATATTTTTATCATGGGAAATATTATTACTTAAACGATTTTCTGTTCAATGTGTTGATTTATTTTTATCCAATCCGGATTTGCCTTCAAAATATCAATACAATCTTCTAATAAAAAATTTGGATTTCTAAGATATAGTGAATTGTACATTAATTTGATTAATCTATAATCTTCAATAGTATCTACTGTCAATCGATAGCTACTATAATCGTTATTATTTTTAATATTCAGACAATTATATTGCTGATAATGTTTTACTATATACAAAGTGACATGTTCTCGATATGATTCATCTTCTATATTTTCATAAATATTTTTTAAAATAGAATATTTAAATATTTCTGTATCTAATCCTCGTGGATAAGTTCTTTCAATTATATTCGATACATAATCATATTGTCCTTCTTTAAATGTTTGGATAATTAGATCAACTACAGCCGGGTCAATTAAAGGACAATCTCCGGTAATTCTGACAATTCCATCTAAAGAATATAATGTTGCGGCATGATAATATCTTGATAATACATCTGGTTCTGATCCACGAAAATAATTAATATCAAGATTTTTGCATAACTCGATGACAGGATCATCCTCTTTATTAGTTGTGGTTGCAATTATAATTGTATCTGACAATTTTACTTTTTTCAATCTTTCAATTTGTAATTCCAACATTGATTTATTATAAATTAAATCCATTAATATTTTACCTGGTAATCTAGTAGAAGTCATTCGTGCTTGAACTATTATTCCAATTTTCATTAAGTATGATATAATAAGAAAATAAAAATAAAAATATTAATTATATATCATGAATATATTAGTTGATAAAATTAATACCATTACACGAGATTTAAATAATCTCAATTTAAAACCTGATGTTAAGAATAAAAAAAGACAAGAAAGAACAGATTTAATACAACAACTAATCAAAGAAAAAGAATTTAATAAAGATGAAAAATATTTTTTATTACCTTATGTCAAGCCTGATTGTTTTGTCAGTTATAATATTGCGATCGTTGGTAATTCAATTAATCTTAAAACTCAAACTTATGGAAATGAAATAGATCAACATTCAGATATTGTTAGATTCAATTATGCACCAGTTAAAGGTTTTGAACAATATTGTGGTTCTAAAAGTACTTTTCGAATTTGTGGATATCCAGCATTGAGTGGAACCAAACCACCACATCATCCTAAAATGGATAATATTGTATATGATTTAAAATCTATTCTAGAAAATAATAAAATTCTGATATTTTACCATAGATCCAACCAACTTACAACAGCTTTAAAAAATAGAAAAAGTTATGAGGAAAAAGGAAATACATTTTTTTCCATCCAGTGGGATATAAAAGCTTTTAATGATATTCTAAAATTTTTAAATATCAAACTAATGAATCAAAATCCTCAATGTGGAACTGGTATAATGTTATTATTGGCAGATTTAAGTATCATCCCTGATATCTACGGTTTAGATACTAAAAAATGTAAAGATAATTATTATTATTATTGGGATGATAAAAATAAAAAATGTACTAAAATGTCAACTTCACATAATTATAATGATGAATTTAGAATACCTTTGGAATTACAAAAATTAGGGAAAATAAATTTGATAACTTCCAGCCAATAATTCCGTAAAAATCTGAAGAATAAAATATATAAAGAAAATATAAACATATCTTATAAATGACCAACGAAGAAGAAAAGAAAGTTTACCCTATCTACAATCCAACCAACATTTGGCTTGAAAAGAAACACATTCAAGCCATTTTAAATCAAACCGATATTAAAAATAAAATCGGTGATTTATCTATTTATCAGAAAGCTTTTGTTCATATTTCTTATTCCAAAAACTCTAAAAAGAATAAGAAATTCCTTTATAGCAATAATCAAAACCCCAATAATGTTATTATTGGCACCGTAGATAATCCTAACCCTACCAGGATGGGAGGAAATAGTGATAGTGACAATGAACATGATTATAATGATTGTCTCCCCATTCAAAATGAATCTAATGAACGTTTAGAGTGGCTCGGTGATGGTATTTTACAATCTGTCATTGCATCTTATTTGTGGAAAAGATATCCCAAACAAGATGAAGGCTTTTTGACTAAAACTCGCAGCAAACTCGTTAAAACCGAATCTTTAGCCCGTCTCGCTAAACACTATGGATTAGAAAAATATATCATTATGTCTCAATATGTCGAACAAGCATGCAATGGTCGTGCGAATTCTCACATTTTAGAGGACACCTTTGAAGCCTTAATTGGAGCTCTTTATGTTGATTTTGGTTCTAAAAACGAATCCGCAGGATACACAATTTGCCATAAATTTATTATCAATACTATTGAAGCCGTCGTAGATTTAACAGACTTGATTCTGTATGATGACAATTATAAAGATCAATTGATGAGATTTTATCAGAAAAATTTCAATGGCAAATATCCTATCTATACTGAAGAATTAAGAAATGAAGAAAATAAAAGTTTCCAAATGTATGTAACACATCCTGTGACCAATAAAATTGTTGGTCGCGGGAAAGCTCAATCTAAAAAGAAGGCGGAACAATTATCCGCTAAACAGGCTCTATCTTATTTCAATATCTAAAAAAAATTTGATTATATTTCTGCTAGTTTATTTTTATCCATGTTTATCTACTATTGCTTGTTCAATTTCTTTCTATTCTGTTTTAGTTTGAATCTTCTCAACAGGTATTATACAGATGATGATATTACAATTCAGAGTCGGCGTTATAGTTCTATTCATGCGTTTTCTATTTCTCTACTCATGTTTATACATATTTTATTTCCATATCAATTTCTTATAGAATATGGCCTAAGTTTAACAACTGCCTATGCCATATTCGATCTAGCCATGATTATTTCCCATTCCAAGCTCTATCGGGAAACTAGACCTAGCATTTATTTTCATCATCTCGCCTTAGGTTTCTTACCTGCATGGACAATAGATAAACCATTTTATTACCTATGTGCTGAATATGGTTTATTATCAGAATTTTCAACCCTTTTTCTAAATCATACCTGGATTCTAAAAAAGAAAAAAGCACCTGCGAATCAAATCAGATTTTGGTCTATTCTAACTTTAGTTAGTTGGGTTTTGTTGAGAAATGTCAATTATACCTATCTACTTTATCTCTATTTGTTTAATACTGATTGGATTCCTCTAATGGCTCTGATTTATATCTGGAGTGTTAATGTCAATTGGTTAGTCAAAATGTTAAGAAAATATTATCAATATTATATTAAAACTGCTTATAATTTATTTTTAACCAATGAAAAATATTCTTGACACCAATCGTCATAAACACCTACTTGTTGTACAAGTTTTTCCATCTTTTCCCAAGATTTTAATTTATTATCTCTGAAGATATGACTATCAATATCTCCTGGTTGATAATCTCTCCAATTTATCCTATCTATTCTGTTTACATATCGCATGTTAAATATTTTACCATATTTTGGATCTGTTTTTCTGATAAATTTTTGGGTCTCTTTTTCGTATCCTGGCCAACCTTTTATTAATTCAGTAATAAAAGGTTGATCTCTTTTCTCTCCAATATCAAAAAAATTTTTTTCATTTAATATTTCCTTCCAAGTTTTAACATCAGCACCTAAATAACACATTGGATATTCCACTTCATCGGGGGCCATTCCTTTTGCATTTAAAATATGTAATTTCTTATTCCAATTTATTGCAGTATTAAAATGTTGATAAGATAATGGATACATATCTGCATCACTAATTATTAAATAATCATCCTCTTTCAATTGTTTTTCAATTAAAACTGCAAACAATCTAATATTTTGTGATAATCGAACTGTATTATTGATATTCGCAAATCCTTTTTTGAAAAATTTGTATTGCGCACCAACTTTTTTTGTATTTTCTACGACAAAATCTTCAATTTCATCTATGAAATAAACAATTGGTTGATAACTGATTAAATTTTTCCACAGATGACACACGATGGGTATTTGTCGGCTATAAGCTATGTTGCTATTGGCAGATAAAATAACATATTTCATTGTTGATATATATATGCTAATAGATTAAATCCTTTTGCATTTCCTGTTGTGTAATTAATGTAAGTTGTGATGGTATGAATAATAAAGAATGCAAGGAGAAAACGATTTTGATTTGCGATTGAAAAATTATTTAGTAATATTGAACCCCCGAATAATAGTAACAGCAGTATAACAATATTGATAGGTTTAATTGCCAACATAAATAAAAATCCTAGTGCTAATGTAGTAGAACCTGGTGTAAAAAGAAATAAAGGTAAGATTGTTGACAGAAAAATAACGACTAATAATTTTAATAATAACATATTATATTTATTGATATAAAAAAAACAAAAGATTGAATCCCCTTTCTCCTCGCGTTTTATAATGAATATAAGTGGCATAGGTATAAATGATAAATAATCCTATTAAAATATAATTTTGTATTGTAATTGAGAATTTACTTAATATAAAAGTTGTGACCAATAAGAATAAGAAAAGTTTGATAATATTTTTGGGTTCTATAATAAGACTAAATAATTGAACTAATGTTAAAGAAGCGCCGCTTGGACGAAACAAAAATAATGGTAAAAGTGTAGAAATGAATATGACAGCTAATAGTTTGAAGAATAGCATATAATTTTTACGTAGATAATTTGTAAAAATTGTAACTATTGAAAGCTAAACCAATTATTATTTCTATCAAAAAGATAAATCTAATAATATCTGGAATATCTTGTGTCAAATAAATATAAAAGAAAATAGGATACATAACAAAAACATTATAAAGTCGATGAATTTGAAATTTACCATGAATCGGATGGGTAAACATTTGATAAATAAAAAATGGTTTTTCAATTACTTTTTGGTAAACATATAGATAGTTGCTTAGATTATATAAAATTGTATTAATTCCAGTAATATACATAAACCATTTCAAATAAAAATTTTTAGTATAATATCCAACTAATAATTGTATTGGACCTATTATAAAAATATCAATTAATCGTATCATCTATACGTTTAGCTAATTTTTTGTTTATTAATAGTTCAATCAAAATATCTCCATGACATTTATTTTTTTCACACCAACATCCTAAAATTTTCCCATCTAATTCTTCTAATTGATTGTATAAATCAGTATTGTGAATGAGATATTCTCTAAAAAGTTCTAAACATTTTTTTAATCCATATTTTTTGACGGGATATGGATTGAACCATTTACTTTTATCTGCACCCTTGACATAAAAACTCATATTTCTTCCAATATAAATATGATTTGGCTTTTTCAACCAATCTTCTAAATCTTGATAGCCAAGTTTTTGTAGTTCTTTTTTACGGATATT
>SDBT01013161.1_pt1 | contig 13271 bp, 19 predicted proteins | sample 2277101 | NCBI WGS metagenome assembly SDBT01 (sample SAMN10404973, study PRJNA504765) | marine sediment metagenome | isolation source: marine sediment core GS10_PC15, 103 cmbsf | place: Arctic Ocean: Southern Knipovich Ridge | collected 2010 | reverse complement strand
CGATTCTCAATGCACCGGGACACGAAGCAGCTTCCCAGTGACATGAAGCAGTCCATATATCCGTATACCATGCCCATTATCCAATGACCTCCTGCCAGTGATAGACTCCGAGCGGGGCGATCGCAATATGGTGCTCCACCCTGTCGCGTAAAAGTTCCGGCCCCAACGTTTCCAACGCGTGCCCGACGGTCCCCGGATCGCAGGGCTTGAGATTCGACTTACTGAGTGCGGCGTCGTCTGTCGCAATCACCGACGTTTCGATCTCCTGCGGTAGCAAGAACCCGAAGTGCTCGGCGAACTGCTCCTCGCCATAATACCGGATGTAACCCGACAGGGACGACCGAAAGATGGTCTTCGTCTGCCGCAATTGCATCTGGATGACCGCCATGCTTGTGGAGATTAGTGACCATCCGCCACCCTCGGCACGACCGGCAAAACCCCCTATATCATCGGTGGCATTGACGGAAAGCGGTATCGGCTGCCCGGGACGGTAGTCCGCTGGATCCCAGGATGGACCATTGAATGGTGGCCGTAGTTTCTCGTAGCAGGCGACTTCGGTCCACGAGCCGTCAAACAACTGCTCCGACAAAATGGTTATCCACTCTGGCGATGCGAAGTTGATCGCCATCGTGGTATCGTGCCGGCAGACTCGATCGGGACTGATCTCCATTAGAGTGAGTTCTTTCAGAAACTCGTTGGCCCATCGGTTTGACGCCGGTTGCTGTCCCATGTCGAACCGCAGACACAGCGGCTGGTTCGTTTTCTTTGCCATCGTCCACGCGGCCAGGTAGCTCCGTAGCGTGCCGATGTGGGCTGGACCTGATGCGTTCGGGGCAAACTCGACCATTATTATCCTATTCCTTCCGCTTTGGCGAGAGAAATCAACAGGCTTTCAAAACACGTGAACCCATAACCTGACCCGTCTGGGCATTCCGACCGGGGCAGCCACTCACAACCAGGATGCAACTGTCCGGCGAATGACTGACCGAGTTTGTCCTTGCAATGGTGTTTCTCGGCATAGTATAGACCGCCCACGACTTTGACAGTAACGCTCCGGTCGGTTAGGTCGTCAAACGGATACCGTTGGCTCTCGGTATCAGCGGTTGACGCCACTAGAAGCTTGAACTCCCAGATCATTTTGCATGCTCTAGTACTCAATCGCATTGGTGGTGCGAACTCGATCATGTTACATACTCCCATGGGGGGGCAAGGTCGAATCGCCTGATGTCATCCGCGTACAACTCGGCAACTTCGTCTCGGAGTTTGTCGTCGTAGAAATGCCGGTAGTCCGGCCACGACTTGAATCCCCGTAGCGACGTCATGGACGAATCGGCAACCGTTGACATGGTCGACATCCAGTCCGGCAACGGGTCCCAATCCTGCGCATTATCACAAGGTAGGATGTACTGACCGGGGCCGAAATAGGCACGGGCAACACTGGAAAATGTTTCCGGCGTGCATACGGCACCGGGCACGAATGGCACGTAGTCGGCGATTGGCATCCAATGCACATTGGGGATATAGCGGCACACCTGGACGAACTGGCGAAACGTCAGTGCATCGGATGCGCCACCGAACACCTCGGCGGCCTTGACAAACCGGGAGTCCCACCGGCGCGCCACAATCCAGCGGAACGCGGAAACGAGCCGAGTCCATGGGTCGCGAGCGACAAGCAGCGATTTGTATTCCATCAGGATGTCACACCGATGCCTCCACATCATCCTGTTCAACCGGTCTGTCTCTCTGCCGTTAGTGTATGTCGCGAACCATGATCGAACGCTATGGCTGGCACACTTGGGGATACTGCTGACAATAATCTGGCGATGGTGATCCGCTTCCCAGCTTCCCCATGTTTCGTTTTCTGAAATCCGATGAAGCCATTTCACGACAGACCCTCCTCTGCCTTTGTAATGGCTACCATAGCTTCTTTGAATGTAGAGAACTTGTACATCCGACGCTTGTCATTGTCATGGTCATCGTGCCATTTGCCAGTGCGACCCAACACAAACTGTTTTCCATCGCCATAGCTCTTGCCAGCAACATGTCGCCCAACAATGAACTTGCCGTCGTTGTGTATTATCCCGATTTCGTCGTTATCATTCCACTTCATGCCAATCTCTCCGCTTTGTCGATGGCCGCCATTGCCTCTTCCAGTGTCTTGAACCTTGCCTGCTCAAAAGAGTCATGGCCCCACACGCCGTCAGCCGTCAGCTTGCCATGAAACCCCAGGTAGTGCGGATCATTGTAGTCCTCCCAACAATCGCCATCAACTTCGTACCGCCCTTCGGGGTATTCTATGGGACCATCTTCCGTGGTGAATGGTCCTGTAGAAAAGGTGATGGTGGTTTTAGTGGTCGGTTTCAGTTTCATCCTACATGCTCCAAAACCCGCTCGGCAAACCGCTTGCCGTTGTACTCCCGCAAGACGTACTCCTGCGCCGCCTTAGCGATGGCCTCCCGCTTGACGTCATCGGCCAGGAACTCCGCAGCCGACTCTCGGAATCCAGCGATGGTCTGATAGGTTGCCACCTCGGGCAGACACGAAACAATCCCATGGCAGTCGTCGCTCAACAGAAACGAGCCCGACGCTATCGCCGCCGTGTCTCGCGGACTGACATAGCCCTCGGCTTCGATCTGTGGATGATGCGTCACGGTGATTTTCGACGACGCGAATATACCCGGCATCTCGTCCGTCGCGCGGAATCCACGGAAGGCCGTCCGGGGCATTCGAGGGAACGACTCACGGCCCCACCCGCCGTAGACATGCACCCTGCCGAGGTCCGCAGACGCCTCGATCAGTTCCGATCGCTTGACCCGCTCCGTCAGCCAGCCGGCCTTCCCGCCGTATAGGGCGTAGAAGCTCAGACCGATGTCACACCGCTCGTGCGGCAATGGTTCAACACTTCCGTGATACCGGCGCGACACCGGCGGCAACGTCCACATCGCTTCGATGCCGCGATCGGCGTAGTGCTTGATTGACGACCGGCATCCGGTGACGGCGTGGGTGAAGCCTCGCGACCAGTCCTCGCCCCAGACCAATGACAACGGGTCGTCCCATGAGAATCGTACCGTGGGGCAGCCCAAGGACTCTACAAGGCCGTCCGGTCTATCCTCTTTGGAATACCACCATATTGCCAGTCGAGGCTTTACAGTGGCCACCACGGCCCTAACATGGGTATTGAAGTCTGCTTCCGTTTGGCACTGGCATGGCCCCAAGTCTGGAAATGGAATAATCTCCTTGCCAGCAAATGCTATATCCCTCTTCCGATGTTGTTCAATAACCCCGCGACTCGGCAGGTAGTGAACGTCGCACCCAGCCTGCTCAAAACCCTCAATGAGAACCGGCAGTAATTCCTCGCGATCGAACCCGCCGATGATAATAACCGAGTCATTCATATCGATATTCCCATCCATCGCAAGGTCGTGACGGCCACCACAACTGATACCGCGAGCATCACAAAGGCCATGACGAATCCAAACCCGATCAACACCCACTCTATTTTCGTTTCCCGTTTCATAACATCCTCCAGACCATCCTTGGCCTATAACGTCGTTTTCCCATCTACTCCCATTGCATGGCTGATGGTGTGCTTTAGCCGTTCCCTACAACCGCAACAAAGCCGCCTCTCCCAACGGGTAGCAATCGCCCCCTCCGCTTCTGGAATATGCACGACTTGTTTGATGTCAACAGGGAGTACCCCCGCTTCCTGTCCACAGTTTTCACATTTTGTCATGGCATCATCGCCAGATGCGGCGTCGATCGGTCTCGGCGGGTCTTTCCGTGGCCACCCGCCGATGATGATAACCGAGTCGTTCATTACAACACTCCCATCCGCTTGAGCACAAATACCACATCGGGAGCAACCAACGCCAATCCTAGTATGATACCGATAAGAAACGACCAGAATATGTCACGCCTTGCCATCCCTCACTCCTTCCTGTGATCGTCGCCGATCCCCACACGCTGCCCGGCACACTTCGCCGGGTACGATCGTGAGGCGTCCTTGACCTCCACATCCATCGTACCATCCAAGCCGAATGGAGCCCAGCACAGGACGCCCTTGAAGCCCAGCCGCTCGGCGTAGACCCTGGACCCCAACGCCAGGCCGCGCGGCCCGCCGGATCCCGTGAAGATGTTCAACGGCTGACAGTATTTCCGCAACGCCGGCACGGTGAGCCCGTATTTTCGATTGAGGTTGTGGCCCGTCAGGCTCGTGTCGTTCATGCCCGGCATTGTTGGCAGGTCGAAGACGTACCCGATCAGAACGTTTCCGCACAGGCAGAAGATCGGTGTCTGCTCCTCGGCGAGTAGGGCCCGGAGGTGCCCGCCGTTTTTCATATCCGTCACGAGACTATGATGCGTCATCGTGCAGACCCACTCGAACCCCTGCTGTTTCGCGAACGCCAGATACCGCCGCGCCTGGACAACGTCGCCGCTCCACTCGTGCGTCAGACCGTTCCCGAGCGCAACCTTGCCCGAAAAGGATTTGGCCCTGTCAAGCCGCCGCATGTGCGGCCAGTTCAGATCCTCCGAGTACATCGGAATCACTTCCGTGTCGGCCGGCATCCAGGGTTTTAACGCCTCTCTGTGCCAGTCTTCCAGGCACAGGTCATTCAGCAATATGCCCTTTACGTCTGGATTGTGACTCGGTAGTCCAGATATCTTTGTCACGAGAGCGTCTGCATCTGGCAGGTCCGGGTACTCGATGAAACTCCATACATCTGTTCTGCTGTCCATGGGTTTTGGCTCCGCTGGGATTAGCGCAGGCGATCCCGGCTTCGCGACGCCGGCGATCAAGTCCACGATTTGCGGGAACATGGTAAAATGCTCGGGCTGGATGTGGATCGGGATTTGACGCGAGAACAGGACGTGCAAGAATTTCGCGATTTGCTCTGTGTCAATCGGCATATCGAGAACCTTTCGCATGTCCTCGACGTTGCCGTCTGCCTCGTACACCACGCCATTGCCGCTGAATATACCCTCACCCAACGCGGCGACCGGCTTGTTGAACGTCAGGGCCTCCAGGAGCACGGTGGAGTTGATGCCGACGACGGCCTTCGCACCGGCCGCCCACTCCTTGCTCGTGCCACATCGCGATATGGTCACGTTGTCAAACCGCTTGACGAGATCATTTAGCTTTTCGTTCAACGTACCACGATCGTGAGGATGGGCGCGGAGTACGATCTTCTCGCCGGCAAACACCTCGCACATCCGCTCGGCGAACCACAGCACCTTATGCCCGATGTGGTCTTGGATGTTCGACCAGTACCGAATCGTCGTGTCCTGGACAATCTGCAACGGGACGTAGATGTAACCCTCGCCTATCCGGTTGGTATTCAGGTGGAACGAATGCAGGCGCTTGCGGATGTACCGCCGGTTGGCGTCCGTCAGCGTCACACCGTTCGCCGCGCCCCGGATGGAGGATAGGGCGTTCGGACCATCCGAGTCGATATAGAACTGCTTCGTTTGAGGAAACCAACCCTGCTCGGCGAACCACACGTTCTTGCGCCGCCGCAACGCGTCGCCCCACTCGGGCGGCTTCGCGGCGATCTCAGTACGCCACCCCCATACGAGGTGCCGGGCGTCTTCGTCTTCGAGTCTGGCGAAAGAATCTTGCTCCCGGACCATCTCGACGACACAACCGGCCTTCTCCAGCGTCTCAGCGAACGGTTCCAGAAACTTCTGCCCGTAGTGAATGCAGATGCGTGACATGTATCCCTCCTGCCATGCGATCAAATCGGCTGGAACTTGAATCCAGGATCCAGCTTCAACGTTCCTTGCCCGTCACTATAATCGAAAAACGTCCCAACTACAATGGTCAATGCGGAATTGTCCAGTTGGACGTTGAACCCGGAGTACATCCACAACTCTGTTATGGTCTTGACGGCCACGTTGGTCGATGCGTTGAATACGCCCCCACGAGCCTCCAGGTCCGTTATCGTCGCACCTTCGGCAGTCCAGGTGCCAACACCGCCGCTCTGTCGCCAAATCGTCACATCGCCACTATCGACGGTCAGTTGGCCCCCGTAGATTTCGATGGTCGCCACCGGCGAGCTACACGTCACGGTCCCGTTTTCGACCCGGAGCGTCGTGATAGTGCAACCGGACTCGATGATAACCGTGGGGCTCTGGAGCGACGGCCGGGACTGGACGATCAATTCCGCAACCACGCTGGCCGTCGGCGCGTACGAGCCACCGATCGACGATATGGCACCGTCGAGCGTCACCGTCCGGCCCGCACTGATCGTCAGCTTTCCCGTTACCACCACCGACAAGTGCAAGGAATCGGCGCCGCTGGCCGCGTCATTCACATCGAGCTGCGGGAACACGCCCGCGATCCACGCCTCCGTACCCTGGCCCGCGTAGGTCAATATGAGTGCGTCGATTTCGAGGGGCGTACTGTTCGCGCCAACGCTCCCGGTGTACAGATTCGAGAATGCTAAGCTGTTCAACTCCACGGCGTTTTGGTCCAAGCCGCCCGTGATGGATTGAGCGTTGAGCCCGAACACCACATCGTCACCATCCACAGGGATCGCCGCGACGGAGCCGGTAGTAGACCAGTTGGCGGGAATATCCCATCGGCCTTCATTGCCAGCGTCAGTCCCGAGCCATGTTAGCGTTGCCATTGTGTCACTCCGATCAAGCCTCTTGCGCCCAGAACCGGCCGCATGTGTTAATGTCTTCCCAGACGGCCAGGCTCCCGTCTGGCAATTCAACCCCGGTCCGTACCGGTATCACGGTCAGAGATTCGCCGACGTAGTAGTCAGCCGTCATCACCTGGGTCTCACTCGTAGCTCCTGTCGCCGTCCTCTCGCGATCGCTGGTATACACGTAGCTGATTGACTGCCCGCGATAGTCGATCGTTTCACCGTCGAATGGCGTGCGCCTCAGCATCCACGGTTTGGCCACGTCAACACGTCCGTCGGCGACGTCCTTGAATTCGTCAAAGAACTCGCATTCGAGATAATCATCCTTGAAGTCAACGACTTGGACCTTTATCCCGTCGCCACCGGCTCGACTCCTGTTCTGTACGCCATTGCCATCGCGAAAGGTGTTCGGGCCCGAATCGGATCGATTGACGATGTCAACGATCTGATTCCAGTCCTCAGCCTTGATTATCAGCGGGTCGCCCGGCCTGACGCGATTCATTGTTCTACTCACAAGAGGATATCGAGAAAGTTCCCGAGTGGATACGGCCTGATGACATCGCCGTCCTTGTTCTGTATCTGGAAAAAGTTCTCTGATCGCGCCTTCCAGAAGTAATTCCATCCACGAGGTGTGCCAGTATCCGTGTCGAAGTTCGGTCGGTAGACGAACCGGAACTGTAGATCCCAGAGACTCGCGCCCTCCGACGTCAGCCGGCGGCTCATTGTAGGCGGTTGATAGAGCAGCGTCTCCGGGGCGAACGAAAGAGCAGTCATTCCCGGCGTGGTGGGTGTGAGTATCGCCGTATTGACAGTACCAACGAGATCGAGAACGGCAGCGGGAATCAATACGACATTCGATCTACTATACTGATACTCCAGGGTTTTCATCAACTGGCCAGGTGCCTCTTCCGGCGTCAAACCCATTTCGTCGGCGTCTTTCCAATACAGCCCCTTTGGGTCGATAGTGACGAACTCGGCAGCCCCCTGAAGTGATTCCGTCGCGAACTCGACAGCGGGGCCTCCTCCTGGCGGAAGCGGAGTTTCGCCTGCGATCGGCACTCCGTATGTCAGGGTAACCAGCGCATCCTCGTACGTAGCCCGCGATGAACTCGTGCCCTGTGATTGCTGGCCCGGAGCCGGGTCGATCTTGGCACCAACAACGTAGAGCGTCAAGCCATCAATGTATGGATATACCGAATCTGCAAGTTGGTTCAATGCGGCAACCCTTTCCAGCCATTTGCACCGCATAACCCGCTCGGCCTTCCACCCCGTGCTTGCCGTCCAACTCTCGGTTGGCGACCCGTCTACTTCAAATACATCAACCATTATGCAAACACCGTTGGTCCCGTTGGGATGCTATTGATCGACCTGTTGATCGCATCGAGCCCAATGATAACCCTACTGGTCTTTTTTGACGTCTGCTGCTGTGCATCGGCCCCGCGCTTCGTGTCGGCACCTACGGCCGCGTCGGCCCCTTGCGACTGGCCCAGCGCATTACTGGACCCCGTCGAAATCCGCTTCCACAGATCCTCGATCCCGACGAAGCTGGCCTTGAAGTTCTGAGCCGCCTTCGTGCCACCATCACCAATTTCGTCGCCTATCCCCTTACCCAAATCCGGTAGCTTGAAATCGGGTATCTCGAAACCCTTGAATGCGTTTTCGATACTATCGATAAGTGGCTTGGCCTTGTCGGACAACTTCGGAAACTTCTCGTCTGCATCGGCCAGGAAGTCTGCCATATCTTCCTTGATGGCCTTATTGAACCTAGCGATTTCCTTCTCTCGCTTTAGTCTAGCCTCCTCGTTCGCACCCTCTTGGTCCGCGATGGATTGCAAGGTGGCGTCCTTTTCGTCGGCGATATCCTGGAGTCGAGCCAGGTGAGCATCCGAGATAGCCTTTTTTTCGCCCGCTGCGATATCCTCTATCGTCTGGAGATTCGCAGCCCTTTTGACAAGTAAAGTACCCTTAATGAGGTCAGTGGTTTGTACCCACTTTTTGAGCATCCACGATGTTAGCGACGATATGGCGGACTTAACAACTTTGTCGATATCATTCCACACAATTTGGATGGTTTCTTTTATCTCCATCCACGCCAAGCTCCAATCGTCAACGATGTTCGCCCACAGATTCTTCAACTTATCCTTGAGTACAAGCCACCCGGAAAATACAGTAGCCACGAGCGTCTTGGCAATCTGAACCATACTTGCTTTGAATCCATCCCAGCTACCCAACATGATATCCAATAGCTTTACGATGCCCATGAAACCAGACTTGAATTTCTCCGTCATGGTCTCGCCTGTTGCCATTGCAGCCCCGATTGCCGCAACGAGCGAACCAATGATCACGGCAGCGAGTCCCGCCACAGCTACAATAACCAACCCAATCGGCGTCGCCATGGCCGCCAACATCGCAATGAACGCCGCGATAGATGCCGACAATAAACCCACAACAATCAATAGAGGACCAATCACAGCCGCAAACGCCAGAACCGCGAGCCCTGCAACCTTTACAGTAGGCGACAGTTTCTGAAGCCAGTTCGCAACCCCCTTGATGGATCCAGCCACCTTGGAGAGGACCTTTATTACTGCTCTGAATGCTGGCATCAACGACATCGACAGTTCGGTTGCAGCCATGGTTAGTTCATTACGCATCCGTCGAAGCTGATTCGTCGGAGAGTCGGCCGTCCTCGCTAGGTCTCCTTGCGCTTCCGATGTTGCATCCATGATCGCAAGATACCGGCCCATAACCTTTTGCTGGAACGTCAGGTTTTTCGTGGTCTCAACCAAGCCACGGCTAAGTAGCGCCTGCTCAACCGCAAACTCCTTTATCGAGATTCCCATAGCTTCAAGCGGTTCGGTCTGGCCCGTAAGACCCGACTTAATTTTATCAAACGCCACCCCATGAGGTAGGTCGTAAAAACTGGTCATATCCTCTGCCAACTGCGTCACGGCTTTTGCCATATCAAACGCTTGGTCTTCTCCAATACCAAAAGATTTGAGCATAACATTGAATTGGGCAACATTCTTTCGGATCGCGAACGCATTCAGTCCCAGCGACTTCGACAGTTCATTACTCCATTCCCTGGCGGAATCGGCCATACCTTTCATGGATACCTGGAACAAGCTCTCGCTTTCCACCGCGTCAGCCCCCAGCTTGAATAGCCCAACACTTACCGCTACGATTGGTAGCGTGATTCCCAGGGTTATCTTTCGGCCGATCGAGCCCACGCGAGCCGCGAAAGAATTGAGGCTCTTTCCCGCAGCAGCCAATCCCTTCCGGAATCCTTGGCTCACCAAACCCAGCTCTACTACTGCTCGTGCTACCGGCATTGTCTATCGTCCTTGCTTAAAATTCGCTATGTACTCTTCGGCTTCCTTCATCGTCTTGAACTTCATCCGCCCGTTAGCGTCCGCCTGTGGCTCCCGTTTTGCGTGCTTGCAATACGCGATCGCCTGCTCAGGTGTCAACTTTCCAATCTCTTCCGGCGTCCATCCGAACATCTCGGACAAAGTGCAAAACAGCCCTACCCAGTCCGTGGGTTCCGTTTTCCCCTCGGACGTTTTCCGTTCTTCGTAGGGTCCGGGCCCATCTTGTTGATCACCATGATCTCCCGTTCCAGGTCGGCCACATCCTCCATGTCGATCTCGGGCGAATCGTCGCCATCTACGGACACGACGGACAGGGCGATCATCTTCTCTACGCCTTCGACGGTGCCGATCATCCGCTGTGCCGCAACCGATTGCAGATCGAAGCCTTTCAGATCGGCGAGCAGTTCCTTGAGCCGGGCCATCCGCATATCCTCGGCACCCGCCTCCTTACAGAGGTCCATTTCCTCTTCGGCTTCCCCCTTGAGTCGATCTCGGGCCCATCCCAGCAATTCACCCCAACCGGCCAGCCCCAGCTTGCGGAGAACAAACTTCTTGCCATTGATCGTCTTTTCTGACGACGCGGCCGTTATCACGTCCAACGAGTCACTCATCCCTATCCCTCCTTGCTTTAGCCGCCTCATCATCTACGGTTTCTTTCATCTGCCTTAGAACGCGCGAATCCACACCGGGCATCACGTCATGCAACTCCTCGATCATGGAGCCCATGGCCCCGTCAAACTCGCGCTGTATCCGCGCCCGTTCGCACCGGATACCGGTAAGAAACGACACGCCTGATAGCGTGATACACGCACACACGATCAACATCCAACGTTTCATGATCCACCTCAGAACGGCCAGTAAGGCGAAAGTCCCGGCTTCAAAATGCGACCTTCTACTCCCGCGCTGTTGATCGTGTGGTGGCTCGTGTGGGCACCGTTCAACTCCACACCGACGATCGCGCCGGCCTCGATGTCGACCTCGGGTCCGCTGTTGCCGCTAAACATCACAGCAATCAACTCCCAGTACAGAGTAGGAGTGACGTACAACCGAACGTACCGAACCTGATTCTCTGGAGGCGGCTCAGAGAAGTCGTCAGTAAAGATCGGGATCGTAACCTCGCCACTGAGGTTTCCCTTCAGCCGCTTCATACCGCCAACCGTTTCGCTACTCACGTAACCCTGATTGTCGGTAGCCAAGCGAAGCGTCCAACCACGCGTGTCCTCTAGAGGCGCAAAAATCGCCGTGTCTGGATCGCCGTTGGGTACGGCGATCGTTACCTTCGTCGCGATGCTAGTAGGCGGATTGGGCAACGACACGTCAGACGCCGGGAAACTTCCGCGTTGCAGCGGAGCGTTCCCGCTGAAATTGACCACATGCTGGATGATCGTCCCGTCTTCGATGCTGTCGGAGATTTCCACGTCGTCAACGATGCACTCGCCGCGCACGCCGAGCCCGCTGCTCACATCGCCCTGGAACGAGAACACCTCACCCGGCATCCGCGTCGGGGTATGCCCGTACGAGTCATACGAGCCGCTCCAGTCCGTATTACCGGCCACCTGGCCCGTCGCACCCTTGGTGTTCGACGCCACGTACGCCTGAATGTCGGCCTCTGGATTGACCGACCACTTGCGGACCGTGGCGATACCATCGACTGCGCCGCCGACTCCACTGATGATTCCCATATCGAACTCCTAAATTGTCTGCATGTCGATCGTTCTGAAAAAGACTTCCACTTCGGCTGACCAGATGGAAATCCACTGCCTCACGCCTCGAACCAAATCCGTATCAAGCCTGCCGATTCGGGCGTCTGCCGGCCGCAATGGCAGCGTGAATGCTCTTGCATTCCAGGTCAGCCCGCTGAATACACCGTCCCAGTTCGACATCGCCTTGTAGATGATCCACGAGAGCGGAAATAGCGATGCCTCGAACCGGAGATCGCCGCTCGATATTTGGAACGACCATGCCGTTACGGCTGTTGATGTGCTGCTCGTACGCTGTAAGTGCGGACGAAGCTGCTCCATCGTCAACCGGACTTCCGGCAAATCGGAGTCTAGGACAGAATCCTTTATCGGGTCTTTCACGTTCGTCCCGGAGAACTTGATCCGATTGCCAACGGGAACCGCAGCCGTAAACTCGCTGCTCGCCTCCAGGATGTCCCAGATGGCATCGTGTACTTGCGTGAATGGGTCTTTGTCAGGCAACGCCAGCCCCTCCTATATCCGAGTCTACGATCAATGCGGCCATAGCCCTATCAGCATCGTTCGACATTCCACTCATGGTTTGCGTATCCGGGTCCACGAGAATCTCACGTTGCGGCAAATTACCGCTACCGAACTGATGAAAGGATGCGATGTCCGCGATCGTCGCCTTTCCCTTTGGGTGTTTGGCCGGGCCACCGAACCCGACTTCGATCCCGTTCCGAATCAACTGTTCCCGAGCACCGGGAGAGCTGGAGAACACAGGATCTAGGGCGCCGAACAACGTGCCCGTGTCGCGGAGGATCGCCACCTGGCCGCCACCGCTGGCCAATGCTTTACGAAGGGCCCGAACGCCGCGCTTGCCACCGCCGGAGATTCGACGTATCTGTCCGTTCTTGTTAACCGCGCCGCCGCCATGCCGACGCTGTCGAATCGTACTATCTTCCAACGGTGGCCACTGTCCACCGCCACGACTTGCTTGGGAGAACCAACGTCGCGAGAACCGTCGATATCGGACGGCCCATTGCTTGTACATCTTGGTGATGATCGGATTCAACACCGACGGTAACAGGCTGCGCAGCATCTTCTTGAGCCCGCTGTTGTCTATCTTGACTCTGATTGCGGATTTGGCCATAGGGTCAGTCCTCCAGCTCTATAGAGATGGCCCTGGGTGCCGTATTTTCATTCGTGATATCGGCCTTGAGGTCAGCCGTCAGGACAACCACGCCGGCCGCAATCTCTCTCATCATTCGCTTGCTCTGCCGCTTCTGCCAGTGCAAGGCGTGTTGTGCCTGTCCGTCTGCGTCGTAGTCGATCGTACCGCGAGCCTCGTACAATCTCACCCCGGCCATCCCGGCGCACATGTCGCGAACGATCGTCGGCGTAGACCCGCCGTTGGTGATGGGTATGGCGTATCGCGAGTAGCGGAAGAACGCGTCCAACTCTGCGCCGACGGCTTCAATGGCCCACGCGATCCGGTCGGTTATCTTGTCGGCGTCCGCGTCGTTGTCGAGATCGGCCCATTTTGAGACGTTCGTGATACCGAAAACCTGCTCAAT
>SDBT01013160.1_pt1 | contig 13271 bp, 16 predicted proteins | sample 2277101 | NCBI WGS metagenome assembly SDBT01 (sample SAMN10404973, study PRJNA504765) | marine sediment metagenome | isolation source: marine sediment core GS10_PC15, 103 cmbsf | place: Arctic Ocean: Southern Knipovich Ridge | collected 2010 | reverse complement strand
AGCTGAGGTGGCACTCGTTGGTCTGTTGTCTTTTCTCTGTCTTAACGGCTACTAACATTATTTAAATCTCCCTGTTAGTTCTCTGGTCAACCAGTTGCCCTTGATCCTCACGGTTCAAGCCCTCCTTTAGGGAGGGGTGATTGACAAAGCACCAACCTTTTTAAACTTATATTATTCTTTCCCTAAATATAGATAATAGACAAAACTAGAAACCTTTACCAGTAAAAAAACACTTAATCTAGATAAGATTTTATTGAACCAATTAGATTATTCTCAACGAGCTCAATTGCCCCAATAATTGCTGAAATAATACCTTTTATTGAACTATATCCGTGACATTTTATAACTAGTTTTTTTATTCCCATTAAAACTGCTCCGGGATATTCCCCATGAGATAATCTTTTTTTGAGATCTCTTAAAACTTTTAAAATTTCAGCTTTTTTATCTATAATGTTTTTTTCTACTTTATCTAGTACAAAGCTGGCGAGACCTTCTGATGTTTTTAAAAAAACATTTCCGGTGAAGCCATCTGTAACAAGAACATCAATCTTTCCTTCAAAAACTTCTTTTCCTTCAATGTTTCCTACAAACTCAAAGTCATTTTCTATTTTTTTTAGCTCTAAATATGCTTTTTGATGATGAAATGTTCCTTTTTGTTTTTCCTCTCCAATATTTAATAGACCAACATTTGGTTTTTCTATGCCTTTAGCTTTTTGAAATGCAGCCCCCAAAAGAGCAAACTGTACTAAATTATCAGAAGACATCGCAATCGATGCCCCAACATCTAAAATAGCTAAAAGATTTTTTTTTGTAGGAAGCAAAGCTAGAAGAGCTGGCCTGGATATATTTTTAAATGTTTTTATAAGATGAGTAGCGCCTGCAGCGAGCGCTCCTGTATTTCCGCAAGATATAAAAGCATCTATTTTATCTTCTTTTGAATATTTTAATCCCTTAAAAATTGTAGAGTCTTTTCTTCTTCTAATAGCTAAAAGAGGGTCTTCATCCATAGCTATTGTATGCTCTGAATATATTATCTCAAAGGGATAATCAAGTTCTTTTCCGCTATTTTCCAACTCATCTTTTAAATCATTTTTTGCAAAAAATATAAACTCTATATCTTTATTTAAACTTTTTGCAAAATGAATGACCTCTTTTAAAATAGCCTTTGGACTATTTTCACTCTCCATTAAATCTATGCCAATTCTAATAGACATTTTTTATTCAGCGCTTTTTTGAGAAATCACTGCTCTTTTTGCATAAAATCCACAATATGGACAAATCGTATGTGGTCTTTTAGTTTTTTGACAATTTGAACACGTAGATACACCTTTGGGTTTCAAAGCTGAATGAGCCGATCTTGATCTTTTTTTAGATTTTGAGATTCTACTTCTTGGTACTGCCATTTTACTACTCCTTTAAATCAGAAAATGGAAAATTTTCTTTTTTGGGTTCTTTAAAATAATTTTTTATATTTTGCCTGCTTGGGCAACTATCTAAACATTCTACATAAGATGGGATTTGTAAAAAACATAGATTTTTTATCTCATACTTTAAATCATAAAATATCTTGATGTTTTCTAGGCTTTCAATAATATATAAATTTTTAACGTTTATATCTTTTTCAATAAGCTTATTACAAATCTTGCAAGGAATGCTAACTCTAAATTTTAAATTTACATTTATAATTAATTCTTCACTTGCTTTATATGCTTTAGCTTCAAGTTCAATAGGGCTTTTGAAGATTAACTCTTTTTCATTTTTAATATCTAAATCTTCAGATGCAAGAGTATCTAAAATTTTTTCTTCTTTATTGTCTTTTAATCTATCAATAAATATATGTAGATTGTTTTCCATAAAAACCCTATATAAAAGTCATATAAATATATAATATTAAACATTTATATTCAATGACTTTCAAAGATGTGTAGGAACAAAGTAGTTGTGCCCTACAAGACAAGGTTTTTAGTTTACAAAAAATATATAATTATGTAACATTATTATGCATCATAATAATTCAAAACAAAGGATGAGGTTAAAATGAGTTCATTTATTTCTTATACACAAAGTAAAAGCATAGAAGATCGTTATTGAGAAAATTATGAAAAAACTAAAGATCCTAAAGATCTTAAAAAAACTAGAATTACAAATACGTGCTAATGAAGCAATGCTAAACAGCGGTATAACAGAAACACCAAAAGCAGATACTAACGCTAGTTCTATATCTAGTAAGAAGTAAATTCTGAAGGTCATCCCTAAAGGAAGGGGCTTGAACCGTGAGGATCAAGGGTAGTTAGTAGCCGTTAAGACAGAGAAAAGACAGCAGACCAACGAGTGCCACCTCAGCTTGTTGCTCTCTGCTATGCAAGTTCAAAGACTTAGTGTTGCACAGGAAAAAAACTGTTTTAACTTCTCGAGAGGAAATCGGATTCAGTTATCTACTCCAATAGTAACTGATACGCACTACTGGCACCGGGACCAGGAATGTTTTTTATTAGCATCCATTTTGCCGCTAAGTTTTTAAATTTTAAACAAACGCTTCCTCCCGGAACTAAAGCACCGGGTTTCCGCGTTCACCGGGTTTCCGCGTTGGAGAAGAGTGATGAAATGAGTTATTTATAAACATTGAAGCTAATATTAAAAAATGAGTTTAGCTAGGTTTGCTCGTTAAGATCTCTTTTTGAGTAGCTATACCATCTACTTTAAGATTAATTTTTTTTGAAATGATATCAGGAAAATCTTTTATATAATTTTCTCCAAGGGATATCTCTTCTAAGTTTGGAAGATTGTTTATTCCATCGGGTAGAGCTCTTAGTTTATTTTTTTCAATGTGTAATTCTAGTAGGTTTTGAAGATCTCCTATGGATTCAAAAATAGTTTTTAGCAAATTATTTCTAAGCGATAGAATTTTAAGATTTTTTAACTTGCCCAGACTATTTGGAAGGGATTTTATTCTATTTTCATCAAGATTTAATTCTTCTAGTTTTGAGAGATTGTTGATGCTATCTGGTAAAAAAATCATAGAGCAAGATAATGTTAGAACTTTTAAATTTATAAATTTATCAATACTTGAAGGGAAAAAAGCTGCGTAAGGTACGAATTCGGGATATCCAACCCTAGTAGATAATTTTTCTATTTTTTCTACTTCACCTTTATTTTCATTTAACCACTTATCAAATTCTTTTTGTATTAGAGCAAATCCACTCCATTGCAGAGGATGATACACTAGAATTCCATCAGAGCTACGATACCTAGAAGAACTACGATGCATTCGATCTCTGTTGTCTCTCCTAGCTATTGATAGCTTGCTTAATAAATGATCCCAAAATACTGCTATGCTGACACTTTTAAATAAATCTATTCTCTTTGCAATTTCATTAATGTTTTCATCTGTTGTAGGTTTAGTTTTAAATAGAGGACCTATCCTTAAATGCATTCTTACTTTAGAAGTATAATGATGAATGTTTATTAAGATGTCTTTAACAATAGAATAGATGTTTTCAGCATCCTCATGTATTAAAAGGCCAAGATCACTTGCTTTTTGTCTCCAGACTTTATCTGTTTTAGCTAAGCTATTGTGAAGTTTATTTGTCTGACCAAAGCCTATGGTGTCTTTAATCCCTAAATGAGGCAGAAGATGGTTTAAAATTATTGCATTGGGTAAATTTGAAATAGCAGTTGTCATTGTTATTCTATCGGTATTATAATTTAGGTTTTTGAGTTTAGCAAAAATCGAGATATTAGAAGATATTTATTTTTTAATTTTTCTAATCTTCAGAATAAAAGTTTATACGAATAACATTTTCAAAGAAAGGGCTGGAACCAATATCAGAAGTGGTTGAAAGCTTCCAAGTCCCTAGTTTAAGTTTGTCGATAGCATTATTTTGCATAGCTAAAGATAACTTATTCATTTTTTTATCGGGAATATAAGGTGGGAGCTCACTTTCGATGGGATGCCAATTATCTTTCTCTCTATGTGCTATCATCATTTTTACTTTTTCAGAAGGAGATTGCATTTCAACGTAGATTTTATCACCTAAATTAGGTGAAATATCATACCATTTTCCACATTTCATAGCTTTTGCTATTGCTTGAAATGTTTTTGGGTCATTTGCTGTTCTAAAAAATTCTATTTTTCTATTAGGGCGACATCCTGCTCCACGGTAATAATGATATTTTCCTACTCTAAAAGGAGTTTTTTTAATATGTTCTGTTACAAGTGAGTAAAGATTTTCAGAATCATCAGGGATTTGAAAATCAATTTTCTTTGCTATCTTTTTCCAAATCGCATCGCCTTTAATTAAAGTATTAAAAAAACGGCATGTCTCAGAAAGATTTAAAAGAGACTTAGTCTTTAAATTAGGTAAAATATGTTCTAAAAGGATAGGTTCAGTTAAAGCTATAATAGGAGATGTCGTCATATAGTTTTATCCTCGAAATACATTTAATGAGCTTTTCATAATAAAAACGCCATGTTTTGAGAAGTTAATCTACGTTGAGAAAATTTAAAATATCAACTTTTTCATAAGTAGCTCCTATATCGGTATTGGATTCATTAGTTATTTCAATTCTCCATGAACCTTCAGGTTCAAGTTTAGCGATAATTTTATTTTGTATATCAACCGATAATTCACTCATTTTTTTATCATTTTGATAACCAAATGAGTCACTATGCTCTGCATTGTAAGCATAATTTGGGTCATTTCTTCTTGTTTGAAGGTCTTTTATCTTCTGGGATGTAGATATCATATCAACAGTGATAGAATCTCCTGGAACGCTCCAAAATTCTGCCCATTTTCTATCAGGTTTTGTTATATTTTCATATGCATAAACTTTAGCATAAAAATCTTTGGGATCATTAGATGGTCTATAAAACTCAAGTTTTCTATCAGGGGAATTGGAAAGTCCACGAGAATAATAGTATTGTCCTAATTTAGGTAAGCTTGCCATTTTTAAATTTTTCCTTAATAAATTAAAAAAATAATTCTGAATTTCCTTCAGTTTTATCGGTTCTCTGGAGGAGTCATCAATTTTTCATGAATTTTTGCTATGGTCAAACCACCACCATTGAGTAGTAAACTTATAGCAGAACCTTTTAGAATTCCTCCCGCTACCCAAAATAGAACCGTGTTTCCAAGGACGTAGCCCATATTATTATATCTATCGTTATTTGGATTTGATAAATATTTATAAGATTGTGCTGGAAGTACTTTTATACCATCATATGCTGATTTAAAAGTTTTTGTAGCCTTTTCTTTAGTAAAAACAGTATTTACAAAATCCCAAATATTTTGAGAAGTTGTATCCATGCGAATAGCTCTAGGGGCAGGGCTAGAGTCCGCTAGAGGAGGGGAGAGTATAGGTGTAGGTGAGCTAGGGGTATCAGCTCTTATTGGCGATTTGTCTTTGTAAAATAATTTAACATATAAAGTTTTTGAAAGATCCATTGTTAAGGTTACAATAAAAGCGAGGCCTATAGTAAAAATGATTAGAGCGCATTTTGCAATTATTGTTGCCTTTGAGTCTAATTCACGATTGGGTATTAAAAATTTATTCGTATAGTCTAAGGTTTTTATAAAATCTTTATTTACAGAATCATGTGATGAGTTTCTAATGCTTGCCATATTACCTCCAAAATTTGAGATTAGATATTATATTTCAAAAAAAAAATTATCAAGTCTTTTTTATATATAGGTAAAAATATATTTGACGTTGGCCTTAACAACTGATGGAGCTGACATTTATATAATAATCGCCTTTAAACTATATAATAAAAATTATGTTTTATAATAAAATCCTTATTAAAAAAGTATAAAATCTGCTAAACTTCCAAACATAAAAAAAATACAAAACGACTTTTCTTAAAAATATTGTTTTGTAAGATTAAAGCGCTCAAAAGTTTTTTTTAGCTTTAAAGGGGAAGAATGAAAGATAGATCTTTTGAATCAGCAATTGAAGATTATAAATATGGTTTTGTAACTAATATTGAATCTGAAAAAGCGCCAAAAGGGTTAAATGAAGATATAATTAAATTGATCTCTTCTAAAAAAAATGAACCCAAGTGGATGCTTGATTTGAGGTTAAAAGCATATGATCATTTTAAAACTCTAAAAGAGCCTAGTTGGGGATATGTAAATTATCCTAAGATTGATTATCAAGATATTCATTACTATTCAGAGCCGAAGCAAAAAAAGAGTTTAAGTGATTTATCTGAGGTGGATCCAAAACTTTTAGAAACTTATGAGAAACTAGGAATTCCTTTAACTGAGCAAAAAAAACTATCAAACGTTGCTGTTGATGCTGTTTTTGATAGTGTATCTGTTGCTACAACTTTTAAAGATAAACTAAAAAAGATGGGGATAATTTTTTGTCCAATGTCTGAAGCGATTAGAGAGCATTCTGATTTAGTAAAAAAATATCTAGGCTCTGTTGTTCCAAAAGGTGATAACTATTTTGCATGTTTAAATGCAGCAGTATTTACAGAGGGATCCTTTGTGTATGTACCAAAAAATGTAAAATGCCCGATGGAGCTATCAACTTATTTTAGAATAAATGAAGCTAATACCGGGCAATTTGAAAGAACTTTAATAATTGCGGATACGGGATCCTATGTAAGTTATTTGGAAGGATGCACAGCTCCTAAAAGAGATGAGAATCAACTACATGCTGCTGTTGTTGAGCTTGTAGCGCTCGATGATGCAACAATTAAATATTCAACAGTACAAAATTGGTATCCGGGTGATAAAAATGGCGTTGGTGGAATTTATAATTTTGTAACTAAAAGAGGAGCTTGTTTAGGTAAAAACTCTAAAATATCATGGACGCAAGTGGAAACAGGATCTTCTATTACTTGGAAATATCCGAGTTGTATTTTAAGAGGAGACAATTCAATAGGGGAGTTTTACTCTGTTGCAATTTCTAATAATTATCAGCAAGCAGACACTGGTTCTAAAATGATACATTTAGGTAAAAATACTTCTTCTACGATTATTTCTAAGGGGATTGCTCTTGGACATGGAAAAAATACATATAGAGGTTTAGTAAAGATTGCGCCAAACGCAGATAATTCCAGAAATTTTACTCAGTGCGATTCACTTCTTATTGGAGATGAATCAGAAGCTAATACTATTCCAAATATTGAAACGAGAAATATATCTGCTTTAGTTGAACATGAAGCGACCACATCAAAAATTAGTGATGAGCAGTTATTTTATTGCATGCAAAGAGCAATGAGTCAAGAAGACGCTATTTCAATGATAGTAAATGGTTTTTGTAAAAAAGTTTTAAATGAACTTCCTTTAGAGTTTTCTGTAGAGGCTCAAAAGTTGTTGTCTATAAGTTTAGAAGGAAGTGTTGGATAATTTTTTAAAGGTTAAAAAATGAATTTATTAGAAATTAAAGATTTAAAAGTTTCTGTGAAAGATAAAGTTATTTTAGATGATTTTAATTTAGAGATTAAACCGGGAAAAGTTCATGTTATAATGGGACCGAATGGCTCTGGAAAAAGCACTTTATCTAATATTATATGTGGTAAAAGTGGATATGTTATTGAAAATGGAGATATAAATTATGAAAGTAATAATCTATTGGATTTATCGATAGATGAAAGAGCAGCTAAAGGCATTTTTTTAGCTTTTCAGCATCCTATTGAAATCCCTGGAGTAAATAGTTTAAATTTCATCAAAGAATCGATAAATTCCATTAGAAAAAACAAAAATGAAAAACCATTTGATACTTTAGAATTTTTAAACCTTATAAAAGAGAAACAAAAAAGCTTAGAGATTAAAGATAGCTTTCTAAAAAGAGATGTTAATGTTGGGTTTTCAGGAGGGGAGAAGAAAAGATTTGATATACTTCATATGCTCATGTTAGATCCAAAACTAGTAATATTAGATGAGATAGATTCTGGATTAGATATCGATGCTCTAAAACTTGTCTCAGAGGTAGTAAATAAATTTAAAGACTCAAACAAAGCTTTTTTAATCATCACACATTATCAAAGATTACTCGATTACATAAAACCCGATTTTATACATATCATGCAAAATGGAAAGATTGTGGCCTCTGGTGATAAAAGTTTTGCTCATTTGTTAGAAAAAGAGGGCTACAGCGCTTTTGGGAAATAATTTTATGAGTGAAAAATTAGAAAATTTAATCTCTTTTGTTAAAAACAAAAAATCTTGGCAATATTTTTTAAATAAAAATTTTCCATCTAACAAAGTAGAAGAGTATAAATATTTAGATCTTAGATTTTTATCAAACTTTGATCTAAAGCCGATAGAAGACAATCTAAATACAAGTCAATTAGATATAAATTTATTAAAAAGATTAGTTTTTGATGAAAAAGAGTTTTATAATTTTGTTTTTATAAATGGAAAATTTTTAGAAAATTTCTCAAACCTTCCCAAAACTCTTAAAATTAATAAGCTTCAAAATAGATCTTCTGAAAATGAAAAAATAGCTTTAAAAAATTTAAATTTAGCTTTTAGTGAAAAAATTTTAGAATTTAATTTCACTGAAAGTTTAAAAAAACCTATAGCTTTTGTACATATAAATGCAAGGTTAGATGAAAAAGCAAATGAAAAATCTATTTATTCAAATTATAGAGTCTCTCTTTTTAAAGATGTGAAAATTTCTATGATAGATAAGTTTGTGAATTATGAGAAAAATGATTTTTTCAATAACAATATAATTGATATTTTTTTAGATGAAAATGCTTATCTGGATCATAATATATTGCAAGAGTCTGAAGATAATTTGCAGTTTAATCATTATAAAGTTGATTTAGAGACTAAAGCTATTTATAGAGGGTTTTTATTAAATCAAAAAAGTAAAATTTCAAGGTTTGACTTTGAAATAAACCTAAATAAAATCGATTCTGATGCTCAAATAAATGGTATATATCTAGGTGAAAAAGATCAGATTTTGGATCACTATATCAAAACAAATCACAGCTTTAAAAACACTCTAAGCTCTCATTATTTAAAAGGAATTTTAAAAGATCGATCAAAAGGGATTTTTTATGCATCTACAATCGCTAAAAAAGGTGTCAAAAAAATTGTAGCAAAGCAGCTAAATAAAAATATCTTACTAGATAATGAATCTTCTTGCTTTTCAAGACCGGAGCTTTGGATAAAAGCAGATGATGTGAAATGCTCACATGGATCTACAACCGGCCAATTAGATTTAGATGCGATATTTTATCTTCAAACAAGAGGGTTTAGTTTTGATGCTGCAAAAGAGGTTTTATTAAAGGCTTTTACAGATGAGATTTTTGAGATGATAATAGATGAAAATATAAAAAAAATAATTAAAGAAAAAATATAAAAAAAATGAAAAATTTTAAAAAAGATTTTCCAATATTTAAATATAACCCTAATTTAGTATTCTTGGATTCTGCAGCTAGTGCACAAAAACCCCAAGTCGTTATAGATTCTGAAATGGAATTTCAAAGTAAATACTACGCTAATATCCATAGAGGGATTTATGACTTAAGTGCTAAATCAACATCTCTATATGATGAAGCTAGAAACTCTGTAAAAGAATTTATAAATGCAAAATATTTTGAAGAGATAATTTTTACAAAAAATGCAACCGAGAGCATTAACTTAGTTGCTACAACTCTAGCAAAAGACTATTTTCAAGACTCTGATGAGATTATTATAACTAATCTAGAGCATCATGCAAATATTGTTCCATGGCAGTTAATTCAAAAATTTAAAAAGATTAAGATAAAAGTTATTCCAATCGATGATGATGGTAATATCGATATGGATGCATATAAAGCTTTATTTACAGATAAAACAAAACTAGTATCTATTACTCATGTATCAAATGTTTTGGGTAATATTTTGCCTGTAAAAGAGATTATATCTTTTGCAAAGAAAAAAAATGTTTTAACTCTCGTAGATGGCTGCCAAGCTGTTAATAGTTTTAAAGTAGATGTTCAGGATTTAAATACTGATTTTTATGTCTTTTCCGCTCATAAACTATATGGTCCGACTGGCATTGGTGTTTTATATGGAAAAAAAGAGATTTTAGAGAAGATTCCTCCTTATCAAGGAGGAGGAGACATGATATCAAGTGTTAAATTTTCTAAAACAGAATATAACACTCTTCCATATAAGTTTGAAGCGGGGACGCCTCCTTTTGTTCAGGCATATGGTCTTAAAAAAGCAATCGAGTATCTAAAAGATATCGGCATGGAAAATATATATAAACACAGCCAGGATCTTTTGAATTATGCAAGAAAAAGATTGTTGGAAGAATTTCAAGACGATATCAAAATTTTTGGTGATGTTAAAAATAAAGTTGGAATTATATCTTTTATTTTAAAAGATAAAAAATCTAATATAGATATAATACACCCACATGATATAGCAACCCTATTAGATGAAGCAAATATTGCAATTAGAACAGGTCATCACTGCGCTGAACCACTAATGAGAAGACTAAAAATACCTGCAACTTGTAGAATGTCGTTTGGAATATATAATGATTTTGAAGACATTGATAAATTTGTAAATAAATTAAAAAGTATACAAAAATTTTTTAGAAGATGACAGATATAAAAGAGTTATACCAAGAGATCATTTTAGAGCATAGTAGATGCCCTAGAAACTTTAAAGAGATGGATAGACCAACTAATTGCGCGAATGGTCACAATGCTATGTGTGGCGACACTCTAAGAGTGTGCCTAAAATTAGATGATAAAGAAATTATAAAAGACATATCTTTTAAAGGTGTTGGCTGCGCCATTTGTATAGCATCAGCATCACTTATGACAGAAGCCGTTTTAGGTAAAACTCTAAAAGAAGCAAAAAAAATATTTGATCATTTTCATTCTATGGTTACTTCTGATTGTAACTTTGAATGCTTAAATCTATCTGAGCAAAAATTAAAAGCTCTATCAGGCGTAAAAAAATATCCTATGAGAGTTAAATGTGCAACACTCGCTTGGCATACACTCCTTTTAGCTTTTAAAGATAAGCAAAAGGGTTCTTGTGATGATGATCACAAACCAGGTTGTAATTGCTCTTGTTAAAAAACCTCAAAAATTTATTTCAAAATATAATTGTTTAATCCTTCAGCTTTTATCTGCTTAGATAGAGAAAAAGATTTTGTTCCTGGATATATCAAAACGCTCCAGAATCGAAAAAAAATGATATGAGAGAGTAGTTTTTGTGTTTAAATAAAGCCAGAGCTATGTATTTAAAAAAATAACTTTACTAAAAGTTTTATATGTTGCATAATTGTCCGTTTTATCGTACAATAAAATTAGGTAAAAATGGAGATTCGCAAGAGCGAGCTATTTGAAAAGTGGTTTAATAGAGAATCTATAAAATCTCAATATCAAATCGCTTCTAGATTAGCGCGGATTGTACAATATGATCATTTCGGTGATCATAAATTATTAGGTGAGAATTTAGCTGAATTAAGATGGAAATGTGGAAGGAGAATATATTATACAATTTTTAAAAATAAGGGCACTACTGTCTTATTATTAATAGGAGGTTATAAAAATGGGCAAAATAAAGATATCAAGAAGGCGAAAAATCTTATCAAAAAATATCAAAACTAAAAGAAGAAGAAAAATGAAGCCTATTGAATTAAAATCTAAAAAAGGAATCTCAAAAATGGATCCTTTCAAAATATTGCAAGATAAAAAACTTTTTATTTTGGCACTTTTAGAATGTTTTGAAGATAATGATCCGGAAGCTTTAATTGAAATTTTAGATGGATATATAGCTGCATATAATAAAACTCAATTTGCTCAAAAAGCTAATATATCTAGAAGTACTCTTTATGATATGTTACATGGTAAAAAAAATCCTACTCTTCGTGTTCTCACTCAATGCGTTCATGAATTAGTATCATGTTAAATATCTCAAGCTCCTTTAGGCATACACTTCTTTTAACTTTTCAAAATAAACCTAAAAACTCTCTTGATGATGATCACAAAAAATGCTCTAATTGTTCTTGTTAAAAATAATTAATTTTTTTCAATGAAGTTTAGAATTTAATAATTTTGCTGAACATAAAGATCCATTAAAAATATATAAAAGAAAATGCTGGAGTATCGTAAATTTCATCCTCTTCGTTATCCTCCTCATCATCATTCAAAGAATTAAAATAAAAATCTAATTTCTGTTTAAGAGGTTCATCATATTCATTATCTATTTCAGAAAAAAAATCAAACCATTGGTAGTTAGAAGATGTAATAAAGTGATAGGATTTTTTGCCATTTAAATTGCCCTCTACAAGTATATAATATCCAATATTTTCGTGAGCTTCCATAAAAGTTGCTTTTTCAATAAATAACTCTTTTTGAGCTTCTTGAGCTAAATATTTTGCAATCGTTAATAGTTTGTTTTTATAAAAGTAATGTTTATTACAATCGCAGTCAAAATTATTAGAACTTGTTAAAACGGAATAAAATGGGATGTTTTTATATGAAACAGTAACTAAATTTCCATTTTGATTTTCGTTAATTTACCAATCAGATAAAGGTTTTGGAAGGCCTAAATAATAATCAATCTTGCTATTATAGTATAAAATCACATATGGGTTTCAAATATTCAAGGTATGTATCACGAGAAGAACTAGCGCTAAGCATAGAAAAGATAAATAAGAAAGTTAATAAAAAATATTTTTTCATTATTGCCTCCAAAATATATTCAGATAAATTAATATTTCTGTTTTTTGCTACAAGCGTCTAGCAAAGATTTTATTTTATTTCAAAAAATTATCTTTTTTAAATTGATTTACAAATAATTTAAAATTAGATTAGCAGCGTTTTCAGATGGATTTTTCTTAGCATCTAAAATGAGTTTTAGCTTATCTAAAGAAGAGGCTATATTTTTATTTGATTTTTCATCTAAAAGATTTGTTAAAGAATCGTATAAACTATTTACACTTAAGTTAGGACCGTAGAGTTCAGGGAAAACTCTTTTATTTAAGATGATATTGACGATGCAATAATGGTTTAAGTTTATTTTGAGCAGATTTCTTGCTATAAAAAGATCGATGGGTTTAATTGCAAAATTGACAGCGGTTGGGACTTTTAGAAGAGCTAGCTCTAAATTTATTGTTCCAGATGTTGCCATTGCAAGTTTCATTTTTTTCATGAATGAGTAATTCTGATCTCGAGGGAAAATTTGAAAGTTTTTTCTATCTAAATTTTCATTTTCAAAGATTTCTTTAATCAAAACATCGTTTGTAGAGGATATTACAAATTTTAAGTTTTTGTTATCTTTTAGAAGTTTTTTTGCAGC
>SDBT01013159.1_pt1 | contig 13272 bp, 5 predicted proteins | sample 2277101 | NCBI WGS metagenome assembly SDBT01 (sample SAMN10404973, study PRJNA504765) | marine sediment metagenome | isolation source: marine sediment core GS10_PC15, 103 cmbsf | place: Arctic Ocean: Southern Knipovich Ridge | collected 2010 | reverse complement strand
CTGCTCAGCACACTGTCGTTCGTTGTGGGCGCAAGCTGGGCATGGCAGGCAGCGGTGGGCACGATCGCCCTGGTGTTAGCCGGGCTTGCGGCTCTCTACCTGCTGGCTCGCAACCAGGAATGGGCGTTAACACAGTTTGAAAAGCTGACCTCCCGTTGGGCAGTATTAAATAGGATCGGGCGCACCCAATTACCCAGATTCATCAGCGGTTTATCAGTCTTGACGGACACAAGCCGCTTCCTGCGCACAATCGCCTGGATGATCCTAAACTGGGGCATCGCTCTGGTTCAATATTATCTGCTGCTGCTGGCTTTCTTCCCCAACGGTGAATTTCTCTGGGCGGCATTCAGTCTGGCAGTGACAGCGTTGGGGATAGCAGCGCCTTCCTCACCTGGAGCTGTGGGAGTTTTTGAACTTGCAACAGTTGTAGCGCTCTCGGTATTCGGACTGAGTACATCGGTGGCACTGGCTTACGCGCTGACCGCCCATCTGCTCAATTACATCATCACCGGCGTTCTGGGAGCTTATGCTCTGGCCAGGGACGGCGAGACAATAAGCGGTTTATACTACCGCCTGCGCCGAATCCCGGGCGATGAGGCTGCTTGAGTTTGCATATCAAACCTATGCGCGTATTAATCGCCTTAACCTACTACCGACCGCATTATTCGGGACTCACAATCTACGCGGAACGTGAAGCGCGCGCGCTAGCAGCACGCGGGCACCATGTCACAATCCTTACATCCAGGTACGAGAAAAGCCTGCCAACCCGCGAAATTCTCGACTGTGTAGAGGTCGTGCGGTTGGATGTGCGGATGCGTATCAGTAAAGGTGTGATCATGCCCGGTATGCTGTACTGGGCATGGAAATTGGTGCGCCAGGCAGATGTCGTGCACCTGCATGTCCCTCAGTTGGACGCTGCACCAATTGCTCTTATCAGCCGCGCTCTGGGAAAACCGGTCGTGCTGACTTACCACTGCGACCTGCGCCTGCCAACGGGTTCAATCCATTCCATCGCAAACCGGGTGTCAAACACAACCAATCACATAACTGCATCCGCTGCCAGTGTCATAGTGCATAATTCACGCGACTACGCCGAAAACTCGCCTTTTCTGCGCCGCTATATCGATAAAGTGCAGCCCATCTTCCCCCCCGCTGAAGCAGCCAGAGCCACCGACGCTGACATCAGGGCTTTCCGGGAGAGATTCAATATCCGTCACGGGCAGCGCATCATCGGGATGGCAGCCCGTCTGTCGAGTGAAAAGGGCGCCGAATATTTGGCTGAGGCGCTGACGCTGGTGATGAAAGAAATTCCCCAAGCGCGGGTGCTGTTCGTTGGTCCACACCAGAATGTAATAGGAGAAGAAGATTATGCCGCTCGTCTGGCGCCCATCATCGAGCGCCTGGACGATCACTGGTCATTCCTGGGCATTTTGACACCCGAGGAGATGGCGGCTTTTTTCCACGAAAGTGAGGTACTGGTGCTGCCCAGCATAAACAGCACCGAATCTTTTGGACTTGTTCAGGTAGAGTCGATGGGATGCGGCACCCCGGTTGTCGCTTCAGATTTGCCGGGCGTGCGTGTACCGGTTGAGGTTACCCGCATGGGTATCATTGTCCCACCTGCTAATGCCCAGGAACTTGCCCGGGCTTTGATCGCCGTACTCAGTAACCCCGATGCCTACCGCGGCGATCCTGAGGCGCTTATACAACTTTCAACACCGGATTCGGTCGCAGCCCAGTACGAAGATATTTTTAACTCCTTGAAAGATCATAAGAAGGAGTAATAACTGGAATATCAGGCATTGTCCTTCCGGACGAAGTGAAAAATCTATGCAACGACGGATATGTTGATGTCTTAGCAATTCATAATTATGCCCAATCACAGCCAATCTTCAGATACCAAAAAAAATAATCCCACCAAAGACTATCTCTGGCAGCATTTATTTGAGCTGCCCTACTTCCGCGCCCTGTTGCGCGCAGTTGAGGCTCGCCTGTACTATGATATTGATCTGCCCGCTCCGGTTCTTGATGTTGGCTGCGGGGATGGGCATTTCGCCACCGTGGCTTTTGACCACCAGCTTGATGTCGGTCTTGATCCCTGGAGCGATCCCATACGTGAAGCGGCGCAGCGAGGCGGTTACCACTCCCTAGTCCAGGCAGACGGCGGTCACATGCCATTCCCTGATCGCTATTTTGGCAGCGCGATCAGCAACTCGGTCCTCGAGCACATACCTGATATAGAAGATGTGCTCAAAGATGTCGGTCGTGTCCTGAAACCAGGCGCGCCTTTTGTGTTCAGCGTCCCCAATCACAACTTCAATTCCAACTTATCAATCAGCCGGACTTTCAACAAAATGGGGCTCTCCACCCTGAGCGATGCCTACCGCCGCACCTTCGACCGCATCGCCCGCCACCATCACCTGGATCCACCTGAAGTCTGGCAGAAACGCTTGGATGAGGCCGGTTTTTCTGTCGATAAGTGGTGGCATTACTATTCACCGGATGCTATGAGAGTGACCGAATGGGGACATTATTTCGGACTGCCATCCCTGGTCAGCCGCAAAATTACTGGCAGATGGATACTGGTGCCTCAAAAGTGGAACCTGGCGCTGCCGTATTACATCACCAAAAAGCATTTTGAAGGTAATCCAATCCGAGATGATGGTGTGTGTACGTTTTATATTGCGCGACGGGAATGATTTTAAGGACTTGAAATTCAATGACTTCGAGAAAATATCCTTATTACCTGGCTTCAATCTGGAAACTACTGGCTGAAATGCAGCCCCGGCTGTATATTTTGGGCTTATTTTTGGGAATGCCAGCAGCAGGGGGTCGGGTTATCGAATTATCAAAAAGCGGGATCCGCTTCAAGACCCGCGGGGTAATGGATATCTGGACCATCAAAGAGACGTTTCTTGACCGCTTCTACGAGAGATACGGCACGCCGATAGGCGATGGATGGACGGTATTCGATATTGGCGCTGGTATTGGCGATTTTTCAATCCTGGCAGCAGTACGGCACCCAAAAAATAAGGTGTTCGCATTCGAACCAAATCAGGGTTCATACTCGTTGTTACTGGAGAATTTGAAACTCAATCAGGTTTCAAACGTACGGGTCTATCCCGAAGCAATATGGTCCCACAGCACGGAACTTGCAATCGATACCAGTGCCAGTGAACCTGGTCAATATAAAAGCCGTCCGATTGGTGAGGTAGAATCCCTGGAAAGCGAACTGGTTGTATCCAGTTTGTCCTTGGAAGATGCGTTCGAAAGGTGCGGGTTGGCGCGCTGCGACCTGCTAAAAATCGATTGCGAAGGCGCTGAATTTGCCATCCTGTTTAACACACCGGATACTGTCTTGCAGGGTATCGAGAGAATTGTTATGGAATACCATGATGACGTAGGTGCGTACACCCACAAAGATCTGGTTGATTTTCTTTCCAGTAAAGGTTTTGACGTAAAAACATATCCGAATTATGTGCATCCATATTTGGGCTACCTGTACGCATCACGTTGATATCAAGACTTTCGTTGTATTTTTCAATAATTCAACCCCTACATCCCCTGGGTGTGGGAGCCCAGGAAACCGGCAGTACAGAACACTGCTTCGGCAGTATAGACCACTGCTTGATGAGAAAATTGTTTCGTGGTCAGTTCCATCTCAGGCTCAGGACAAGCCTCGCAATCACAGGCAGTGTAAACCAGTGCTATGAATTGAAGCCCGGATGAGTTTATGGAAGAACCCAGCGTTCTGGATTACGTAAAGTCATTGTTGACGCCCTGGAAACGGACCAAAATCGAGATACCCGCATCCATAACGGGAGAAGCGGGAATCGCTGAAGAGCCGCTCCAGGAACCGCTGTCGGTTGAGCCGAAAATAAAAGAGGTGGAACCGGAAGCGGTCACTGAACAGCTGGCTTCGTTTACTTTTCCCTGGCGAGCCCTGCTGGCGCTCTCGCTGGCGTTGGCTGCCCAGTGGTCTTTTTCCCAACCTGTGCGCAACCCCATCCTGGGAACGACACTTCTTATATTGTCCCTGCTCACAATCGTGTGGGCTTACATGCGTGGGGAATGGCTGCCATGTCCACCTCCGGAGGCGGAGACCAGGACAGATCCTCTAACAGTGAGGACAGTTCCCCTGGTCGTTGGGCTCGTGCTTTCGGTGATCACATTTCTGGCATCCGGGGGAAATCTTTTCTCCGTATTAAATATTACTCTCCTGATTTCAAGCACCGCCTTTCTTATGCGCGCTTTCTGGTTAGATGCATCCACACAAGAAACCTGGTTCCATAAGCTAAAGGCAAACTACCCTCGAGAACAATGGAGCGTTTTACTATCCCGCTGGACGCTGCTGGTTTTAATTGCCGCTGCGGTGGTGATATTCTTTCGCTTCTACAGGCTGGATCAGGTTCCCCCAGAGATGGTCAGCGACCACGCCGAAAAATATCTGGATGTTCTGGATATTTTGAAGGGTCAGCCGCACATCTTCTTTCCCCGCAACGGAGGCCGTGAAGCGCTGCAGTTCTACCTGGTTACAGGTCTACACCTCATATTCAATGCCGGTTTGAACTTCCTCACACTGAAGATCAGCTCTGCGTTAATCGGTATCCTCGCTCTGCCGTTTATCTACCTGTTGGGAAAAGAAGTTGGCAATCGCCGGATTGGTCTGCTGGCGTTCATTTTCGCCGGAATTTCGTATTGGGGTAACGTGGTTTCACGCGCCGGGATGCGCCTGCCATTTTTCTTTCTCTTCACTGCAGCCATATTGTATTTCTTACTGCGGGGAATCCGTACCTCAAACCGCAATGATTACCTGCTGGCAGGTCTTTCCCTGGGGTTGGGATTATACGGCTACAGCGCCAACCGCATCCTGCCGGTGGTAGTGATCGCAGCAATAGCGCTTTACCTGCTGCACAAGGACTCGCGCGGACTGCGCCGCCAGGTGCTTTGGCAGAGTATTTTACTGGCGCTGATAGCCCTGGTGGTTTCTGTACCCCTGGTGCGATATGTCATCCAGGACCCGGGTGGCTTTTTTGGTCGCATGTTCAGCCGGTTGGGTACCAGCGGTGGGGAACCATTCGGGCAGCTCGTGCTGGTATTTCTGGGCAACCTTTGGAGCGCCATCAGCATGTTCTCATGGTCCGATGGAGTCGTGTGGGTGACATCCATACCGGATTACCCAGCCCTGGGCGTTGTCACTGGAGCGCTGTTCTACATAGGAGCGGCGCTGCTCCTCATCCGTTATATCCGGGCACGTCATTGGCTGGATCTCTTCCTAATACTATCCATTCCGCTGCTTATGCTGCCGTCGATCCTTTCCCTGGCGTTTCCGACCGAAAACCCCAACCTTTACCGGACAGGAGGAGCAGCGATACCGGTGTTCCTGCTCGTAGGCATCGCTCTTGATGGATTAATGACCGGCTTTGAAAAAGGCTTGGGCGCTGTGTGGGGTACACGGTTTGCCTGGGGTGCGTTTGCCATCCTTTTCGCCTGGTCAGCTCTAATAAACTATGACCTGGTATTTACCAAGTACTATGAGCAGTATCGCACCTCTGCCCACAACACGAGCGAAATTGGTGAAGTGATCCGTAGCTTTGCCGAAACGGTTGGCAGTCCTGACAGCGCCTGGGTGATGGGATACCCTCACTGGGCTGATACCCGCCTGGTTTCGATCAACGCCGGTTATCCAAACATCGATTTCGCCCTGTTCACGGAAAAATTGGACACCACTCTCGCTGTGCCATCCCCAAAAATATTCATCGTCAATCCCCTGGATGAAACGGCGATCGATGCGTTAACCAAGTATTACGAGGATGGCTGGTTCCAGGTTTTCGATTCTGCCGTAGAATCGAAGGATTTCCTCATTTTCTTCGTTCCCCCCCAAGCTGATGAGCAAATCGACGAGTAGAATCCAGTTTCCACGATTATAATCTCCCGCTCCAGGGTTTTTTATTTATGATTCCTGACGTTTCACAGCAAACTCCATCACAAGGCAAGTATCCCAGGGTATGGATTTTCGATTTATTGCTCATCCTGGTGCTGTTAACGGGCGCCTATTTCCGGGCGACGGGGATATTCTGGGGCGAAAACCAATTTCTACATCCCGACGAACGGTTTCTGGTGTGGGTCGGCACGGACATAAGTCCGGTCGAGAGTATTGGCGAATACTTTGACACCCCCAATTCGAGTTTGAACCCCCATAACCGTGGACACGGGTTTTATGTCTACGGCACTCTGCCCATGTTCGTAACCCGCTACATCGTCCAATGGGTGTTCGGTCATTCCGGATTCGCTGAGATGACTCAGGTGGGTCGGGCACTTTCCGCACTTGCGGATATGTTGACGGTACTGCTGGTGTACCTGGTAGCCAGCAGATTGTACGATCGAAGAGTGGCGCTTCTGGCTTCAGCATTCTCCACCGCGGCGGTGCTGCAGATCCAGCTCTCGCACTACTTCACAATGGATACATTCATCAACTTCTTCTCATTTCTGGCGTTCTATTTTGCCGTGCGCATCGCGACCGACACCAAACCCTGGGGCTCAAGTTCGAACCAACCGGTCGACCTCGAAGACGCGCCGGAGACCGCACCCGCTAACATCTGGACACGCGTAGAGCGCTTTGCCCGGCACCCCTTATTTCTTCCTGCGCTGGGATTTGGTCTAGCCTTTGGCATGGCGGTCGCTTCGAAGTTGAACGCTGCTCCAATGGCGCTGGTCTTGCCTGCCGCAATTGCCATACGGCTGACCAGGTTCCCCAGCGGTGAACGCTACCAGCGAGGCATGCAAGCCTTCTGGTATCTGGTTCTGGCAGGTGTCATCAGTGCAATAACCTTCCGCATACTGCAGCCCTACGCCTTCAGCGGTCCCGGTTTCTTTGGGCTGAAGCCAAATCCCCAATGGCTGGCTAACATTCGCGAACTGCGAGCACAAAGCAGTGGAGATGTGGACTTCCCTCCTGCGATGCAGTGGGCTCGTAGATCAGTTTTGTTCTCCGGCAAGAATCTGGTCCTGTGGGGCTTGGGTCTTCCACTGGGCATCCTTGCCGGACTTGGATTTCTGTGGGCTGGCTGGCGCATGGTAGTGAGCGCCTTGCAGCACACCAATGAATGGCAGCATCACGCTCTGCTCTGGGGCTGGACAGCGGTTTATTTCACCTGGCAGTCGCTCTCCTTAAACCCCTCCATGCGCTACCAGCTTCCTGTTTACCCGGCTCTGGTGATTTTTGCAGCCTGGGGGTTGGTCGCCCTTTATGACCGCGTCCGCAGTCGATTTTCTCCCACCCCCGGGAAGATAAGTGCGGGATCAGAAGGTAGTTCTTCCCGTCCGTTGGCAAGAGCCCTGGTCGTTCTGGTGGGTGTCGCAGTGCTGGCAGCGACTATGGCATACGCATTCGGTTTCACGCGCATCTATAACCGCCCAGTAACACGAATAGAAGCCTCGCGCTGGATTTACCAGAACATCCCAGGAGCGATCAACCTTCGCATACAGACGGATGGGAAAATCACCAACCAGCCGCTTCCTTTCCCCTATGATTTCACCATCACGCCCGGGCTGCCGTACATCAGGGAATTTGTTCCAAAGACAGGGGGAATTCTGAGCGAAGTTTACCTGCCGCACGCGCAGGATATCCTTGATAGCGAGCTGATTGACCGGGATGAAAAAACCTTGAAGCTGACCGTAATCCCAGCTGGTGGAACCGAGGATCTTGCCGCCAGCAACGCAGAAGTACGTTCAAATTTTTCACCTTCCGGTAATAACGCCGGGGACGGATACACGTTTAGTCTCGACCAACCACTGGTGCTGGATCTAGACAGGAGGTACATATTTTCACTGGAATTAGCTGGTGAAACTGCGGAAGTCTCAACCTCCGGTGAGGTCGTTTTAGGCATCCATCCTGTCGATGCCAGTTCCGCAGAAGAATCGAGCGAACAACACCTGCATACGGACGGAACGGTGCTTAATTATTCCTCCCCGCTGTCCATCCAATTTGTCCCCGAAACGAATGGGGTGTTGAAACAACTCCGGCTGTCGCCTGCAAGCGATCAGGAGAACGGTTATGTCCCGGCGTCCTTTTTATTATCGCTCACCGAGGAGGGCGAAGAATTAACCGTCTTATCGTCCGATGTGTCCGTCAAGCGTGATCCACGTGACGGCGGATACTTATTGATTCTCGAACAGCCCATTTCCCTCACCCAGGTAAGAGAATACATTCTGAACTTGCAGTTAACCGCTGCAGGCGGGGCGATATCAATAAGCGGTGCAGGGGTCGCAAACGAAGGCGACTGGGACGACGGGTTACCGCTTCGTCTGGATGAGTACGACGGTTTTGCGGGAATATACCCTCTCGATCTGAATTTCAACATGTACTGGGAAGACAATCCCCAGAAGCTGGTGCGCTTCACCCGCATCCTGGACCAGTCAGATTACCTCCTGATCTCATCCAGCCGACAATGGGGCAGCCTGCCACGAATACCCGAAAGGTTTCCGATGACGGCGATCTATTACCGCGAGCTTTTGGGCTGCCCACCAGCTCGCAGCATTGAATGGTGCTACAACGTCGCCAAACCGGGTATGTTCCAGGGTGACCTGGGTTTCGAACTGGTGGAAGTATTTCAATCAGACCCATCAATCGGACCGCTGAAGCTGAACGACCAGTTCTCTGAAGAAGCCTTCACAGTTTACGACCACCCGAAAGTGTTCGTGTTCCAAAAAACTGATGATTACGATCCCCGGGTAGTACGGGATGCATTGGGATCGGTGGACTTCTCGCAGGTTACACGAATGCCCCCCATGAAATTCCCTCCCCAATCCGCCAATCTGATGCTGCCCGACTACCGCCTGGTAGAACAACGTCAAGGCGGCTCCTGGTCTGAGCTTTTTGACACTTCTGACCTTCAAAACCGCTACCAACTGCTGAGCGTAATTATCTGGTATCTGAGCATCAGTCTGCTTGGGATCATCACTTATCCGATCATACGGTTAGCTCTGCCCGGATTGGCTGACGGTGGATATCCTCTTGCACGCACGACCGGCATGTTGATCCTCAGTTACCTGGTCTGGCTGGCAGGGTCATTTCGTATCCCATTTTCACGCCCGACTATAACCGCAGCACTGGCGGGCATGGTAGTGGTCGCTGCGATACTGGCTTACCACCAGCGAGACGAACTGCGCCGCGAACTAAAGAAGAAACCACGCTACTTCTTGATGATCGAGATCCTGACCCTGCTGTTTTTCGTCTCCTTCCTGCTGGTGCGATTCGGGAATCCGGATCTCTGGCATCCCTGGAAGGGCGGCGAGAAACCGATGGATTTTTCGTATTTCAACGCCGTCCTAAAGAGCACTTCCTTCCCCCCGTACGATCCCTGGTACGCTGGCGGTTATCTGAATTACTATTACTACGGTTTTGTGCTCGTCGGTGTGCTCGTAAAATGGTTGGGGATTGTGCCAGCAGTTGCCTACAACCTCATTCTGCCGACCCTGTTCAGCATGATCGCTCTCGGCGCGTTTTCCCTGGCATGGAATTTATACTGCAACCGTCCAAAGGTAACTGATAATTCGGCATATAAAGATAACATTGTCAACGATTCATATGGCTCGCTGGTCTCTGCTAAAGCTCCGCATCCATTTTGGATCGGACTGGCTGGCGCGCTGAGCATGGCGGTGTTGGGGAATTTAGGCACAGTGCGCATGATCGTGCAGGGATATCAAAAGATAGTAGCGCCTGGCGGAATTTTAGAAGGCGCGAATCTGCTGACACGTTTTGCCTGGACATTGCGCGGATTTATCCTGTCTTTACAGGGCGCTTCCCTACCATACGGTATCGGGGACTGGTACTGGCTGCCGAGCCGGATCATCCCGGCTGGCGGCGACATCGAACCAATAACTGAATTTCCTTATTTCACGGTCCTGTACGCCGACCTGCACGCGCACTTATTTGCATTACCAATTGCTTTGCTTGTCTTATCGATATGCCTGTCTTTTGTTCTGGGGCGGGTACGCTGGAAGGGTGTGTTCGGTTTTTCTGCCAGTTTTCTCCTGGCGGGACTAGCCATCGGCGCTTTACGCCCTACCAATACGGCGGACTTTTACCCGTACCTGGCGCTGAGCGTGGTCATTCTGGGTTATTCAATCTGGTTCTACCAGCGACCTCCGGGAAAAACATACCAGAACTTACCACTGCTTGCGAAACTGCCTGACCTGGTCCGCAGGACAATCATAACGCTTGCTGGGATCATTCTGCTGGTCGGGTTGACCTACCTGCTTTACCTGCCATACACCCAATGGTCGGTTTTTGGGTACGGCAAGCTGGACCTGTGGAAAGGCTCCCATACCCCCCTTCATGCATACCTGACACATTGGGGCTTGTTCCTGTTCGCCATCATCTCCTGGATGTTCTGGGAGACGGTCAATTGGATGGCTGCTACCCCGGTATCAGCCCTGCGCAAGCTGGCGCCATACAAGGGACTGATCCTGGGCGGCATTCTACTGCTTGGAGCGGGGATCTTAGGTTTGACTTTTACCGAAGTCGGAATAGCCGGGTTTGTGCTGCCAATTGCAGCCTGGGCTGGTATCTTGATACTACGACCGAATATGCCGAACAGCAAACGGTTCGTGCTTTTCCTGGTTGGAACCGGTTTGATCCTGACACTCGCCGTGGAAGCCATTGTTGTTGTAGGCGATATCGGTCGCATGAATACAGTGTTCAAGTTCTATCTGCAGGTGTGGACGCTGTTTGCGGTCAGTGCTGCCGCGGCATTGGGTTGGGTGCTCTCTGCCCTGGGGAATTGGTCCCCGGGTTGGCGGCGGTCCTGGCAGGTCGTCCTGATAGTCCTGCTGATAGGGACTGCGCTTTATCCATTGATGGCGACTATGGCAAAAATCAAGGATCGTATGGCGCCCGAAGCGCCCCACACCCTGGACGGTTCAGCTTATATGAAACATGCCCGCTACAGAGATAACTGGGGCGAGATGGATCTCAGCCAGGATTACCATGCAATCCGTTGGCTGCAAGAGAATGTGAGCGGTTCGCCGGTTATCGTAGAAGCCAACCTGCGTGCCCTTTACCGTTGGGGCTCGCGCTATTCAATCTATACCGGTTTACCAGGAGTTGTAGGATGGGAATGGCACCAGCAGCAGCAGCGAACCGCAGTGCCTGGAAACTGGGTCAGCGGACGCATCGCCGAGATCGATGAATTCTACAACACCACGGATCTGGAGGCGGCGCGATCGTTCTTGCGCAAATACGACGTGCAGTATATTATCGTAGGGCAGCAAGAGCGCGGCCATTATCCAGGACAAGGATTGGATAAATTTGAAGCTGCTGAGGGCATTATGTGGCGTGAAGTTTACCGTGACGGTGAGACAGTGATCTACGAAGTGATCGTTTAAGATGAGTACTGACCTGCTTTCATTTATCGCCTGGTACCTGGCAATCTCTGTCATGGGGCTAATCGCCTTTCCCCTCACCTTCCGCCTGCTGCCGGCTCTGGCGGATCGTGGTTACGCTTTCAGCCGCACATTGGGAACCCTCGTTTGGGGATATCTTTTCTGGTTATTGGCTTCCCTCCATATCCTGCCTAATGACCTGACCGGTCTGCTGTTTTCCTTCACCCTGCTTCTCATCCTCAGCGGGTGGGCACTGCGCAGCGTTGGTCTTGAAGAGATCAAGAAATGGTGGCGTTCTAATTACCGCCTGGTGATTGGCATTGAATTGCTGTTTTTACTGGCATTTGCCGGTTGGGCAATCGTGCGGGCTGCCAATCCTGAAGCCACCGGCACAGAAAAACCGATGGAATTGGCCTTCATCAACGCCATTCTGAAATCGGATACCTTCCCACCACACGATCCCTGGCTGTCCGGTTACTCAATTTCCTATTATTATTTCGGATATGTTCTGGTCGCGATGCTGGCGAAAGTAACGAGCGTCACCGGTGCAGTCGCCTTTAATTTGGGGATATCCGTAATATTTGCCCTCAGCGCAGTTGGAGCATACGGTCTGGTATACAATCTCCTGGCTGCACTCTCCAGCAAACATGAAACGACTGACGATCAATCCATCCCACGATTCTCAATCTCCGCCTTATTGGGTCCGTTCTTCCTGTTAATTGTCAGTAATTTAGAAGGCTTTTTCCACATGCTTCACAACCGGGGTCTTTTTTGGCGCATGAATGACTCCGGTGAACTGACTTCAAAATTCTGGGTATGGCTGGATATTAACGATTTAAATGTGCCCCCTGTGGGAGAACTGTCCTGGGTGCCATCCCGTTTCTGGTGGTGGTGGCGGGCTTCACGTGTAGTGCAGGATTATGACCTGGCTGGAAACCCAAAAGAAATTATCGACGAATTCCCCTTTTTCTCATACTTGCTGGCGGACCTGCACCCCCATGTACTGGTCATGCCTTTTGCGCTGCTCGCCATGACGCTGTCTCTTAACCTGCTGATGAGGAGCAATCGCGGGCAGTTAAAATGGTTTCAGCTGCAGGTCAACCTGCGCACTATCATGTGGGCGGCAGTACTGGCAGTATTGCTTGGAATCGCGCTCCTATGGGCAGGGGTTAATTCACTCAGCATGATAAAAACTGGCGCTGGAATTGCTGCTGCAGGGCTGGGTCTGTTCTGCATCTATAATTACCGCAGCTCGATAAGAGAACGCGGCCTTCATTTATGGCTGTCATCCGATTCAGGTACAGCAAAGATCGGTAGAACCCTCCATCTCCAACCGGCTGATTATATCTTCAGCGCCTTCACCCTGGGTGCGGTTGCTTTCTTAAATACCTGGGATTCGCTGGTATTTGTGGCACTCATCGCTGGAAGCTACGCTCTCGGCAGGATGATCCAAGCGAGAGTGACGTTTATCGCCTCACTCAAGGAATTCATCTGGTTAGGGTTGCTGGTCGGGGCTGGCGGCATACTGATGTATTTTCCGTTCTATTTAGGATTTTCCTCGCAAGCTGGAGGGATCATCCCAAACCTGATCTATGCAACACGCGGCGCTCATTTGTGGGTAATGTTTGGCGCACTTCTAATTCCTGTAGCGTCATTTCTAATTTACCTAACAACCTCGGTCAGTGACAGATCCCAATCAAAAGAGAATCTCAAACGCGCCTTAAGGATTGCGCTGCTTATGATTGCGCTGTTGTGGCTGTTCTCACTGATACTGGGGATAACAGCCACATTTATCCCCCAGGTCGGAGAGCTGTACCTGAGTACTTTAGGGGCTGCGAGTAGAGAAGCCCTTTTCCCGGCAGTAATTACACGCCGAATCTCCAGCCC
>SDBT01013158.1_pt1 | contig 13272 bp, 9 predicted proteins | sample 2277101 | NCBI WGS metagenome assembly SDBT01 (sample SAMN10404973, study PRJNA504765) | marine sediment metagenome | isolation source: marine sediment core GS10_PC15, 103 cmbsf | place: Arctic Ocean: Southern Knipovich Ridge | collected 2010 | reverse complement strand
AATGGATCGCAAAACGTCAAAATGGAAAGCTCTCCATTCCGGAAGGTGAAGCCGAAATTATGATGGTGGTTTTTGACAAAAAGATAACAATTTACGTAAATGGTGAGAAAGAACTCAGCGAGTTTGATCCATTTTACACTGCAGGCGATTTAGCATTGTCAGTGTATTCCGGCACCAACAAAGGTTTTGGAACTCGGTGCAAGATGACCAACATAGATCTTATGATATTTGAATAAAGATTAAATAATCTTTATTAGTGTTCTTTGTGCTATTCGAGGATTATTGCGCCCAACTTGCAACTTCAAACTCGTAACCCTCTCAATTTCTGCGTATAGGTGAAATAAACCTGCAAAGCAGCTCACCTATCCCTAGGCATAGATCATCGACGAGATCGGTTTCCTGCCCCTCTTGACCTGCCCCCCTGTAAGGGCTGGAAAGACTCTCTAAGTTAAACGCAGTTTGTGTCCCAAAGGCATATCCTGATAGACCGGTAGTTGAAATGCCGGTCTATCCTTTTTTTGGATATCAAAATTTGATACACTCGCAAGTTATGCCTTCCGCCGCAAGCCGATTCCCAGCGCCAGCCCACCCACCAGAGACAATCCCCCAACAATCAAAAACAGATCCTGCCAGAAGCGCTGCGGGAACAGTCTTATCAATGTGTCGCTGAAAAGGAACTTCCAGGTCCCCGGTTCAAAGAAGACATTGTGGAAAGCCACAAACAGAACGCCAAAGCTCAGCAATACAAATAGGATGACTGATCCGATCAGAATGACCGTCAGCCAACCCCCGCGTGCTAACCCCAATCTGTATTCGTCCCACCAACTGCTCCGTCTTGCCCAGATGCCCAGCATAAGCAGTACTGCCAGTGAGAGATACCACACATTCATCGCATTGCGCACGGTGTCCTTCACGTCCACCATGTGGCGCAGTTCGCTCCCATTGTACACCGGCGTACCGTCCTCAAAGCGCAAATCACCAAGAAACGAGATATCAGCCGGGTTGAGCAAATAATCCAGGGCAATCTGCGACCAGTACAGACGATCCTCGATCGTAAACCCGTAAGAATCGGTCGGAAAATTGGGTTGGTTGTATTCAAAACGTAACAGAGCGGGGGTCATCACCACTCTGACTGCAGCCAGCGCTAAAGCGACCGGCACTAGTATAGTGACCACCCAACTGAGAATCCACACTAGTTGGGCTGAATTTTTCTTTTGTCCTTCAATAGAGCTCATAGGATTATCCAAATTCCAGGGGGTTACCTGAAGTCTTCCAAAGCCTCCATGTCATCGAAGAGGACGTAATTTAGAACCATATTATTCGTTATCCATTCAACCGGCGCCCAGTCGTCCGTGAACACGACCCGGCTCTCTGGTTTGGGCTGCTGGTTGAGGATAACCCGCTGGATTGACTCGATCAACACCGGATGTACGTCCTCTCTGGTATACAGATACAGCAGATTGTCATACAGGTTTTGGATTTTTGTGGGTTGGGCGGTGGCGTAGATCATGGCGTTGAAAGAGTCCGGCACATCCATCACGTAAACCGACGGAAAGACCGTGCTTATGGTACCCACCAGGGCATCGACCAACCTCCTGTCGCTGGGAGACTGACCGACATTGATAACCATCACCCCATCCTCTGTCAGGTGATCATTTACGATCTGAAAGAACTCCTGTGTTGTCAAGTGCCAGGGGATATAGGGTGGGCGATATGCATCAACAGCGATCACATTGTATTTATCCTCACTGCGCTCCAAACCCCAACGCCCATCTTGAGGAATTGCATTCAGGTTGGGCTGGTTCATATCAAAATAATCCCTTCCAACCTCGATGATCGCCGGGTCGATCTCATAACCATCAATGGGAACCGGTCCATACACCGCTGTCGCCTGGCGCGCCAGCGTGCCGCCCGCCAAACCCACAATTGCTATTCGTTCAACACGTTCCAGCTCATAAGGAGGGCGATTAAAGAAAGGCGCTGCCAGGAACTGTTCCCATGGTCCAAAGAAGTCAATCTGGGTCGGGTGCCACATTGAATGCACACCCTGCCCTTCATTCAAGCGCAGCAAACGATAACCATCAATTTCCAGCACCTGGATGTAATTGTACCCGGATTCGGTCTCAAATATCTGCCCGCTGGTCGATTTCAACGGTTTACCCGATACAAATATAATCGCCGCCGTCAGTACTAACGGCATCCATAACAAAGAAGCCGCACTTCGCCAACCGGACGATTGCCACAAACCAACCAGTGCCACCAAGACCAAAAAACAACTGAACAACAGAAATGTTAGCGTGGTACCAATTAAAGGGATCAAGACCAATACCGGCAGGAACGTCCCGACAAACGAGCCGAGGGTGGAGATCGCATAAATTTGACCCGAAACCCTGCCGGCATGCTGTGGGTCAGTGATCGAAAGACGGATAGCAAACGGGGATATTGTGCCGAGCAGTGTGACCGGCAGACTGAACAATATTAAAACCGCTATGAAAGATCCAAACAACACCCCAACTTGAAGCTGGTCGAAAGCATCGGCTGCCATGCGCAACACCGGACGGGAGATCAACGGCGCCATACCGGCTGTGAAAGCGCCCCAGGCTAGTATTGTATACATCGTTTTTGAATGGGGTGAACGGTCCGCCCAACGTCCGCCGATGATATAACCCGCCGTCAGGTATATCAGGATCAAGCCGATAATACTGGCCCACACGAGGTTGCTCGTCCCAAACACACCCCCCAAAAGGCGTGCGGCAGAGAGTTCAATTGCCAGAGTGGTCATCCCGGCCGCGAATACAGCAAAGTATATATACCTTTTCATGGATGCAATGACCGGCTGCATAGAATTAGCGCTCTAAGATTAAAAGGATGGATCATTCGGCTCGCTCTTGACGGAATAAACGCTGTACAACATTCCCCCTTTCCCTCGTTAAGCACCAAGCACGACCGACTTGATAGAACATCACAGCTTTCGTTCCCCATCCATGATAGCCCCCACGCGAGACTTCTCCTAATGGATGCGTGACCCCGATAAGTGGGACTTTCATGCAGCGCCATTTATTTTTACGCGCAGCAATCGTTATCGCCGTTTCAACCCCATATCCCTGCGAGGCTTCTTGGGAAACGTGCGTCATTAATTTGGCTTTCAAGCAGCGCTGCCCAGACAACCAGGGAGTGATCCAGTGAGCGGCATCAGCCCGCCAATAACCTCTCCTGAATACACCAATGGTCATGTCTACCTGATCAGTCAGGACAGGCTCCATTAATGTTTCTACGTGCCCGGGATTTAGATTTATCAAATCGGCATCCAGATAAACCAAAATGGGTGCTCTGGCAGCGTGTGATCCTTTGAATAGCGCTTGACCTTTTCCAAGCCTGACGGGATGCTGGTAAATATGTAAGCGCGCATCGTTATGTGCTGCTTGCAGCGCCTCCGATGCTGTGTCGTCTGTGGAACCATCATCCACGATAATAATCTCATCAAGGTTTCTAACCTTACACAAGACTGAAATCACCGTCCCGATTCGCCCCTCTTCGTTGTATGCCGGGACAATTGCAGCAACATCAGGATGATTCTGGTATGAAGTCATTTTCCTGCCAGCAAACCCAAACGTTCCCTATACTTCGTTCCAATTAAAAAATGTCAGGAACACATTCCGTCGCTCTTATTCTAGCAAATTATGGGGAAAATTCAACCCCATCTCCGAGATCAGATTTTAACCTCATCGAATTAATCCCACCATCTTTATTGATTTCCGAACCAATGAGTGCAGACAACCCCAATAAATCAAGCATGTGCTTATTTTGTGATATAAATTCCCCTACTTGGTATAATCCTAATAAATATATGTGTTGGATTGGGATCAGTCGATTAATTAACGCCCATCCCCTACTGCTTATACATTTCAATATTAGACGATCTGGAGTGCTAATGCCATCAACCAAACTAACGGGAGCGAAAATTCGCCAGAGTTTTATCGAATTCTTCAAGAAACACGGACACACTTTTGTGCCGTCCTCGTCGCTTGTGCCCGGGGGCGACCAAACACTGCTCTTCACGAATGCCGGCATGGTGCAGTTTAAGGACATCTTTCTTGGCACAGATGTACGTCCATATGTGCGCGCCGCCAATTCACAAAAATGTATGCGCGTCGCCGGCAAGCACAACGACCTGGAGGACGTTGGACGTGATGACACCCACCACACCTTTTTTGAGATGCTCGGAAACTGGTCCTTCGGTGATTATTACAAGGAAGAGGCTGTCGAATGGGCTTGGGAACTCCTGACAGAAGTATGGGGATTGCCCAAAGAAAATATCTGGGTCACATGTTTTAAAGACGAATTGGGAGAGATCCCTCCAGACGACGAGGCAGCTGAAGCATGGCGAAAACAACCCGGCATTGACCCAGCACACATTCTGTTCTTCGGGCGGAAAGATAACTTCTGGGAAATGGCTGAAACCGGTCCCTGCGGACCGTGCTCCGAGATTCACTTAGACCGCGGCTCCAAGTACTGCGACAAACAAGATGTGCCCGGTCACGAGTGCAGAGTCAATGGCGACTGCCAACGATTTCTGGAACTTTGGAACCTGGTATTCATCCAGTACAACCGGTCTGGTCCCAGCCATCTGGAACCATTACCTGCTAAACATGTGGACACTGGCTTGGGTCTCGAGCGCATTGTTTCTGTGCTCCAAGACGTCGATTCTAACTATAAAACCGATCTCTTTACCCCACTCATGGACACCGTACAGGAACTCACCGGTCATGACGATGCCGAACGTGCAGAAAATATCACCCCCTATCGCGTCATTGCCGATCACTCCCGCGCCGCCACTTTCTTGATCGCAGACGGGGTCGTACCGGGCAACGTTGGTCGTAATTATATATGCCGGATGATCATACGCCGCGCTGCCAGATTCGGCGCAAACGTTGGGCTGGATGAACCTTTCCTTGCGAAAGTCGCGGCAGTAGTTATTGATAATTACGGTGGTTTCTACCCTGAAATCTTCAACAACCGCGAGACCATATTGGACGCTATAACGCGCGAAGAGGTACAGTTCCAGCGCACAGTGGAGCACGGCGTGACCAAGCTGGAGAATCAACTTAATGCATTAGCCGCTAGCGGGGGGCAAGTCCTTTCAGGTGACTTAGCCTTCGAATTATATGCCACCTATGGTCTGCCGCTTGAGATCATTCAGGATATCGCCCGCGAACGCGGAATGGACGTCGAAGAAGCCGGTTTTCACCAATCAATGCAAAGACACCGCCTAGTCTCTGGAGCAGGAGAATCTTTTGGTCCGCTTGGGGGTGAAGATGTGGCGGTTTACCGGAACTTGTTAGGGAAACTCATTAGCCAAGACAAACTCAGTTCAGATGGTGTCGCATACAACCCCTATGACGGATTAGAGACTAAAGGAGAATTGCTAGCTTTAGTGCACGCCGGTGAACTGATATCCGAGGCTCGAACTGGGGATCATGTAGAAGTCCTGCTGCCGGAAACCGATTTTTATGTTGCAGCCGGTGGTCAGGTCTCAGATACCGGCAGGATCATCTCCAAGACCGCAGGGGAGTGGGAAATCCGGGTGACAGATATGCGTAAACCTTCGGCTGGCATAATAGTCCACGTAGGGGAAGTGGTACATGGGAAACCCCGAGTAGGCGATCCAACCATCGCCCAGATAGACGCGCCGCGCCGCAGTGATATCATCCGCAACCACACCGCCACACACCTGCTGCACGCCGAACTGCGCGCTGTCCTTGGCAAACACGCCCGCCAGGCTGGGTCTCTCGTAGCGCCTGACAGATTGCGATTCGACTTCACCCACCCATCTGCCGTCACACCCGAACAGCTTGAACAAATCGAGAGCGGCGTCAACCGCGCCATCTTGGACAACTATCCTTTAAGCATCGCATACAAACCTCTCCAACAAGCCATTGATGAGGGAGCGACAGCCCTGTTTGGCGAGAAGTACGCTGACACTGTCCGTAATATCACCATCGGTGAACCGCAAGTGTTCTCCAACGAATTGTGCGGCGGTACCCATGTGGAGGAGACCGGGGACATAGGTTTATTCCTCATTACCAGCGAAGGAAGCGCTGCCGCTGGCATCCGCCGGATTGAAGCCGTGACGGGACGATTTTCTTACGAACTGGCTCAGGGGCAAATCAAGGCTCTCAAGCGGTCAGCCAGAATATTGACAGCCACCCCAGAAGAAGTGCCTTACAAGATAGAGGCAATGGTGGCAGAAAACGCTGAAATTCGTAAAAAGGTTAGCGAACTGCGCCGGACCCAGGCTATGGTGGCACTCCTTGAACGTCTTGAACGCGTGCCAACTGTTCAAGGCGTACCAGTCCTGACAGCAATATTATCCGAAGCGGATACTGACACAATGCGGTTCCTGACCGACAAGTTTCGAGAACGGAATCCCAGCGGTGTGGCAGTCCTGGCCTCAGTGAGCAGCGACGGAAAGCCGTTCATTATCGCAGCCATCACCGAAGATTTGGTTGAACGCGGCCTGCACGCTGGTCAACTGGTGAAATTCGTCGCCCAACCTTTAGGAGGCGGTGGGGGTGGACGTCCAACTTTAGCCCAGGCTGGCGGTAAAGACGCCAGTAAGCTTGAGGAATCCCTGGCAGGCGTCCCTATGTGGGTAGAAAAAAATCTAAGTTGAAAATCCCATTGCGGTATTGTTAACCTCCAATGAAAAAGTATAGATTTCCAACCTGGACTGTGCCTTTTGCCTTGCTCGCTTTATGCATAATGAGCTTCGCAACGCTGATCCCAAAGTTAGGATTGTATTGGGATGACTGGCCCTCCTTATGGTTTATCCATTTCTTTGGACCAACTGTATTTCCCGACGTATTTACCACTGACCGACCGACTCTTGGCTGGATATTTATGCTCACCACCTGGTTTATGGGTGAATCAATGCTTGCCTGGCACCTGTTCGCCATAATCACCCGCTGGTTAAGCGGCGTAGCCCTTTGGTGGGTATTAAGATTAATATGGCCCAGGCGAATCATTGAAGCGACCTGGATTGCCTTCCTGTTTGTAGTTTATCCGGGCTTTGAACAGCAGTTGATTCCCATTACGTACAGCCATATGTTCATTATGTTGACCATATTTTTGCTTTCTATGGGAACGATGATCCTGGCTTATCGTAAACCCAGGTGGTTTTGGCCCCTGATCCTGACGTCGCTGTTCACTTCAGCCATGACCCTGTTCACTTTAGAATATTACGTCGGTCTAGAACTCCTGCGACCTGTAATATTATTACTCACCGACGACAAAGAAAGAGAAAGTTTTAGAACTCGCCTTTCGCTCGCTCTCAAACGGTGGCTGCCATACATATTTATCCTGCTCTTATTCCTGATATGGCGAATGACGAACAAAACACCCAGAGGGCAAATTACACTATTGGACGACCTGCGCACAAATCCAATTACCACAATCCTGGATCTGACAAGGACAATTTTCCAGGATATTTTTGAATCGAGTGTCCTGGCTTGGATACAGACAATTAACCCCCAGGAACTACTGGAATACCGGACAAGCATTTTACTGCTCATCGTTGGAATTATCCTGTTTACATCCGCTTTGACAATTTTCTTTATGTTAAGACTACGGTCCGACGTACGGACAGAAGATGTACCCAAGCAGAATTCCCCCATACGGTGGGAATATCAAGCCATCCTCCTGGGAATATATTCATTAATTATCGGGGGTTGGCCAATCTGGGCGACCAATCTCAAGATGGATCTATTTTTTCCCTGGGATAGATTCACCCTGATGATGATGCTAGGAGCTGCATTGCTGTTAGTTGGTCTGGTTTTCTTAATAACGAAGACCAGACTCCAGAGTACTTTGATCCTTGCTGTCATCGTAGGTCTCTCGGTAGGGATGCACTTTCAAACCGGGTTGAGTTATATGCGGGACTGGAATTTCCAGAAAGCTTTCTTCTGGCAGCTCGTTTGGAGAGCGCCTGATATCGAGCACGGCACGTTATTGCTGACCTCAAAATTGCCATTCCAGTACGCCACAGATAATTCATTAACTGCACCGTTAAATTGGACCTATGCCCCCGAAAATTATACCCGCCAGATGCCTTACGGCTTCGTGAACATCGATGCCCGCCTGGGGAACATGCTGTCAGACCTTGAGGAGGGAACACCTCTGCACCAACCATATCGAGCCACATCCTTCGATGGATCAACATCTCAAGCACTGCTAATTTTTTACTCGCCCGAAATATGTCTAAAAGTAATTGATCGCGAGGCTGACCGTTCCTGGCCCTACCAACCGGGCTTCATTCCATCCGCAATACATCTTTCCGACCGGGAATTAATCATCACTGATCCAGAACAAGCTGCGAGCCCGCCCATCCAAGTTTTTGGACCTGAACCGACGCATGAAGACTGGTGTTATTTTTTCGAAAAAGCTGAACTATCTCGCCAGAAGGGAAATTGGGAGCTTGTGGCTGAACTCGGCGACAAAGCCCTGCAGCTAGACAAGGAATTTAATAAAAAGAATGCATCCGAGCTGGTTACTTATATAGAAGGCTATGCGCATGTTGGACGGTGGCAGGACGCGGTGGGGTTATCCACTGATCTCGTTAAGTACTCCGAAATTATGCGAGATCCACTGTGTAACATATGGAAAGAACTCTCTCAAGACACGTCTCCTGATGAAGGACAACGAGCCGCAATCGCAGCGATAAACAACAAACTTAATTGCGACATTCCATAAATAAATTTATTGCCTAAAAATTCAGAAACACCCGACCGTTTCTATTTAGTACACGGATGAACACGGAAAAACACGGATAAAATGGTGGCGATAAAATAATCGGCGATAATATAATCGCGATAACGTAATCGGCGATAACATAATCGGCGTAAAATAATCGAAGTAATAAAAAAAACCGTAAAAATCAGTGTTTATCCGTGTCAAAAAATTGAATTTCATCCAAAGTGTCAAGCAAGTAGAAAATTCAGCGACGAAATGTTATTACGGACAAAGCCCTTGAATGCGCTAATAATTCCAGCAGCGCTGCTCCTCTTAAGCCTGATCAGTTATGCGCCTTTGATCCCCTGGTTGGGTTTCTACTGGGATGATTGGCCGACGATCTGGTTTTACCATTCACTCGGAGCAGGCGGCTTCCGGGAGGTCTTCGCAGTCGATCGACCACTGCTGAGCTGGATGTTCATGGTCACCACCCCATTGATGGGCGAGTCGACCATCGCATGGCAGATTTTCGGTCTGTTCACTCGCTGGCTGAGCGGCTTGACTTTGTGGTGGATGCTGAGAACGCTTTTCCCACGCTGGAAAATGCTGGCAGCCTGGGCAGCCATGCTGTTCGTTATCTATCCTGGATTCAGGCAGCAGTACATCTCCGTGACCTACAGCCATGGCTTCATTTACATGTCCCTGTTCTTCCTGTCTTTGGGGCTGATGATCTTAGCCGTCCGCGAGCCATCCCGTTTCTGGCCCTTGATGATCATATCAGTTTTAATGTCTGCCATCATTTTGTTCACCGTTGAATATTATTTTGGCTTAGAGCTGATGAGACCGGTCATACTGTGGTTGGTCTTAGGTGAGAAGGCATCCTCCTATCGAGAACGGATCAAGCGGGTTTTGTTATATTGGTCGCCATACTTATTCCTTCTGCTCGCCTTTCTGGTGTGGACGCTGTTCCTTCACGAAACCCCGCGCGGGGATATCCAAATTTTCAACGAGCTGACCGCCAATCCGGCTCAAGCCGTTTTCAACCTTATAAGAACGATCTTTCAAGACGCCATCGAAGCCAGCCTGATCGCCTGGACCAAGACGCTTAATCTATTTCACCTTTCCAGTTTGACCCCGCTGGACATCTTGTTGTATTCTGCCATAGTCCTCGGCACGACGGCGCTGGCTTTTCTGTTCCTGACGAAGCTGCCAGAGGGCGACCATAATGATGAAATTTCAAACGAGAAGGTAAATAATTCCGGCGCCATCACATACATCGCATTCGGAGCATTAGCTCTCCTGGCTGGTGGGTGGCCATTCTGGGCCACTGACCTGGAATTAAAGCTGCGCTTCCCGTTAGACCGTTTCACACTTCCTCTGATGTTCGCTGCCTGTATATTGGTAGCCGGCGCAGTTAAACTGCTCTTCAAAGCCAGGGCTCAACAAGCCCTAATTTTAGGGCTGCTGGTGGGTTTTGCAGCTGGGTTTCATTTTATGGATGCAGTAACTTACCGCCGGGAATGGCAGTTACAAAAGGATTTCTTCTGGCAGCTTACCTGGAGGGCGCCTGGATTAAAACCCGACACTACTTTGCTGACTCCCGAACTTCCTTTCGTGTATTACAGCGACAACTCTTTGACCGCACCTCTTAATTGGACTTACGACCCACACAATACTTCAAATCATCTATCCTACCTGATGTTCGATCTGGAAGCGCGTCTTGGAAATGCTCTGACACACTTTGAGGCAGACTTACCAATCAACCATCCCTACCGGGCAATGTCATTTTCGGGAAATATGTCTCAAATGCTGGTCTTCTTCTACGAACCACCCCGCTGCGTGACGATATTCGACCCCGGAACGGGAACACTTCTACCCAACAGTCCGCGCTTAATTCCTGAAGCCCTGGCGCTGTCAAATCCCGGACTCATTATCACTGACGCAAACCCGCCTGCTGCTCCCCCGACTCACATTTTTGGTCCTGAACCCGAACATGAATGGTGTTATTATTTCCAAAAAGCCGAATTAGCCCGCCAAAAAGGTGATTGGAATGAAGTGGAAGGATTAGGCGACCAGGCGTTTGGTTATCTCGACAATCTGAGTCCTGAAAACGCGGTTGAACTTATTCCCTTCATAGAAGGCTACGCCCATGTTGGACGCTGGCAGGAGACCGTTCAACTGTTTACAACTGCTTCCCAAATGTCCGCCAAAACAATACCGCTCTTGTGTACGACCTGGGATAGAATAGAGAAGAGTATTTCAACCGCCGCGTTAGACACGGCAGCCAGCGACCAAATATCAGATATACTTCAATGCATCGATAGATAAATTATGAACCACTCAGATTCAACTCAAATTAACATTTCGGTCGTAATCCCAGTTTACAACAGCGAGGACACACTCGATGAGCTGGTATCTCGCCTGAATCAGGTTTTACCAGCCATCAGTCAGACCTATGAGACAATTTTAGTCAATGATGGCAGCAGCGATCAAAGCTGGAGCACCATCGCCCGCCTCAGTCAGGATCAGCCTGGTATGCGCGGCATCAACCTGATGCGCAATTACGGGCAGCATAACGCCTTGCTTTGCGGTGTCCGCGCCGCACAATACGAGATCATCGTAACTATGGATGACGATTTACAGCACCCGCCAGAGGAGATTGGCAAACTTCTCCCGCCTCTCGGGCGCGGTTATGACGTGGTATACGGGACTCCCGCAAGACAGCAGCACCCTTTCTGGCGCAATCTATCTTCCTACATTACCCGCCTAGCCTTGCAAAGCGCCATGGGTGTCAAGAACGCCCAAAAGGTGAGCGCTTTCAGGGCGTTTCGGACCTGCGTTCGTGACGCGTTTATCGATTTCCGGAGCCCGTTCGTGATCCTTGATGTCCTCTTAGCCTGGGGAACCAACCGTTTTTACGCCGTACCGGTCACCCATGATCCGCGCCATGATGGCAAGTCAAACTACACCTTCCGCAAGCTGGTGCGCCATGCTATAAATATGGCTACTGGTTTTACAGTAGTCCCTTTGCAGTTAGCCAGCATGATGGGATTTGGCTTTGCCCTGTTCGGTTTACTGATACTCATGTACGTTGTCGCACGTTTCATCATCCAGGGCGGCAGCATACCTGGATTCCCGTTTCTGGCTTCCATTGTAGCTATCTTCTCCGGAGTGCAGTTATTTTCCTTAGGAATCATTGGGGAATATCTCGCTCGCATGCACTTCCGATTAATGGAAAAACCTTCATATGTAATACGCAGCCAGGAGGATCAGTTTGAGGAGACCAATGACCGTGACCTCTGAGCCATGCCAATTCCTGCAGTGGGACAGCGACTTCTTTGGATTTCGGATCGCAAGAGTTCTCGACCGCCATCTGAGCGCGACCGATTTGGGGGCGATCTTTACCTGGTGTGATGCCAACTCGGTTGACTGTCTCTACTTTCTCGCCGATTCCGATGATGCCGGTACAATCAGGCTGGTCGAAGACCACAGCTTTCATCTGGTCGAAATCCGGATCACTTATGAAGGTCGCTTGAAAAACTGGGATCCCGAAACCAAACCCAAAGCAAACAAAGACCTGATAATAAGAGACGTGCAGCCAGAGGATATTGGAACACTGCAAGAAATCGCCAAGAACAGCTACAAAGATTCGCGCTGGTATTTCGATCCCCGATTTACTGATGAAATCTGCCAGGCATACTTCCAGACATGGATTAGAAAGAGCGCTGAAGGAAATGCTGATTTCGTGCTCGTCGCTGAACTCGAAGGAGAACTCCTCGGTTATATATCTGGCAACAGGGAGAGACATGAATCCACAGGGACATTTGAATTAACAGCCGTAAAGGAGGTGTCCCGGGGACTTGGTATTGGGCACGAGTTGTTCGCCAGTGGGTTGGACTGGTACCTCAGAGAGGGGGTAGATCGAATTTTTGTAAACACACAGGCAAGAAATATCGCGACCCAACGCATGATCCAGCGCCACGGCTTTATTTCGAAATCTGTCCAACTTTACTATCATAAATGGTTCGCCGACCAATCGCTCACCACAAGCTGAGCCATGAACGAATACGAAATTCCCTTCAATAAACCCAGCCTGACGGGCGATGAACTGAATTACCTCACCCAGACAATCGAAAACTATCACATATCGGGCGATGGGATCTTCACCAGTAAATGCCATCAATGGCTCGAAAAACACTTCAACATCCCTAAAGCCCTGTTGACCACCTCCTGCACCCACGCCCTGGAAATGACAGCTTTTCTGCTGAATGTAAAACCGGGCGATGAAGTGATCATCCCATCCTTTACGTTTGTATCCACCGTTAACGCATATGTCAACCGCGGTGCCACACCCATCTTCATCGACATCCGTCCCGACACGTTAAATTTGGACGAAGAACTGCTGGAAAGATTGATCAGCCCACGCACTAAAGCCATCCTTCCAGTCCATTACGCCGGTGTGGGATGCGAGATGGACGCTATCTTAGATATCGCTCAAGAACATCATATACCCGTCGTGGAAGACAACGCCCACGGTCTTTTTGG
>SDBT01013156.1_pt1 | contig 13273 bp, 8 predicted proteins | sample 2277101 | NCBI WGS metagenome assembly SDBT01 (sample SAMN10404973, study PRJNA504765) | marine sediment metagenome | isolation source: marine sediment core GS10_PC15, 103 cmbsf | place: Arctic Ocean: Southern Knipovich Ridge | collected 2010 | reverse complement strand
TACTATGATGAATGGTATCGAATACGTTTAAAATCTGGTGACTTTGAAGAGCTGGAAAGCACAAATCCGACTGTTTATTGCGAAGACAATACACATATTCGTATTTTTAAACACAAGCCTTGATTTACTCAACGGCAAGGACTCATGTCAAGCAATATTTCCACGGTTTCGTATACTCCATAAAAACTCCAAAAACAACTCCCATGAGTCGCACTTCAAACACTGGTGTGGAATCCATCAAAACTTTTGCTCTTTCCCCTTGAATATATCGAGGATCGAAGATGGTTGTGTTAAAATCGTTATTTGGGTGATTTTCGGACCAGTAGCAATTCGATGATTCAAGATTTTATCAATATTAAGATATCCCATGACGCTGACCGTAGTAATACCCACATACAATGAAGCGCAGAATTTGCCATTATTGATCGGCGCTTTGTTTTCATTGCCTATTGGAGGGCTGCGAATAGTTATTGTCGATGACAATAGCACTGACGGTACAGGTCACATTGCTGAGAGATTAGCTGAGGAGCACCCTGGACACCTTAATGTAATTCATCGATCGGGAAAACTAGGGTTGGGAACTGCGTACCTAACGGGGTTTCGCCAAGCCCTTGATCAAGGATCTTTAGCAATTGCCCAGATGGATGCTGACCTATCACATCCACCGGAGATGCTACCAGTGCTGTTAGATACTCTCAGTTCAAATGACATAGCTCTGGGTTCGCGGTATGTGAAAGGTGGTAGTGTTGATGTGAACTGGCCTTATTGGAGAAAAACATTGTCATCCTTCGGCAATAATTACGCCCGGTTGATTCTCGGTCTGCCAGTTCGGGATGCAACTGGGGGTTTTAAAATCTGGAGGAGAGACACTCTCATCGGCATGCCTCTCGAACGAGTGCGATCCAGTGGTTATGCATTTCAGGTGGAGATGGCATATATCGCCTTTTTACTAGGCTTTACATTCAAAGAAGAGCCGTTTTATTTTGCTGATCGGGGTTGGGGTCATTCAAAAATGTCGCTGCGGATTCAATTGGAAGCAGCCGTGAGGGTGTGGCAAATGCGGTCTGAATATCGTGATTTGAAATTTCGCCCAAGACCAAGTTCGTAAATTATAGTAAACGGGTCATAGAATTGACCTCATTGAGTCCATCGAATTTACATGCTGACAGTCGTAATATCCGGTGGTCACTTAAAAGGATGTTTACGAGGATGCCAGTTGATGCTTCCAAGAGAAAGGTGACCTATAAAGGAAGACATCGGGGTGGGATCAATTCATGCTAATTTTCGTTGAAGATCTGGGAATTAATTTGCCTGGTAACAGCGTCATCAGCGATAACCATTATGATTGTCTTCCAGCTTTTCGATCACATATTGGGTAGCTAATTGATCCCATTTTACACAGAAACGTGAACGCTCATAGATCGTATCAAAATCTAAATGATCTCCAGATGATTTGATATCCCGTATCGCGCCCCTCACACTTTCAACCCGGGCGCGATACGGCGGACCATAATCACCCCAAATACAATCAGTACGATTTATGAACCCCAGAAACGAGATTGTAAATGAGAGTTGGTAGACGAGGATGGCAGTAAACCCAAAAGCGGAGAGCCATTTCCACAAACTTGTCCCTTTGCTAAATATGGCCGCGACTGGCAATGCGCATAATATAAATAATACTGGGAGCAATGAGTTAAAGTAATGGGCATAAAGCTCGGTCTTGTTTAATAATACAAAGAACACAAGACTAATGAACGTATACAGCGCAAGCGCCCGTACTGCTGATGAACGATTAAATAGGGCAATCCCTAAACCAATGCCACATAACACCATCATTGAATAATCAAGTGCCGCTAACCTTGGCGCGTTTCGGGTAAAGTCTTCATAGCTGGTACCAAGCGAATATTCGAAGCCATTTGTGGTGACCAATTGAAAAGGTAACATGATACCCTCGGGTCTAAGGACGAACGGTTTGCTCGCCTGGTCGAAAGCAATACGGATGGCTTCGAAATCGCTGTAAATGATGTCGACGATATAAGGCACAAACAGTAACGACGCTAAGGCAATGCCAATAAATAAGTACCGAAGGCTTATATTCTGTCGATGCCAAATGAGAAATAAAAACGTGAAAGGCACCAAATAGATTGCAGACAGGTGAAGTTGTAAAATGATCGCAAGAAGTCCAAGAGCGAAGATTATGAGATTCGGACGTTTCCGGTAGACGGATTCAAACAGAAGTAGGAGGAAGAGCAGGACGAAAGGGGGCAACAAGTTTTGAGTCCAGATTTTTCGTGAGAAAAGCACCTGCCATGGGCTTACTGCATACAGGGCTGCGGCGATCATCGCAGCACTCTTTGACACAAAGCGTCTGACAAACACAAAGCATAACACCACCCCAAAAACGTTGATGAGAGCGATATAGCCGGTAACAAAGACTGCATCGTCAGAGAAGACCAGCGGTATAGATAGGAGATACATAAAAATAGGTGGTTCCGGAATGCCCGTTGAGCTGGTCCCGGACCTCAACGGGAAGCTTTGCAGCTCAGCGAGCTCCCGGGCTTTGATCAGATTGAAAGCTTCATCTCCTTTGAACTCCATCCCATCGAGATGAATCGTCCTCACGAGCAGGGCAACCAGTACGATCAGAAAGATAATGGGTAGTTCGAGGCGATCATAGACCGCTTCTGGCTTTATTAATCCCGTTGTGGTTGATGCAGACTCGGATGAATCCAATATAGCCTCTCATAATTGTGGAATAGAAGGAATGCAACTTTCCTCTCAATTCAGGGTGTACAAGCTCACTACGGAGCACCTATAGCGGTCCGATAAAATATATCATTTTTTTACATTTCCAGCTCTATCGCCATGCGTCCCACCATGCATTCCAACTCGGCGATGCACTAATCCAGATCGTAGTGGTAGTGTCTTAGTCAAACAACGTTGCATAGCATTTTGATAAATTCTTGTTTCCAACTTGATAAGACCTTCCCCCACGAGATCACTTCCATTGGCTTCCTCCCACATTATTATACTTATTACCTTCCTGGCATAGCTTAGAAAATATGTTCTGCCAAGGAATTAATGAAACCATCTCTCATACCTTTCGATACATTTCAATCGCTATCTCATCCCTCTCGGTTGAACCGGAGATCCTACTAAAAGGATAACATCAAACCACCAGGGTATTAGAAAAATTTTCAGGACACGGGAGCCCGGGCAGCTAGGTGATTTATTGTCACCTTTGCTCCCAACCCCCACGCACCCCTATAATGGACCCCAAAAACTGGACAGTAAGTTAAGTATGAATTAGACTCTTAGAAAAGGATCCACGAAAAAACCGACGCAATTTCACACCCTGTTTCAAAGCCCGGGTGGTGTTGGAAATGTTCACTTTAGATACAAGTGCGATCCTGGCGAGCTGATAAAGTGAAAAAAAGATTCGGTCTTATCAAACTAGAATCAATAATACTTCGAGCACTCTCCGCTGTTGATTGAACAAAGACCAGCCTGCAACGATCGGGGTCAGCACATTGCCAGATTTGAGCATATGGTGGGACGCATGGCGATGGAACTGGAAATTGGGAAAAAACATATTTCGTCACCTCATAGGAAAAGCTAAGTGAAACTGATGCATTGGAGATTCTGTGATATGCCCGAATCGAGGAAGATTGGGCTGATAATTTTTTTTGTGCTTCTCCTTTCGTATCTCTTTTTTTCACAGAATTATAAAAACTCTAATATTGTCAGCCGGATGGGTCTCACTCTTTCAATTCTTCAGGAGAGGACTGTTAAAATAAATCGGTTTCACGAAGCCACCATCGATAAAGCTTATTACAATGGCGATTACTACTCAGACAAAGCTCCTGGAATTGCCTTATCATCATTACCAGTTAGTGCTGTTGTATACAACATCCTACGTATTTTTGACCCAAATCCAGTGTTCATTATTGGAGACAAGGTCACAAACAGCTTTGGTCTCCTGGTATATTTCAGCACCATTATCACTTCAGGTTTATTGACAGCCTGTACGGCACTTGCTTTGTACTTCATCGCATTGCATATCGGCGCCAGTATCCCTGGTGCAGTGTTTGCAATGGTGAGCTTTGGCTTGGCTACCCAAGCCTGGGGATGGGCTACCGCGTTATTTGGTCATGCCATGGCGAGTGCATGTCTCTTTCTGGGATTTGCAGCAATCTATTACTCTTCACTGTTCAAACATGACAGACATAAGGTTGCACTGTTAGGATTTGCTACAGGTGCACTGCTCGCCTGGGCAATAGTTGCTGAATATACCGCAGTTTTTGCTTCTGCGATTATTGGAGTGTATGGATTTTCATCTCTAAGAAAATGGGGGCGTACAGCAAAGTTTCAATTTATCACCTGCGCATCAGCAGGCTTCTTACTATTTATTCTCCCTCTTATTATTTATAACTATGTTGCCTTCGGTTCCCCTTTTTCGGTTGGGTACAACTATGTACAATCATTTGAAGGTATGAAAGAGGGTTTCTTTGGAATTTCAATCCCTGATTTTAATATTCTAATTAGGTTAATTATTTCCCCCTACCGTGGTCTTCTCTGGTTTTCCCCAATTTTGCTTCTGACGCCAATTGCTATTTATCTCCTGTGGCGCAATCATAAAAATAATAAAATTGCTTTAATGGTCATTGCACTTGCTGCTTATTACCTGCTTGTCAACTCAGCTTATCATTACTGGCATGGCGGTTTCTCAACCGGACCACGACATTTAACTGCAATAATTCCATTCTTGTGTTTGCCCCTTTCCTTGATCTGGACTAATGCTCGATCCACATACAAACCCTTGGTGGTCATTTTGTTTTTCATTAGCTTTATTATTGCTCTATTGTCTGTCTCGGTAACTATGTATAGCCCAGAAAAAATTGGGAACCCATTATTTGATTTTCTAATACCTGGCTTGTTAAATGGTGATGCGAGGAATATAGTATTAATTATATTGAGAAAGCTCAATGAACCGTTTCGGAGTGAAATTTTTGGGAATAGTATGGTGGGTCTATTGAGTCTATTGCCTATTATTTTTATATGGATAATTGGATATTTATTAGTAGCAAACCGTGTCAACAAATTAAAAAATGCTTGTTGACTTATTTGAGACAACTCCTACGTGAAGCAGAAGAATTGTTGAACACTTCACTAGTGTTTTGGATATAAATTTTTTTATGGGAAGTGAGAAAATGAAAGCTTTAGGATGTGGCTAGCTAAAGGCAGTTATGGAAAGACGAAGTAGATTATTGTTTTGGCTGCAGGGCTTGATACTCTTCCTCTCCTCTTTACTGATTACAGGTTATCAGGTTTACTCAGCCAATCATGCGATGCAAATCCCGTTTGTCCAATGGTTAAACGACCCATCACTGTTTCCTAATGATCCTTTCGTCTCCACCTTCGTTCATTATATAGGTCCTATTTGGCAGGTGGTCGCGATTATTTCAAATCATGTTCCCCTAGAGTCATTACTATTAATTCTTTTCATTGTAACGAGGGCACTAATCTTTGTCGCAGCAGCACGATTAGCCATGACTTTATATCCCGGCTCAAGGCTAGCGGCAATAGGAGCGATGGCTTTTTTTGCACTTTCGCCATCTCCTTTGATAGGGCATGGGACTCTAGTTATTAATTATTTCGAACACACCAGCTTATCTATTGCATTCTTATTATTGGCAACCGCTGCATTTTATTCGAAGCGTCCTTTTTATTGGGCTCTTTGGCTTGCAATTGGATTTAATCTCAATGTCTTATATGGAATATACGCCTGTGTCTACTATGCAGCACTGTTCTTGTTGGATGCCAACTACAAATCAAATTGGAAAAATTGGGTTTTGCCAAGTTTTATATTTATCGTCCTTGCTCTTCCCACGATCGTGCCAACAGCTTCAGCTTTTCGAATCGATGCTGTAGACAAACAACTCTGGTTGCGAGCTAGCGAGGTGCGCCATCCCTTTCATATGTATCCCCTTACTTGGAGACCTCAACAATTTTATGTCTATTTTGGTTTTATTTTATGCTTCATATTAGCGCTGTCTCTTGGAAAAAAAGAATTGGGCAAGCTATATAAACACGGCATGACATGGCTGGTGGTTAGTCTGCTTTGGTTAATTTTTGCTTTTATAGCTGCTTATATTGCAAAGTCTCCAGCAATGCTGGTTATGCAACCGGCGCGTGGTACGGACTTATGGTTTGCCTTTGCCGTCATCGCTATAATAGCTGTATTTGCTTATCTAATAAATGATAAAACTAATCATAAGCGGCTCTATATAATCTCTTTCTTTATCAGTTTCATGTGGCTTAATTTTTTTTACTTCTCTCTTATAACGATTTATATATGGGCAATCATCGCCATTGGGATATTATGGAACCCTGCCTGGAAATTTATTCTAAAGCACGGGGATGCAGCTCGTCTTTCGAATATTGTTGTACTTGTTGTCCTGTTTTTTGCAGTGTTTAGAATCTCAAGTCTAGCGAAGGCAGGTGCTATTGGGGATATCATCAGACTTCCTGATTCTCAAATGATGGTAATCGCGGATTGGGCAAGAGAAAACACCTCTTCAGAAGATATGTTTTTAGTAGATCCTCATTGGGAAGAGTTTCGAGCGCTCTCACAGAGACCAGTCTTTGTAGCCTGGAAAGATGGTACTGCCATGTTTTGGGAGCGAAGTTTTGTTAGTGAGTGGGTAACGCGGATAGAATCCTTTGGCTTCAATTTTATGAATACTGATGAATTGGGTACAACTAAAGGTTCTAGTCAACTGAGTCGTCTATACGAAGACATGGACGATGAAGATGTTACAATGCTCTTAGATAATTATCCAATCAGTTTCTGGGTAGTTCCGATTGACCACCTATCATCTTTACCAGTAGTTTTTCAAACCACACGCTATAAAGTGCTGGATCTCAAGAACGGGACTGAGGACAGATAGATTGATGGTGTGAACCTGTGCAAAAGTGCTATTGTTTCAATTGACTCATTAGATATATTCCAGGAAACACTCCCAGGATGGCAAGCATGACTTCGGATGCTGCGTTGGCAAAGGAAAATAAATCTTCTACATTTGGACAATGGAAGTATTTATTGTGGTTGCAGGGTTTGATTCTCTTTTTGACTTCCTTACTAATTTCAGGTTATCAAGTTTACTCAGCCAATCATGCAGTGCACATCCCGTTTATCCAATGGCTGATCAACCCAACACTTTTTCCTAATGATCCATTCGTCTCCACGTTCGTTCATTATATAGGTCTTATTTGGCGACTGGTTGCAATTACCACAAATTATCTACCCTTAGAAACAATACTATTATTACTTTTCCTGATAACCCGAGCACTAATCTTGATCGCGGCTGCACGCTTAGCCATGGCTTTGACTCCGGGTTCAAAGCTTGCGCCAGTCGGGGCGATGGCTTTTTTTGCTCTGTATCCAACTCCAATAATTGGTCATGGAACTCTGGTTAATAACTACTTCGAATACACCAGTCTAGCCGTCGCTTTTTTATTATTAGCCACCGCTGCGTTTTATTCAGTGCGCCCATATTATTGGGCTCTTTGGCTTGCACTTGGTTTTAATCTCAACGTCTTGTATGGGTTTTTCGCCTGCGTCTACTTAGCAGCAGTGTTTGTGATAGATACCCGCTACAGATCAAAGTGGAAGAACTGGGTTTTACCTGGAGTTTTATTCATCATCCTTTCTCTCCCCACGATCGTGCCAACGGCGTCAGCGTTTCGAATCGACGCGGTAAATAGGGAACTCTGGTTGCAAGCCAGTGAAGTGCGCATGTCCTTTCATCTCTACCCACTTACCTGGGAACCTTATCGGTTTAATCTATTCTTCGCATTTATTTCATGCTTCGCAATAATTCTGTATCTTGGGAGAAACGAACTTCGTAAGCTATATAAACACGGCATGATTTGGTTGGCGGTGAGTTTATTTTGGTTGCTTTTCGCTTTCGTGGCTGCATACGTAGCAAAGTCCCCGGCAATGCTGGTTATGCATCCGGCGCGTGGTACAGACTTGTTTTATGCCTTTGCAGCAATTGCAGTGATAGCTGTCCTTGCCTATCACATTGAAAATTATGCTCCCTATAAAAGACTTCTCATTGTCCTATTTTTCTTCAGTATCTTATGGTTTTGGTTATATGAATTCACCTTCATAATGGAATGGATATTTCTAATCATTGCAATCGCCATAATTTGGGAACCTTTATGGAGAGTTGTCCTGAGAGAAGGCAATCCAACTCGATTATCGAATATTGTGATACTAATTGTTATGTTTTTGGGACTGATGACGTTCTCGATTCAAGTGTATTCTGATAGAGTTATAACCATTGTCAGGTATCCTAAATCGCAAATCCGAGAAATTGCGGATTGGTCGAAAGAAAATACATCCAGTGATGATGTGTTCTTAATAGATCCAAATTGGGAAGAATTCCGAGCTCTTTCTCAAAGACCCGTCTTTGTCACCTGGAAAGATGGTACCGCTGCGGTTTGGGATCGGAGTTTTGTAGAAGAGTGGGCGGCGCGTATTGAATCCTTCGGTTTCAGTTTTGAGAAAACAAATGAATTGGGTACACCAGATGGTTTCAGACCGTTGACCCGTTTCTACGAGAATATGGGCGACGAAGATGTTATTACTCTTTCAAACAGTTATCCCATCAGGTTCTGGGTTATTTCAATTGATCATACCTCATCGTTTCCGGTTGTTTTTCAAACTGCAGGTTATAAAGTGCTGGACCTGAAACCGTAAACGGATACCCTCCCGGGACGGCAAGCGTGACTGCAAATGCTGCATTGATCGTTAAAGAAGAAAAGCCTTCCACATTAGGACAATGGAAATTCCCATTGTGGTTACAGGGATTGATCCTGTTTATTTCATCTTTACTCATGACGGGTTATCGAATCAATTATGGCAATCAAGCTATAACAATACCTCTCGTCCAATCGATCAACAATCCAGTACTTTTTCCTAATGATCCTTTCGTCTCCACCCTCGTTCATTATGCGGCCCCAATTTGGCGGTTGGTTGCGGTACTCGCCAATTACATACCCATAGAGATTTTACTCACTTTTTTATTTTTAGTAGCACGAGCGTTGGTCTTGATCGCAGCCGCGCAATTAGCTATGACCATAAATCCAGGAAGTAAGCTCGCGGCGGTCGGTGCGATGGCATTCTTTGCACTGTGGCCAATTTCATTGTTAGGTCATGGGACACTGGTTAGCAGCTATTTCGAACAAACCAGTTTATTTATTTCCTTTTTTCTATTCGCTATAGCTGCATTCTATACAAAACGTCCTTATTATTGGGCTCTATGGTTGGCTGTCGGTTTTACTCTTAACAGTATGTATGGGGCATACGCTTGTGTCTACTTTGCAGCAGTATTTTTATTGGATAACAACTACAGATCAGCTTGGAAAAACTGGGTTTGGTCTTTTATTCTGTTTGCAATCCTGATACTCCCTACAGTCATGCTGTCAGCATCCGCTTTTCGAATAGGCACAATAAACAATGAAATTTGGCTGCTCGCCAGTGAGGCTCGCTTCCCAATGCATCTCTATCCCCTCACCTGGAATCCTCAAGAGTTCTATGTATTCTTTGGCTTTATGTTTATGTCGGCAACAATACTATATTTCAATAAGCGAGAATTGAGCAAGCTTTTTAAACATGGCATGATATGGCTGTTAGTGAGTTTGGGTTGGATATTAGTTGCCTTCGTGGCTGCTTACATAATGAGATCTCCAACAATGCTGGTTTTGCACCCGGCTCGCGCTACTGACTTATGGTTTGCCTTCACCGGATTATCAATAATTGCGATCATTGCATACCTGATTGAACTTGATACACCCTATAAAAAACTATATGTGATTCTTTTATTTATCAGTATCCTTTGGCAGAAGGTTTTTGACTTCACTTATTTAATCGTGTCGATGTGGCTGATCATAACAATCGCAGTGTTATGGCGTCCTTTTTGGAGATTTGTCCTTAAAGAAGGCAGTCCAACTCGATTGTCGAATATAGTAGTCCTTATTGTCCTATCTTTTGGGGTGTTCTTCTTTTCTAGAGAGGCAGATTCAATTGGGATTGCCCACATTATTCGCATTCCGGATTCACAAATCCAAGAAATTGCGGATTGGGCGAAAAAGAATACCTCAATAGGAGATGTATTTTTAATTGATCCAAATTGGAGCGAATTCCGAGCGCTTTCCCAGAGACCCGTCTTTACCACCTACAAAGATGGGGCTGCGATACTCTGGGATCGGAGTTTTGTTGAAGATTGGGTGCCGCGCATGGAAGCCCTGGGTTACAATTTTTATGAACCACAAGCGATTGGGATCAGTACGAGTTCTTTTTTAATACAGGCATTGCGCACTCTCTATGAGGACATGGATAATGAAAGTGTCACTATGCTTTCACACGTTTATCCTGTGAGGTTCTGGATTACCCCGATTAACCATACATCTCCATTTCCAATAGTATTTCAAACTCTTGAATATAAAGTACTGGATCTTAAACCCCCAATCGAGGCTAAATAATTTGAATCTATAACAATTTAGGAGATGTGTCTTACACGAATAGTGTGCACGGCTTCCAAGACACCTCCGATTAGACCGAGCAAAACGTTGCGGGTAAATATTAAAAACGAAAACGCTAGAGCAAGATCGGCACTAATTCCGAATGTGCCTAACATGGCGATCAAACTTACCTCACGATATCCCAAACCACCAGCAATCGAGAAGGGCAGCAACGCTGTCATCGCAACAACCGAATGGATCCATCCCATGTCAATGAATTGAAGCTCAATACCTACGGACTTCGCCAATAATTGGAATGAGACAATACTCAATAATATACGTACAATACCAAAGGTAACAACTAAGAATAATTCCAAAGCCGAAAAATCTGCGTATGCTGACACTGCCGATAATAATTTTTCAAATTTATTTAATAAGTTCTGCCAGAATGGGCGCTGCACTTTAAAGTCACGAGACTTGAACCATCCATACATCAACAAGCTTGTACGCGTCAATATAAACCAAAGAATGATGGTCCCGGATAATAATACTAGCAGTCCAATCCCTTTATCCTGAAAAATCCCCTCTCCGGACAATACCCAGAAACCAAGCCCAAGGGCTACAACTAAAAAAGTCTCGAGCAGACGATTGAATACAATGGCAACTAAGGATTCAGCAACCTTACCATCCGCTTGAGAGAACTTATACCAGCGCATTCCACTGCCGACCAAAGTGCCGGGAAGGAAGAGCAGGTAGAACTTTATAGTAAGATTTATAACCAGAATTTGGATAACGCTTAAATTTATACCGTGCTTTCGGATTAATAATTTTAGCTGTACAGCCCCTAAATATACACTCGGTAAAACCAGTAACAAACCCGGCAGGAGATATCTCAGGTCAGCTGTTACAAGCGCAAATATTACTTCTCTAACAGGTACAATCCAAAATAGACCAATAAAAAGCCCGATTATTACAATAATCTTTAAAACTCGACGAGCATTCCGCCCAGATGGCGTGTCCCCATACCATAGCGATCTTATTTTCTGTGAAAAATTCATTGTGCTGGGAAGCCAATTACACACTTAAATGAAATTTGTGCTTACAATGGTGCTCGCGATTATACCTGACTTTATAGTTCGATAATGATCCATAACTTGACAGCCAAAATCTATATGGTAGCATCAATGATCCAGCGCGTTCTCAAAACTCCTCAATCGATATTGCATTTATTCCAATTTATGACCAATAATAAATACAGCAATCCATATTGCTCTTTGACTATAAAGAGAAATAGAATTAAGCGCATTCTGTGCCCATAATAATGCCCCCGACATAATATACCAAATGGGTGATTGAACCTTTAATAGATTTAACTCATGAATCAGAACAACAGCAGGTAAATTAAGTTGGAAAACAAAGAATTGCAATCAGTAAGCAACCAGCGATCATATTTCAATCGTATTTCCTCTTCATCCTGGTTGCCTGAGGTGCTCGCGTTGTTATCAGGAATTTTATTCTTGATCCAGGGTTGGATTTACTCTCACACGCAGCAATCTGCACTTGATGAAGGCGCATACCTGTCTAAAGGATATCTCTTTGTAACAGGTCAATACTCGATCTACCAGGACTACGGTCCATGGAGCAACCACATGCCGTTGTCCTTTTTTATTCCTGGCTACATCCAATATCTATTTGGACCAGGAGTAGGGGTTGCACGCTATTTTTCCCTTTTACTTGCTGGATTGATGCTGTTGGGAATTTGGATGATTGCGAACCGCTTCGGGGGCAAGTGGTGGGGTGCCGCCGCTGTTTTTGTGTTCGCAATAAATCCCTCTGTGATTAAGATGTACAGCGTTGCAGTGCCACAAGTTTTAATTGCCTGCATGCTTGTTTGGATACTTGTATTAGTGCTTGGAGATGGACGACCATTATGGCAGATCGTCCTGGGATCCTTGCTTGCCGGATTGATGTTAATGACCCGCATCAACATGCTGCCCGTTTTGCCATTATTGCTGCTTTACATTTTTTGGCAGCATGGTGTCAAAGCTGGAATACTCTCAACAATTGTAACTGCATTGACCGTTACACTGGGACATCTGCTCTTTTGGCCAGACATACTGAAAATTTGGGCAAAACGATTGCCTCAAGTTATTACCCCATTTTTAGATCCGTACCGTTATCACATAGAAATAACCGATATCTGGAACCCGCAAGTCACTTTATTGAACCGCCTGTTGAGCTTCCTTTACAGCCTGCGTATTCATTTCGTACCTTTAATTGGCGCATTAACTGCATGTTTACTTTGGCCGAGAAAATCTAAGTGGAAGAGTTCTAGCCACTTCCGTGCGTCTGTATTCCTTCTAAGCCTTTTCTTAGTGTTGCTGCTCATTCATCTGTGGGCAGCCTTGGGTCAAGACTATTGCGTGTTTTGTCTTGATGGTTATATTGCTTATTTCTCCATGCTCGGTGTACTACTTGTAATCGTTTCCTTTTCCAGTTGGAGGAGACAATTGCCATTGTGGTACCAAGTATTTCTTGCAGCGATCATTTTAGTAATCTGCGCGGGAATTGGTTTTGGCGCTTTTGAAGACATCGGCGACATACTTTTTAACATTCAAATACCAAGGTTTCTGATTGATTTTTCCAATCGTACTTCGGGTTTTGTACCTTTGGGTGCAGTTCTAATCAACAAGTTCAACTTTGAATATGCAGCCCTTCGCCGGTTTATCCCAATATTATTTGG
>SDBT01013155.1_pt1 | contig 13273 bp, 28 predicted proteins | sample 2277101 | NCBI WGS metagenome assembly SDBT01 (sample SAMN10404973, study PRJNA504765) | marine sediment metagenome | isolation source: marine sediment core GS10_PC15, 103 cmbsf | place: Arctic Ocean: Southern Knipovich Ridge | collected 2010 | reverse complement strand
GATTATTAAAGTTCGCAGGGGAGTTGGGTTGTGACTTAGAGATTATTAAGCAACTTAGAGCGGATGAGGAACCCATTCTGAAATCTTTTGGAGACTATGTCTACTCCTTAAGACTGGACACCAGTGAGGCGGAGTCAAGGTTATGGAAGCTATTTGGGCTACGACTATCAGGGAAGCTAGGACAGAGCAGATGGCAGACTAGAGTGCTTCACACATCAGATATCACAGATTACACAGGTAGCTATCCAATAGATGAGAGGGAGGACTACCACGAATTCCAGGTGTATGTGAAAGGCCACCGATCTCCCTATATAAAGCCAGCAATTAGTATGAGGATTAGATCGGAGGCAAGTATTAGGCATACTAAGCTTCTACTAGGAGCCCTCAAGGGAGGGGATATCTACTACTGTGATACAGACAGTATGGTATGCGACATAAGTCTGTCCACTGGAAAAGGCTTGGGAGACCTGAAGCTAGTCAATAAAGCAGTTAGAGGATATTTTATCCAGCCTAAGTTCTATGGGTATGTTACTAGCGCAGGAGTCCTATATCAGACCACTGCTGGATTTAGAGACTTTAGACTAGATGAAGAGGACTTCCAAGACTTGCTAAGTGGAAAAAGATCAGTAGAAGACTCCTACTTGGGTCTAACTAACTGGAGGAAAATATTGGAGGGAAGAAGGGTAAGTAGAGAGAATAGACACAGAAAGATCTCACCAAAACTGGGCTTCAGGAACAGGGAATTAGCTAAAGGACATACCAAACCTATTTGTCTAAAGTAGGCTTTCTCCAAGGCCTGGCTCTGTAGTAGGCTACATTCTCACTGTCCTCTCAATCCTCCTTGCAAGACCCGGCCATTCAAAGATAATATCCTCTGGAGTGTCAGCCCAAACTACTATGCAATCCCAACCATACTTACTATAGTGGGCAACCTGCTCTTCTTCACCCCATCTCGGCCGGATTAGCCACTACAGTATCCTCCATGGCCTAAATAACAAAGTAGGATAGGTCTCACAAGGAGTCCAACAGGAGGCTTTGCAGTTCTTAACTAATTCTCCACACTTCCCAAAGTCTACTCTATTTAAGTCAAAGTCCAACTCTCCTATTTTAGCCTCCTTAGATTCTCGGAAGGTATATTAGTGTAGACTACTCTTTCCCAACTTCTTAGAGTCCCAGATTTACCAACCTTCCTATGAACCCTAGTTCCTTTAGGCACTTTAACCTCGAAAAGAGCTCCACCAAACCAAGCCCGTAAGAAGGGCTTAGTCACCTTAAGTTTACCTCTAACTTTACCTCCAGGAACTGCTAGATGGATTCTAGGAGTAAGACTTCTAGGAGGCTCATCTTCTACATTACTAGGAGGGCTACTAGTCCTTAAGCCTTCCCTAAGTATCCTATCAATATCTGTAGTACTAGTAGCATGCCAATAAGATTTACCTTTATCTTTCATAGCACTCTCCAAGGTCTAGCAACAATCATCATATAGTCCTCACAAAGAGTCCAACACTTACTATTCTTATTGCACTCATCAACATAAGGTTCCCAGTCTTTCCTAGTAGAGTCCACAAGCTCCCGGAGCCTAAAACCACTCTCTCTAAGATTCCCTAGTGAGTAGCCAAACTTGAACAAACAGGGATGAACCTCCCAGTAAGGGTCAATAGTAACTGTATACTGGCAGGCAACACAGTGGGGGTATCTTGGCCCCATTCGTATGTACCTGTAGAGCCTTTCTGTGGTAAAGCTGTTCTACTATGCTATAGGGATCTAGTTTATCATACCATCTGGAAAGTCCCATGAAAGTCCTAGTTTCCTTTACTAGCAAGTCCTTATCCGGAACTACTGGTCGACACTCTGCCCAGTGATAATAGTCTGCCTCCTGTCCTACCACAGCCACACTCGCAATAAAATTTCTTATCCTCGGACTTGAAGATTGCCATATCTACTAACTTCCCAGGTTGGGACCTATTTGTCTAAAGGGCTAGGAGGTCTTTTGTGGACTATAGGACTCTTCAGGTGGAGAGCAGGCGGACCAGATGAGATATACCTAGACTTCTTTATAGATCTTTTCCTGGGGAAGACTAGGGAGGTTGGTAGATGGATCTCTTTAACAGGAGTATCCCCCTCATAGTATGTGATAACTCTTCCTCCTTCTGTAGACTCTCCTGGATATCTAGTTATCTTTCCCTCCGGAGTTTCTCTAGTGACTGCCTCTGACCTAGGCCCCGCAGTTACTGCTACCCATCCGTCATAAGACTGAACTAATCTGCATCTTTCTCCTGCTTCAGTTGTGATTATCCTTCTGAGTCTGCGAGGACCAAAGATAGCCTTATATGAGGGTAGTCTCTTTAGATTTTTAAGCCTACCATATTGGATAACCATTCCCTTAAGGATCCTGGAAGGGTCATCCTCCCCTCTTTCAACTGCACTAATAACTTCTTCTAGGAAGCAGATATTACAAAGAGTTGCAGGAGATTCTTTTTCACAGACTTTACATTTCACTTCCCAACTCCTGGATCGGTCTAGATAGCTCGCAGTCAACTACCTCTTTGGCCCCTGCCAGAGAATCTACTAACCCTATCTGCTCTCTAGACACTTTTCCAGCCTCATTGGTCTGTTTAGGGCCATAGACTTCATAGGTACTAGGACCAACTTGCTGGATAACAAATCCTTGGTAGTAATAGTTAGCTACCTTTTCCATCCCATACATAATATGTCTCCCTCTACAGTCTCAGAAGCCTAGTAGGTCCACCTTTCTTCTCTACTCTATAGGTAGCACCTTCATATAACCTCTTAGTCCCTCCTCCTGTCCTCCGGACCATAATATAAAGCCGGCCAGTTCTCTCCTCTTGGTGAACAACTGGTCGGCCCTCCCTACCGTGGTAACGGATTGGTTTGGGACTCCTTCTGGGATACACTCCTACCTAGACCCCTTGGGGGAAGCTGGTGGAACTAGCCCAGCAGGGGAAACTGGTATAACCAAGCCCATATCTACCAACCTTCTAAGGACTATATGTAGTGTCCTCGGATTGGTCTGAGTTTGCAGTCTGAGTTCATCGTCATCTGCGATGCCCCCCAGCTCTGCAAGTGCCGCTAGTACCTTGATGGTAACAGGATGGATACCCTTCGGGAAATTACCAGACTGGAGCCTTCCTGCACCAATCTGAGTTAGTTGGTATCTCTCAATAGTAGTCCTGCCAAACATTCCCGTTCCAACTACCTTTGTCATTATGCCTCCTCTACCTCGGAGTCAATAATGTCTACACCTACGATATAATCTGATGCTGCCTCCCCTGCCCTTCCTAGAGACCTTCCAATGTGCTGTTCTATAATCTTAAGAATGTCATCCTTTGTCCAGCCTTCACTGTAGGACTCGGAAACCTTATCAGGGTTAAGCTCAATAGCAAGCCTCAAGAGGATAGTCTTAGGCAGTTTTTTAAGCTCTTGGCCAGGAGGTAACTCTCCAACCTTAGTGATCTCTACCTCACTGGTCTCGTCAGGCTGCCCCATATCCTCTGGAGGGTAATACCTAGGTGAGCCCCGCTGCGGAAAGTACATTACCATAGATAGTCACCTCCTTTAGAGTCTTTCATACTGACTACCAGCTCCTGGAGACTGGTCCTCTGCTACCTCGGAGTCGATAAGTTCTACTTCTCCAATGTAAGGCCAACCTTCAATAGACTGGTTCCCAAGAGCACTCTTGACGTGCCTTTCAATAATCCTGAGAACATCATCCTTGGTCCAACCCTCTTTATAGGATTCAGCCACAGTATCGGGATCAAGTTCAATGGCAATTCTTAGGAGGACAGTCTTGGGAAGCTTCTGGAGGTCTTCCTTAGGAGGAACCCAACCTCTTTCCCTGGCTTCCTCTAGGGGGATCTCTCTACCAGACCCTGTAATCCTTGCCTCGTAAGACCTAGTATCTTCTTCATAAGGCATAATGGATTATTCCCCAAAGACGTCCCTGGTAGTAGGAACCTTACCAGTAACGCCTTTCCTGAGGCACGGATCTAACAGTCCTTTCCCCGGGATACTCTGGGTCAGGTCAGCAATAGTAGGAAAGCCTCTAGGCTTGGCTACTATCCTTGCTTTTCTTCTCTTCTTTGCCATTATTTCTTACCTCTCTTCTTGGCACGCCGGATCTTGGCCATCCAGTCCTTTCTCTTGCGAGACCCTGGAGGACCAATCTTACCGAACTTCTTTTTCTTTGCCACCTTCCTGTACCTCCTTACTTTATCAGACCCGGAGTCTACCCAGGTCGATTCCCAGTGCCTTTGCCTCTGAGGGGTGCTCTCTTAGATAGACATTACGCATTCTCCTAAGAGCCTTGGACCTGACCTTCTTCTCAGGTCTAGTAAGCCTAGGCTTCCTGGTCATAGGAGAAATACCCTTTTCTTCCAGAAAGGTCTTTCTGGCTTCTCTCCTTTCCTTAGCCCTCCCTTTAGCAGCAGTCTTTCTTTCCTCCTTAGTCGCATACCTCTGTCTAGGACTCAGTAGACCCCCTTCCACAAGAACGGAACGTCTCATGGCCCTAAGATCCAGTCCAGGTAGAACCTGGGAAGAGCTAGCCTCAGTATAAGGTACTAGTTCAGTCTTCTTTTTTGCCATAATATTTAATTACCTCCCGCCATTCAAAGGGATTGTAGATACATCCAAAGCCAGTTAAGTCTCTCTAAAGAGACTCTAAGGCTGGATCTTCTAGAAAGTCTCCTAGTCTCGAAACTTCCTTAGCGTCAACCTAAGCCAGAGTCTAGAAGGACCAGTGCTACCTTCCTTCTAGGGGTATGAGTCGAGAGCTTGGGTCTGTCTATACCCACGACAATAGAGCTTCCTTGCCCTCTAATCTACTTCCTGCTAGCCTCTCTTGCCTCCGGGCTTGCCGCGCTTGTAGGCCGCAATCCGGATTCTCTTTCCAGCCCGGGTTGTGGTCATATGAGACTTAACCGTGACTGCACTTCCACGCTGTTTGCCTTTCATCTTCCCCTTAGGCAATTTTTTCTTTGGCACCTTTGGATACCTCCTATTTAGATTCCGAATTAAATCTGGACTTACTCCAGAGTAATCCCTGCACCCTTTGGCTTACTGCTACCTATTCAAAGTCCCTTCATATCTACATTATAAGTGTTTTGAAAGGCCATCCCAACCATATTCATGTTAGAGGGGAATAGGCAGTCTGGCTCTGCTTAGTACTTCTCTGGGATCTTCCTGGCAATCATCATTCCCTTAGAAGTTATATCTACTAGGTTTACGTCCCATAGACCCAAAGATTCCCTTAACTCCCTTGCAATCCTCCTCTTGGCATCCCTATAAGAGGTAGCCTCAGTTCTGTGAAGTCGTCTCTCTCCGTCTATGTAGGAGATTACCATATAATTCCTCAGGGGTTTCTCCTTACTAGCTTTCCTACCCAAGTCCTAGAACCTCCCTTTTTAGTAACTCCAGTCATCCACCTCGGCATCTATCTGAAAGGCATACTCCTCACCAAGGTAACCACTACCTGTAACTGTTAGGGTCAAATAGATATTCTTTTTAGTAGTCTCTTTGTGCATATTCAACCCCCAACTAACATTCATAAACTGTACCCCATAGAAGAACTCTCCACCTAGTTCCCATCCAGAAGTTCTCCAGGACACACCACTACCTGTTAATCTCACTGTCTCTATATTAGGGATACCTTGTGTCTGGAGCTCCACGAATATGGTGATGTCTTCAATACTCCTTCCAGCCGTCTTAGTCAGGGTTAACTTAATAGGCGCAGTAAGAGTAGTACCGTCGGTCCCTGGTACTAATACTCCCCCTATATCACTAACCCTAATACTAATAGGACTTACGGGAAAGGTGTCCTCTTCCTCCTCAGCTGCCTCAACCTCAGCCTCGAGTTCTGCTACTCTGGTATCTAAGAAAGCTAGGTGGGCCTCCAGATCCTCCGATGCACTACCAGTGACTAAGTCCACCTGGTCACTCATTCTGGAGATGGCAGTATCTACTCTTTCCTCTAGTCCAGATAGAGTAACTATACTTTCCTCTAAGACCCTTACTCTGCTATCTAGACTCCTCTCCAGGTCATTTACCTTGCTATTCAGGCCCGAGATTCCTTCACCTATTGTAGTCTGATAGGTAGTAAATTTGGAATCAAAGTCGGAGTTGAGGGTACCAAACTGGGTGTCCAGTCCTCCAGTGTAGACTTCGAATCTACTGTCTAAGTCTGTGTCAAGGCTTTGTAGATCTTCCTTTGTAGGAGCAGCCAAGAACACGACCATGAGTGCCATTATAAGCGAGATTACCCCAGCCAGCAGTCCCTGAGTCAGTTTTCCGAAACCTTCTGTAGGTTCTCCAGACCTTTCCTTCCCCAAGAATCCCAACTTCTTGGCTCTCTCCCGAGGACTATCTTTTTCTTCTGGGGTACTTGTTTCATCTGCCATTAGAAACCTCCTTTTTTATACTTACTTGGATTTATCTTGGTAGTCTTCCTTTAGTCCATACTTCACTTCCTCCTTCTACTTGGACTTCTCTTCCTCTTCAAACTCCTTCATGAGTTGAGCCCCCAACCTGAAGAACTCCCCTACCCCAAGCAGTTCCTCTAGGCCTACCTTACTAGAAGATAGAAGTCTTCCCTTTACCTTAGACTGGGAAGCAGCTTTCCTGGGGTTTCTAGCCTGAACTAGTCTAGTCCGGAAGCGTCCGTCTTCCTTGGTTCTAACCCTATAAACTTTAGTATTTCTTGACATAGTTATCCAAAAAGCATTCTTCTAATGCGAGCCATCTGTTGGTTATAGGTATTTTTCTTCTTAGGTTTACTGGGTTGCCTGGGTTGCCGGGTAGGCTGCCTGGTAGGCTGCCTAATCTGGGGCGTCCTCATCTGCAACTCTCTTAGATGGGACAGATCGGGGGGTTTGGGAGTAGAGCCAAAACCTGTCGTAGGGGGACCTCCAGGTGCAGTAGATCTTGGAGTAGCTAAAGGCGAAGGCATCCTAGGTGGTCTGTAAGGCTCAGTCCTCACACTCATAGGCAGGCCTCTTCCTACAGCTTCGACAGTACCAGCCACACCCCTAGCAATAGCCTCTGCTGGACCAAGAATCTTTCCTCTTTTCTTAGCAACTCTCCTCTCCTTCAAAGCCTCCTCTGCCTCTTTGTATTTCTCCTCTATCAATCCTAGCCCTTTCTCAGTAATTCTCTTCTGGGCAAGTTCTAGCTTTGCAGCTTCTTCTCTTCTCTTAGCAGACAGAGGTCTCCTATAGAGCTCCTTACCCCATCTATCCCTAATAATTTCTTCAGGGCGCTCTAAGGGTTGTCCATAGAGCTCAGTCTCAAGGACCCTTGCTCTCTCCTCGGCTGTCTGAGCCTCCTCAAAAGCTCTTGCCTGCTCCTTAATTGCGTGAGGCCTTCTCTTCCTTTCAGCTGTCCTAACTCTCTGGCCTGCCTTGGCTTTCTCTTCCTCCTGCCTCCTAGCAGACTCTATCTGTTCTCTCTGTTCCTTAGGAGAAAGCTCTTCAGTAGGAACTTCTCCTCTCTGTCTTCTCTGCTTGTACTCTCGTTCTTCTCCTCCTCTCTCTCTGCTTTCCATCCACTTCTCCTTTATCCACTTAAGGGGATTTAAATTGTGCGAGGCTAGGACAGCTTTATACCCCCCATCTGGATCAGGTCCACTATCTAGGATCCTAACTGGACCTAGTCCATGTGTTCTAGAATAGTGTTCCATGCCTCTAACCATCCTATCCAGAATCTCTTTAGTAGGGGCCTGGATAGTAGAGGTTACTTCTTTCCCCTGGTACCTCCTATAGACAGGTCTCCTCTCTCCCCTCTGTTCGGGCCTTCCATAGTCCCCTTTTCGTTCCATCTCAGTCTACCTCCACTTTAGATTTGACCATCTTACAGACCTGATGTACTATCCTTAGTTGTTCCTCCTGTACTTGAGGAGTGTTACTGCTATCTAATTCCCAGACTAGAAACCTGTCTAAGTCCTGCAGTTGTCCCAGTCTATATCCATCATCTCTATAGTAATCTATGGGAGTATACTTACCACAAATTAGACTTACTGAACACCCTCTCTCTACAGAGGCTAAGAGAGCATTTATTAGGTACTGTCCTTTAGTACTAATACTAAAAGCAACTACTACATCCCCTGGCTTAGCCAATGCCTTAATCTGTCTCTCAAAGACATGCTCCCAACCAAAGTCATTAGTAATAGCAGTTAATATACTAGGGTTACTACAGAGGTCGATACAAGGTAAAGGAGTCTCATACTTCTCATACTTCCCAGCAAGTTCCGCAGCAAAGTGGATAGCATTGGTAGCGTTACCACCTACACCAAAGGTTAGGACCTTACTACCTTCCTGGTAGGCTGCAACTATCAGATTAGAAACCTCTTCAATTTTGTCCATTAGTCTTCTACCCCCTTGACGAACTTCTCAGCCTTCCTGAGCCTAGTTTTTTCATCCTTATCCTTAAAGTAGGTAGCCAAATGTTTAATTATGGACTGTCTGATTTTAGGAGTGTACTTGCCCTCAAACTTCAGAGACCTTATTGTTACTCCAACTGCCTCTTTCTCTCCCTTAAGGGAAACTGTCTTTGCTCCCCTACTAAGATGTCCTAGGATATAATGACTCTTCTCATGGACATAGCCCTCAAGATCCTTCTTCTGGTAGAATACAATACTTCCACCTGTCTTAGGGTCAGTCTGTGAAAAAGCTTCTATGTCCTCAGGTCCACCAGAGAGGGAAATAACTGAAACCTCCCTCCCAGACATAGCTTTATCTATCTCCTCAACCAAACCTTTGGCTTTCTCACGGGAGTCAAAACTACCAGAGAATCCACTGTCCTTAAAGTAGGTAATCTTTCCATCCTTACCTATTCCAACCTTCTTTTTGGCAGCAAAGACAGAATAACCAGTTTTCTTGTTCCCTACTGCCAGTCCATACTCTCCCTCATAGACCCATACCTTACCCCACTTATTCCACCTATGGCTAGGAAGAAGCTTCTTCTGTCTTTTCTCTGCCATCTAGACCTGCCTCCTCCATTCTGTCCTTACCTTAGGATCATAGAAGCCGTCTAGGAGTTCCTTCTCCATAAAATCTACTTCATATGGAGTAGGCCTTCTTATCCGTAGTCCCTCTCTAGTTAGCATCAAGAGTCCTTCTATCCCAGTCAGCCTCCGGAGTCTCTGGTAGTACCTGTCCTAGAGGGATCTCTCCTTCCTGCTCCCCTACAGCCTTTACTATCTTATCAAATTCTCTCTTAGACACTATCTGGCCACTTCTAAAGTTAGAATCGGAAGGTCTAGTGATTTTAACAAACTCCTCTCCCCCTCGATATAGAACTTTATCAGTTCCTTCCACCACATAGATGGGCTCAGTAGTAGTATCAACTATAAGACCCTGCTTCTTTAGTTTTTCCCAGTCCTCTCTTAGGATAGAATGCTGTTCTATTAGGAACTTCGGATCCTTCTCTATTCCTAGGAGTAGATATTTCTGTCTCATCTTGATAGATGAGAACCTGGGTCTGCCAGAAGGGTATGTAGCCTCAGGAAAATAGTCCCTTAATTTCTCTAGACTAGCTAAGCCTTTTTCCGTTAGTTGTGCCATTCTATCTTACCTCCCCCACTCTGGTCAAAGCATTAACCTTAGGTACCTTGGTGGAATCGTTGTATCTGATATGTATTCATCAGCAGGTCCCTTCCTTAGTTTCCAGCTTCTTGGAAGATCTACTCTAAATACTCTTATGCTCCCTTCCTCAGGCTTGGATTCAAACTTATAGTCTGATATAATTATACAGGCATCTTCTCTTGTAGTAGTTAGCCAAGCCAGAGGGTCTATTCCACACAACATAATTTCATCCACATTTTGTGCCGGTGTTGCATGGAAAAGGCTTCTAGACTTATATCTAGTCTTACCCACCTTATTTTATCCCTCCAGCTTATTATGAGCCTCTTCAAACTGTCTTACTGTCTCTAGACTATACCTGTGCATCAGCATCTTCTCCAGGATTGCAGGAGGAATAGTAACGATGTGGGCACCAGCACGAACCGCATCAAGAACATTTCCAACAGTCCGGATACTACCTACTATCAACTCAGTACCACCGGGCTCCTCTTGGTCCAAGAAGAACATACAGTCCTCAATCATCTCTACAGAATCCCCTCCCTCATCTTCAACCCTTCCTGCAAACAGGCTAACATATCTTGCGCCTGCCTTAGTTGCTAGTATTACCTGGGATAAGGACATCAGGGCAGTACAGTTAATTGGAATGCCCTCATCTACTAACTCCTTAATAAGATGTAAGTTGCTATGACTGGAAGCATCCAAATTAAGCAGAGGAATCTTTATAACTACATTAGGAATTTCTTTGTGGTACTTCCTAGCATCATTTCTAAAATTACCACAAGCCTCAATAGATACAGGCTTTGGGGCCATAACTTTAGCAAACTCATAGATATCACTACCATCTTTTAGAAGGATACTAGGGTTGGTAGTTGCTCCATCTATAACAGGCGTCCATTTCTTTGCTTCACTTATCTTGGAACTGTCGAGAAAAATCTTCACTTCTTATTCCTCCAATTTTACTGAGCCTAACTCCACAAACAGTCCGTTTATAGATAATGTGAAATGCCTCATTCCTGCTTCCTCCCAGATATAGATATATAGGTTCTCAGGCTCAACTATTTCAACTAACACCGCCTCCGGTCCATATCTCTCTATAAAGTCAAGCCGCAATTCCTGTTGTCTTTCTTGCATTGTCTCATCAGATATGCGATTTAGTAGGAGCACTGTAGGAGTAGAAATTGAAGCGACGACTAACAGTATCCCTATTGTAATGAGTATTTGCTTCTTCCACTTTAGTATACCTTCCTCTGTCATTTAGTTCCCTCTCCAACCTATCTGCGTCTCTTGCTCCTTTATTCCTCATAGGTCAATAGAACTGTGAATGCATTGTTATCAATGCTTGCACTGTTACCAGAAATGCAGTAAATATATACATTAGACGTGTCAATAAAAAAATCAAACTCGTGACTGCCTACACTTGTAAAGTTAGGTGGAATTCGATTGCCCGTATTATTAGAAACTAGAACTTGAGCCCCAATTATCTTACTTTTATCTAATCCGTGAGCTATTGTTGCTGAAGCTCCCCCAGCAGGGGACGTGCCTGTAAGTTTCTTTGTCTTTATTTTAGGAGCATCACTGCCAAGCATTGCGAAACCATTTACTTCCAGTCTCGCTGAAGGTGTCTCAGTACCAATACCAAGCCTACCATTGGAGTCAAGCCTCACGACCTCAGTACTTATGCCACTAGAATCCTGCAACTGGAGTCTGTAACTGCTATCTAGCCAGAGGCTCATATGGTTAGCATCAAAGTATGTAGGTGCTGTACCAGCACTCATCTTGAGATAGCCTGCTCTACCTGTTCCCTCGTCTCCATGAACATGAAGGTCTGGGACCCCAAGACAGCCACTTTCATCCTCTAGTAGTACATCACCCAAGTAGATAGAACCACCTTCTATATGAAGCTCCGTCCACTCGAGACCGGTAGCACCTATCTTGTAAGTGTTATCTGCTCCTGGAAGAAGATCCCCGGATACAATTAAATCATCACCTATTAGAACAGGACTACTTGCAGAAGCTAGCCTACTTAGGGCAGTCTGTATACCCACATCCCTGTTTAGATTCCCTATTACGGGGAGCACTGCTACTACCAAGATTACTACTATAACGGCCGCAAGCAGTGTACCCAGTAAAGCCTGGCCTCCCTCACCTTTAATAGGTTTCTTCATTTCCCTTCCCTCCCGGGATTTAGTATTTTTACCACCTCTTGGCCTCTTCCACCTTGGAACTGCCTAGAAGTATCTTCACTTGCCTTTCCCTTCTAATGTCTTGAGTACTGACTCCGGCAAGAATGGAAACATTTTGGCATAGTCCTTCGGGCCCCGAATTTCTTCTAAGGTGATACTGTGGATGGATTGTAACCTGCAAATTTCCTTAACTATCTTATCTCCCTTAGGATCACTAGCAGTATCTAACTGACTTTCTAACCTACGGATCTTTCTAAGGGCCTGTTCTCTTCTTTTCAAGACTCCCTCCCTTCAGAACTGTCCAAAAATATCTCTACTTATGTCTTCCTATATGGTAGTGTCAGTCCAGAGATAGCCCTCCTGTCTAAGGAAGTCAATGGCCTTTCTATTCTCATTAGAAGGATCAGACCTCAGTAAAGATTCTCTGGATAGATCCTCAGGATTAGCCTCAATAGCTAGGAGTATCTTAACTGCAGGTTTTTCTAGATACCCAGCTTCCTCACCCATTTCATCTAGAAGGTTCCTTCCTGCTGGAGTAAGTCTAAGTACTGCACTCATACTCCCTCCTCAGCTGCTCCCTTAGCCGACCAGTTCCTCTTCAGTACTTCCTCTGCCTTCCAGTCTTCATAGTATCTAATTAGATCAGGATGGCGCTGTTCTCCATAGCCAAAGTTTTCCCAGTCAGCTAAGACCCCTATACTCTTAGGCCAACTGACTTCATTTAGAACATCTAAAGTAGCTTTACCTCTAGCCCAGGCATAGAAAGATTCTACACTCTGTCTATCCTCACTTGACCTAATTCGGTCTAGAGAGGCCTGTATACCTCTTCTAGCCATACTACCTTACCTCCTTTATCCTACAACTACCAGCTACTATCCAAACCTACCTTTTAGATTTCTCTAGAGCCTCTCTTCTAGCAGCTGGAATTATCATCTGTAGAAGTTGTCTAGCTAGTTTCTCGGATCCATAGGCTTGCACCTTGACATAGTCTTGCTCATTTATAGAGAAGGCATACACTGGAAAAACTCCCGGAGCCGAAACGTCCTCATAGTAGTACCCTTTAGTGAATCCATCTACTACATAAGACACAGTTCTTCTAGAACTATCCTTCTCAGTCTCCCAAGGCATTCCTTCTTACCTCCTTTTTACTATCCGAACCTACTTTTCAAGAAACTTCTATAGGTCTCAGATCCACTAATCTTTGCCTTTCTTCTCCTTTTAGATCTCCTACCTGGACTGGATGGGCTAGAAGTCTTTCTTACCTGCCCTAAAAGGCCGGAGAGTCCTTTACCCATCCTACTAGCCCCCCTCCTTACTCTAGCCAGTGAATCCTCTGACACTCTTTACCTCCTCTTATCTAATTCCAACTTCAGTCTAGACTTCCCTACCCACCAACTCCTTAATATAGTTCTGTAGGAAATGCCCTTCTTCTAAAGTAAGAGTAGGACGGTCTGTAGACTCTAGCTGTCTACTAATGGATCGGGCAGAGGCGAAGAA
>SDBT01013154.1_pt1 | contig 13273 bp, 22 predicted proteins | sample 2277101 | NCBI WGS metagenome assembly SDBT01 (sample SAMN10404973, study PRJNA504765) | marine sediment metagenome | isolation source: marine sediment core GS10_PC15, 103 cmbsf | place: Arctic Ocean: Southern Knipovich Ridge | collected 2010 | reverse complement strand
GAAGAGGAAGAGGAAGAGGAAGAGGAAGAGGAAGAGGAAGAGGAAGAGGAAGAGGAAGAGGAAGAGGAAGAGGAAGAGGAAGAGGAAGAGGAAGAGGAAGAGGAAGAGGAAGAGGAAGAGGAAAAGGAAGAGGAAGAGGAAGAGGAAGAGGAAGAGGAAGAGGAAGAAATTACCTTTGAGTTCGTCAAGTCTGTTGCAACCAGAGCTATTCAAGAGGGACGTCGTGATGATCTCGTGACGGCACTTAAGCATCTTGGTGCTGAGAACTTGTCTGCGGTTGAGCCCAGCGATTATAGTATGTTCTGCGAGTCGATGATCGCTCTTGAAGACTGATGACCCCACCACGTATTTTTTGCCGCTTGTTTTGGTGCTTACTTGGGTGGCATGATTGGTATCCAGAGGTTAGAAATTGGCATCCACTGTACACACGTCAAACATGTATAGTGCCTGGGTGTAGTGTATCTCGGAGACTTAAACCATATGGGAGGAGCTAATGCCTGTACTTCATGCTAAGTTACCAGCCTCAGCAGCTGAGCGTTGGACTGCCTGTCCAGGATCTACACATATTGAGGCGCCTGTTGAGCGGAAGCGCTCGGAGTATGCAGATGAAGGGACTGCTGCTCACGCCGTTGCTGAGTCAATACTGCAAGGAATAGGTACAAGCAATGATTTCTTAGGCATGTTTGTATACGTTGATGATGATGGTGGTACTGAGATTCGAGGGGAAACTAAACCTGATAAACCGGGTAATTGGGATTCCTTTCTCATCAGCAACGAGATGCTACAGTACGTGCAAGTCTTCACGGATTTCTGTGGCTCAGCATCTATGATCTTCGGTGATGGCAAGAAATCTAGGGTATTAGTTGAGGAGTATGTGAAGCTAGCCAAGGTTCACAAGAAGTTAGGTGGTACCTTAGACTATGCCGAGATCTTCAAGAGTGGGGAAGCTGTGGTTGTTGACTTGAAGTATGGTCGCGGCATCGTTGTTGAGGTTCATGACAACATGCAGCAGAAGATCTATGCATTAGGTCTAGCTTTGAAGTATAAATCGATCAAGACTATCCACTCATATATCGTTCAACCTCGTGCTTATCACCCCGATGGTCCGATCCGTGGGACAATGTACTGTGCTGAGAACCTGCGTACGGAATTCGCGGACTGGTTGTACGAGCGAGCGTTAGATACAGAGGATAAGAGCGCACCTCGTGCTTCAGGTTCTCATTGTCGTTGGTGTGATGGTTTGTCTGTCTGTCCTGAGGTCTTCAAGGAAACAATTGCAACAGCAGCTGAGGACTTTGGTGATTTGGATATGGCTGATGAGCCTGGAGTTGGGGCTAAGTTGGCTAATGCCTTTGAGCTCTTACCTCAGATCAAGGCTTGGGTTAAGTCGGTTGAGACTACTGCACTTACATATCTTAGTGATGGTAAGCCTATGCCGGGCTTCAAGCTAGCGAATGGTCGTCCCAGTAGGAAGTGGGCAGCTGATGAAGCTGACGTCGTTGCTCGTGTTAGGGGTAAGGTCAAGAAGGCCGACTGCTTCAAGCACACTCTGCTAACACCCAACCAAATGGAAAAGCAAATTGGCCTAAAGATGAAGCCAGCTAAAGCTAAGAAGTTAGTTGTAGATCTTATTTACCTCAGACCAGGCGGGCCTAAAGTTGTAACCGCGGATGATCCGCGGGAGGACTTTGCCACCTCAGCAGCGGAGGATTTCGCATGAGTGATGAGTCAAAGCTAGACCTTGATACTTATAACACAACTCTTTGGATAGTTGTTGGTGAGCATGCTCTGTTAGGTAAACACATAGAGGAATTTTGGTCTGAAAGTGAAGCTGAACGTTATGCTAGAGTTATGGTTTATGTTGAGGAGGAGTTTGTCTCAGCTAACATGTTTGCCGTTACTGTAGCTATGATAGATAAAGAACTTATCAAAACCTTTATAAGTGCAGATTTGGAATGAGTAGTCACTTGAGTAGACGATGGCGTCGCCCGCATGTTGGCAAGAAAGGCAATCATCAGCGGACACCTTGTAGATGGTTGGTGTGGCTTCGCAGGCACGATGACCGAGCCAAAGCAGACATGGACGAAGCGGTTGAAGATTTTGACCAAGCTATGCAAGGTGTTGCAGAGCTGTTGATAACTGACACAAGTATGCTAGCAGTAACAGCAAAAGCTTTAGGGCTTTGTAGCGAACTGGTAGCTCGTGTCCATGGTTTCTTAGACCCTGAAGGTCTTCAGGATTTTGGTGAGTGGTTGAGAATATACGGTACTGTTTCTCCTGTTATCTTAGATGATGGGGAACTGCCTCATACGGTTCATTTTCACGAAGGTATGCAAGTACGTAACTTCATGCGCCGTACTGGTTTATGTGATAACTGGACAGACCATGACTTCGATGATCACTGGGTACAAATTGTTTGTCTAGCCCTTGATGCTGAGAAAATGAAGCAAAAAGTATGAGAGCTAGAGAGTATGAGCTCATGCTAGATGCTATTGAGGTAGGGGTTAATCACGGATGGCGTGCTGCCCATAAACATATTGAAGGTACACCGTCAGAGGCCTATTTCAAAGAGGCTATGGAGCGTGAGATTATGAATGCAATTAGCGAGAGGTTTATTTTTGATGGTGTCTTTAGGAAGGATAATGACGTATGAGTACTTTTGTATTCAAGCAAGTTGGTGACCTGACTCTTATAGAAATTGATGGGGTTGAACTCCAAAGTTTCGTTGGCCCAGTTAATATTGAAGTTAACCCCCATGAACCAATAGTTGTTACACTTATAGTGATACCAACCGAAGGCTGGGAGATTGCCTTTGCTGATGCCAACATAGAAGTGGATACCTCACAATTGCGCGCTGAGGTAACACAAGAGTATCACCTCACAGAATACAACGAAGAAGAGGAACTAAGAGACGCATGAGATGGTGGGGTAGAAAGCAACGTATCATAGACTTGGAGGATCAGCTAGCAGCTCACCAAAAACTTCTTGAGGACATAATACCCCTTCTCAGAGTACAAGCAAGCTATATAGAGACACCCCAAATAGGTGCTGGCATAAGTCTTAAGATACTTAGGACTATAACTCGTATACATAAGTTACTACGCAATGAATCAAAGTTTTAGTAAGGGGCGGCAGTACCCACCTAGAATACTTCTATGTGGGATTAGCATAGAGGTTGCTTGGTTGGAGCAAAAGCTAATAGAAATGTGGCGTGATTCCTCGCCCATATGCCAAGTAATGACAAGTAAGAGTGCAGGCTGTTATGGTTGCAGATGCTGTGTTATTATAAGAAAGTCAGACGTACAAGAGTCTAGCTAATCAGCTAGTCATCTAATCACACTAACCAGAAGAGGAGACTCTTATGTCCGACAATAAAAGCCGTACTCGTGTTATCTCTCCGCCTTTCCGAGTTTCATTCCCGGCCGTCTTTGAGCCAAAGGCTTTTGAGGGGAATGATCCTAAGTTTTCTATTGTCGCGGTCTGGACTCCTAGTGAGTTTAAGGCCCCGGAGAAGAAAGCTTGGAAGGCTATGCTTGCCATGATGGATGAAGCATGTGTAGAGAAGTTTGGCAAGAAGCTTAAGCTCGCTAAGGTTCGTCATCCGCTTCGTAAGGGTGAAGAGAAGGAGCATTTGCAGGGCTTTGAAGAAGGTCAGATCTTTGCCACACTCTCAACTAAGATCCGTCCGGGTCTAGTTGATCGTGAGCTTCAGCCGATCATCGATCCGAGTGAGTTCTACGCGGGATGCTATGCCCGTGCCACGCTCACTGCCTATGGTTACAGCAATGTAACTAAGGGCGTTGCTCTCGGTCTTGGTAACATCCAGAAATTGGGTGAGGGTGAACCTCTTGATGGGCGTGTCGCAGCCGAGGATGATTTCGGTGATGACGCTCCTGAGTGGGGTGACCAGCCTGCTACTGAGGATAACGACGACGATCTGCTCGGCTAGGCCTGCCTACCCGCCTATCGAGCAATAAGGTGGGGCGGGCTGCGCACCTAGCCCGTCTCATCATCTTTATAGCACTCTACGGTATGTTGTCAGTGCCCCATACCGTAGATGAGTGGAAGGGGCAGGTGAACTGCTTTGAGTAGACCCTGCCCCTTCTTACTTTAACTTTAAGAGGCAACATGAAACGGCTTACGGCAATTGTAGTTGGTTCTATTCTTTGGGGTTTCTTTTTTGGCTTGGTTGGAGCAACTCTTACAATCATAGGTTTATCTAGCTTCTGGCTTTTTTGGTATCTGGATACAATATCTCCTTTGTTAGCACAAGGGATTGCTGTTGGTGTTGTTATTGGTATAGTCTTTGGCATATACACAGGCTTGCGCCAGAGGATTGATAACTGATGGCGCATGTCGATAATGATGGCATTATATACCCGCAGCCACCTCGTACCAAGTTAGCTAATGCTTTGGTCAAAGCTCTATGTGAGGGTAAAGTTATTGAACTTAGCTTAGGAGACGATGATCCTGAAACTTTCTTTGTTGTGGAAGTTACAGATGGGCAGTATGCTGAGGTTAGAATTGCTTTACGACCTATCAAAGGTTTCATTGCAGGTCAGATAGTAGGAGCTGGTTGATGGGTGATATAGCAGACGAACATGTAGATCGTCTTGCTGAAGAGGGATGGTTCCACAATTATAACTATGACTTAGGTTATCCTCATTTCCATATAACTAAGAAAAGGGCTGACAAATATGCAGCTGAGGAATTCCTTCTTGCCGATGTAGAAGAAATGAAATATTGTTGGGCACATGATGAGTATTCATGCGAGCACTGTGAAGTTATACTTATTGGGTTCAGTACTTATCAGCATCATTTGAGGGATACTCACGGCTTACCAAGATCTTTCTATGAGGAGCGCTCATGATCTACTTAGATTTCGAGACCCGCTCAACAGTTAAGCTGAAGGTCACAGGTCTTGGCCCGTACGCCGAGGATGATTCCACAGAGGTCATGTGTATGGTGTGGGCCATCGACGATGGTGAGCCTGAGCTATGGCACATCGGTCATGAGCGTCTTGGAATTGAGGCGACTACTATTCCACTTACCCTAATTCAAGCTATTCGTAACGGTCATAATGTCGAGGCTCATAACGCTGCATTCGAGCGTGCATTATGGGGTGGAGCTTTAGCACGAGATCATGTTTGGGCTGCATGTATGTGGGAAGATTATCTATTTGAGCCAGAAAGCTGGCGTTGTTCCGCAGCTCTCGCTGCCTCGTACGCTCTGCCTCGTAGTCTTGATGGTGCAGCCAAAGCACTACGCCTCAAAGAGCTGAAAGATGAGAGCGGTAAAGGTCTTATTCAAGCAGCTCAGCGCCAGAACAAAGAAGGTGAGTGGACTATCACGTGGGATAAGGTAACAGAACTGCATTACTATTGCCTTCAGGACGTAGTAGTCGAACGAGAAATCTCTAAAGCGCTTCGACCCTTGTCAGCATCTGAGCAGCGCTTGTGGGAAGCTGATCGCCGTATGAACGAACGTGGAGTTTACGTGGATATGGCCTTTGCTCAACGTGGAATTGAGATGCGAGCGCACGAGCTTGAGAGACTTAAAGCAGATATGTGGAGCTTAACTAATGGAGCCGTCAAGACAGCAACTAATCGTATTGGTTTGAAGGCTTGGTGCGCAGAGCACGGACTTGACTTACCAAACATGCAAGCAGCTACTATCACTGAGGCTCTGAAGCTAGATGATCTTGAGGAGCATATTAGACAAGCAATTACTATATACCAGCGTGCCAATAAGAACTCAGTAGCCAAGTATAAAAAGGTTGTTGTCACGGCCAATAGTCAAAGCCGAGTTATTAATACCATGCTCTTTCATGGCGCAAACACGGGACGCTGGTCCGGTGCGGGCTTGCAGCCACAGAACCTACCACGAGGGTTTAGTCCTAAGGTTGGTGCTGAAGTTGCCAGGGATGCTATGGAGTTAAGCTATGACGACTTCTCCTTGATCTATGGCTCGGCCATCGAAACACTGAGTAAATCTGTTAGAGCTTTAATCATGGCTAGCCCGGGGCATTCCCTATATGTGGCTGACTACGCCTCGATTGAGGCAAGAGTTCTATGCTGGCTTGCATGTGAGGAGGAATCTCTTGAACTATTTCGCACGGGTGGTGACGTTTACAAGGATATGGCTTCTTCTATCTTTAACGTGCCCTATGAAGAAGTAACTGGCGATCAAAGGTTCTTAGGTAAGCAAGCGATTCTCGGTCTAGGTTATGGTATGGGGGCTTTGAAGTTTAGAGATACTGTGAAGGCGCGGACTGGTATGGTACTTCCTTTGAAGTTCTTTAAGGATGTTGTGATAGTCTACCGTAAGGAGAGGTACACAAAGATTTGGGAGTTATGGAACACCCTTGAAGAGGCAGCTTGCGAAGCTGTACGTACACGACAGCTAATCAAGCAGGGATACTTTCGCTGGAAAGTGTCGGGTAGATTCCTCCACTGTCGTCTGCCAAGTGGCCGTCTGCTTTCATACCCTGAGCCGTACTTAGCTGAACGACGTACTTGGCTATTCAAGGCCTTCACTAAAGACAAGGAGCTCACTTGGATTGTAGTGAAAGGAACTATCAAGTCTGATACTCCACCAGTAGCTAAGGCTCGCAAGCAAGCAGCTGAGTCAGAAGTTGTTCTCTCACATGAAAAACCGAGTATGCGTGATGGAGAATCCTTAGTGTACTGGACTTCTCGAGGCTACGGCAATTGGATGCGGGAAGAGACCTATGGTGGAAAGCTTGCAGAGAACGTGACTCAAGCAGTTGCTCGTGACGTCATGGCTGAAGCGCTAGTTCGCGCGGACGAGCATCCAATATATAATCAAACTTTGATTACGGTTCATGATGAGCTGGTTGTTGAGGTACCGAACGGCAAGGGCGAGCTAAAAGAGTTTGAGGAACTTGTCGGCCAAGTGCCACTGTGGGCACCGGGTTTACCTGTAGACGTCGAGGGATGGACGGGAAAGAGATATGGAAAATGAAGGCTCATGATGAAACTTTTGATGAAAAGGCAGCACGTATGCGAGGACCTGCAAGAGAAACCACTACATCCTTTATACAGCATGAGGTAGGAGAAATCCTACACAATCAAGCCGTACTGGCGGATGCACTTTGTATTTTGCTAAAGTATAGCAAATTTGGTGAAGGCCTAATGATTGGTCCTGATAAAGTTCATAGAGCCAAACTTTATCATCGTCTCACCAAGATTACTCTCAAACACCAGGTTGATGCCGATGCCAGATAAAGTATGCAGGACATGTATTTGGTGGGATAGCGATGCGCTTAGAGCTCGCCGAGGACGCTCAGTATCTGTGAGTATAACGAGAACATGTTTGCGTATTGGAGATGAGGGTAATGGTCGACAGTACCTTGATGGTACTGAGCATATCAATAGTTCCCCATTTTGTTTCTTGTCTAGTACTGAGCAGTATACCTGTGACAACTGGACGGAGGATGCACCATGATTTACTTGGTAATAGAAGATTTCTATCCTGAAGCTGGGTATAACCTTATTGGGTATTCTACAAACCTAGATACTGCAAAAATATGCCTGGATAAGTTTGTAAAAACACCCGGCGCTCCAGGTGGTACTGAAATAGCTATTGTAGATTCTATACCAGAAACCATCTATCGTAACTGAAGAAGGTTTATGAAATACCTAAAGTACTTTGTAGCTATGCTTCTCATATTCATTCTCGCGGGTTGTGCTTCAGCTCGGCCTAGCTTTAAAGATCCATGGCATGTAGCAGCTATAGGTGCGGGTGTAGCCGATGTAGCAACCACTTATGTTGGATTGAAAAAAGCTAATGTACGGGAGTTCAACCCTGTAATAACAACTATTTGTGGCATTGAAGCTTTTGGAATAGCAGCTTGTGCTGCAGCACTTAAGGCGGCAGTTCTTTCCATGATGGTATGGATAGAAAAGATTTATAATCTAGATGGGTGGGAGAAACGAATTTTTTGGCTAGTACCTACATCAGTATGGGGTGGAGCTGCAGTGTGGAATGCACATATTATCTGGGATGAAGATTGATGATCTGCCCAGTTTGTAAACACAAAGATATTAGAGAGCTAAAGAATACTGGGCTTGGATTCTTAGAGGTTATTCATTTGGATGGTATAGAATGCAGGTGTACCTCAGAAGAGTGGATCAGCTTCAATACAGTAGGCTATTTTGACATACGAGCTTGGAAGAAAAAACTACTTGAGATGATTGATGATATGAGAAAAAAGATTGAGGAGTTACCTGAATGAAATTAGTATGTACTCAAGTAAAAAATACCCTAGCGGATCTAGCTATAGAACGTAGGCGAACTAATGTCTGCACATGTGGACATAAACATTATGCTCATATACCTTTAGGTGGTCCTTGCAAGCGTTGTTCTTACATGGAATTTTGGGAAGTAGAAAAATGAAAGACTGGGATCATCAGTTTGCGGAGTTCATACTGTACTCTGGTGAGAAAGCTCGTGGCTTGTTCTGGTCTATGCGTACTGGTAAGACCAAGGCTATTATTGATCTTGCCACGTACCTGACGGCTAAGGGCGAGATAACTGGTATGATTGTGGTAGCACCGAATGGTGTCCACGTTAATTGGACTGCCCGCGAGTTGCCAAAGTGGTGGCCACCACTTTCACATGGTTCACTCTTGACATATAAACATCTCACTTGGTCTAGTAAGAACACTAAGCAACATCATGCTGAAGACTTCCTTGCAGGTAGAATGAGAAGTTTACATATCCTCAGTGTGAATGCTGAGGCCTTGATTGTTGAGCGCTTTCAGAAACTTATGAGGCACTTTCTCAAACAGCATGGTAAAAATATCCTCGTGGTGTTTGATGAGTCCCATCTCTTCCGCCGGCCTGGTGCCAAGCGAACTCGGCTGGCTCGAGGCTTGGCCAAGAAGTGTAAGTACCGGCGGATCCTAACAGGCACAGCAGCTTTGAATTCCCCGCTACATCTCTGGTCTCAGCTAGAGCTGCTCCAGCCGGAAGCACTTGGTTACCGTACCTTTGGGCAGTTCAAGAATCAGTATGCCGTGTATGTGAATACCTATCGCGGAGACGGTCGAATGTACCCGAAGCTGGAGCGCTATAAGAACCTCGAAGAGCTTCGTGCCAAGGTATCAGAATGGGTGTCAGTCGTTCCGCGTAGCGAGGTTAAGGATCTTCCCCCGCTGATTGAGACCATTCGTATCGTGCCTCTCACGGCAGCTCAGGAGTCCGCCTATACGAAAGTAGTAGATCACCTTGAATCTGACCTTACAGAAGATCTGACGATCACTGAAGCAGCCGTGCGTATTACTAAGCTGCAACAGATACTGTCCGGCTTCATACTCGATGAAGAAGGGAAGGTAATCCGCATTGAGGAAGAACCCCCAAGGTATACCTCTCTGCTTGAAGAGGTGCTCGGCACAGAGCCATGTAGAGTTATTGTGTGGTGTAGATTTCGGGAAGAGCTTAGACACCTTGGTTTATTTCTACAAGGAAAAGGAGTCCGGGTGTTACCTTATCATGGCGGTGTACCAGCAGGAGCACGTGAACATTGTGTCGACCTCTTTCAGAATTGGGAGCAGGAAGAACCCGTTGTTTTTCTTGGACAGCCTCAAGCCGCCGGCATGGGACTCGATCTGTCTAACGCAGAGGCAGTCATTTGGTACTCTCACACATATGATGCAATCACTCGTGACCAAGCTTCGGAACGTGCAACAAAGATGGGAACAAAGAGTGTGGCAATTGTGGATCTAATGACTAAGGGCACGGTTGATGAGGCAATTATTGCCAACCTACGTAGCAAGCAGGGTCTTGCTAATCTTGTAACTGGTGAAGGCTTACTGAAGTTTGTTAGGGGAGAAGCCGCCCCGATTTCAGGCAAGCATGGTCAAACTGAAGAAGAGGAGATTAGTAATGCAGACTAAAGAAGGCACATGGGTACCCAATGATACTGGTCAAGTACGTGGTCGCTGGATACAGACTTATGGTGGTGGAAGATTTTATCCGCAAGATCCGCAAGATGGGGAGGTTAGTATATACGACATAGCTCATTCTTTGAGCCAGATCTGTCGGTTCAACGGGCACACCACTTCTTTTTATTCTGTGGCTCAGCACAGTATTGTTTGTAGCCGCTTAGCTAATGATGATGAAGTCGCCTATTTTGCACTCCTACATGATGCTGCTGAGGCTTATGTTGGAGATATGATGCGGCCACTTAAGTGGAGCGGTCAAGAGCTCGGTCGATTATTTCGTGAGCAAGAGGCAGCTGTCGAGCGCGCGATCTCACAACGCTTTGGACTTGTATGGACTGAGGAGCTAAGAAAGGAAGTCAAGCGTCTTGATGATGTGGCCTTAGCTATAGAGGCTTATCATTTGATGACTCGACGGTCATGGATAGCAGAGCTATATCTTGCACAGCGGGTTGTTACACCTAGACTTGATGAGTTGCTTGTGGAGTACAAGCCTTGGGTTGAGCAAGTACCTATGCCTCTAGTAGAGCAATACTTCCTTCACAGCTTTCGTGATCTGCGAGTGCAGGCTTGCATATAGCATCTTAGTATGTCATAATATTTAAAATTACAATGAAGGAGGTTACTATGAATAATCTAGCTAAGTGGTATGAGGCGGTTGTAGCTTTTCAAGTTAATATCCTCGGTAATAAGGCACCACGTGAGGTTCAAGTCCTTAACGAATTGGAGCTAGAATATACACATAAGCATTTGAATGAAGAGCTTCATGAATTGGGGGTAGCTAAAAACGTTTACCAGCAAGCAGATGCTTTAACTGACCTAATCTATGTGGCTTTAGGTGGGTTGTTCAAAATGGGTATAGCTCCTGGCGTACTCTTCCAAGAAGTGCACGATGCCAACATGCGTAAGGATCCGGCATCTACAGATCGTACTAAGCATGATGCGGTAAAGTCTAAAAACTGGATTGGTCCCGATCTTCCGATGGCAATAGCAAAAGCATTGGCATTTCAAGTAGAAATGCCAATGCTCTTCAAGCGTGTACAAGCAAAGGTAGCTCAGCGTGGTGAGTCTTACAACACTTCTGGAACTACTAATAAGATTGAAGTAGAGGACTACTTTCCTTTTGGTCATCCATCGCACGCTCAGATGGTGCACATAAAAGCCCTTCGCTTAATAGCAACTGTAAGCCGGGACATGGAAAACCCCGATCTACCAGACTGTGCAGAGCACGTCGTTGACCTTGCTGCCTACCTGTCATTCTATTTTGACTTCATAATGGAACAAGCAACACAGGCAGGAGTACCTATGTTAGATGAGGTTGAGGAGAAGCTAGCGCAATGATGACACCTCCACCGGTACAGCAAGCCAGTCAAGATTTTGCCCAGCATTATACTCAGTTGCTAACCCGCTTTGTACGAGGTTGGTGCACGGAGACCACAGTCAACGAACGAACAGGAGCTGAGATACATTTTATTCCGGAGGGATTCACTATGAATTTCCCTATAGAACACATCCTCCCCACTATCTCAGTACGGCGTACATTTCCTCGTACCGCTGCAGTTGAAAATATGTGGGTTTTAACTGGTAGTCCTAGTCTTACTCGTTTGCATCAACATGGCATACATATTTGGGATAACTTCGTTGATGAGGACGGGGATGTATCCACAGCATATGGTTGGAGATACCGTAACTACTTCCATCGCGATCAGTTGAAGATGGCAATTGAGCATCTAAGTGAGCAGCCCACGTCTCGGCAAGTGTGGATTTCTGCTTGGGATCCTGGACGGGATGGTCTTGGCGATGACCCTTCACCAAACTTCCCGTGTCCTGTTGGGTTTAATGTTCATCGCAGTAAGGAGGGTCTTCATTCTACTTTAGTTATGCGCTCAAGTGATGTCTTTATGGGTCTCCCATATGACGTCATGGGTCATGCCTATTTGCTTGCTGCCATTGCAGCTTCTATAGATCCAGAATTGGATGTAGTAAGCATGCAGGTTGTGCTAGCACATCCCCATCTTTATAGCTGTCATATAGATATGGCACGAGAAGCTCTTGCTCAAGAGCAGATTTACCTTCGTACAGCTATGAATCCTTGGATTAAACTGCCTCGTTGGAATACTCGACGGATTGTTCGTTACCACAAAGAGTATGTAACAATGATCGAGCAAGAGCTGAAACAAGTTATTACTTGGCCTATGCACCATTGCAGACCGGAGGTTGTACTATGACTGAGTACCTAAAGTACCCTCTCTATTTTGATTTAGATCCAAGCGGCTACGATGGACCGCCATATGATATTGAGATGATAGCTGGAGGTACTCGTAGTTTTCAAATGGTACCAGAGAAGCCTACACTATCTCGCAAGTGGGCTTCTCGCTTCTATACTCTTGCTGAGCTTATAGCTACTTGGTCCAAAGATCCTGATCGGCAAGTAGGAGCTGTGATTGTTAGCGATCGCAAAATAGTTCGTGGTATGGGGTATAACGGTATTCCGCGTGGTCTTGAGGATGTTAAGCTCCGCACTGATGACCACATACATGCAGAGGTAAATGCCATCCTCAACGCAAGCGGTAATGTTAAGGGTTGTGCCTTATTTGTTACTACCTTTCCTTGTACTCCTTGTGCGGCAGTAATAATCCAAGCCGGTATCGAGGCAGTCTATGCTCCGTCTATGGACTACGGTAGTAGTAGTAGTTCATGGTGGCATTCACAACTACATGCAATGTCTATGTTCCATGAGGCTGGAGTAGAGGTGGCGAATGCGAAATAAGACGGCAGAGAAGAACCTCTGGGCTTGGCTAAAGAAAGGCGCTCTCGGTTGCGAAGATATTTCTCTGCATAGGATTGAGAATACTCTTGCTCGCTCTACACCTGATGTTGTAGCAGCGGTTGGTAGTACCATGTTCTTCATAGAGCTCAAGACAACTGCTCGCCCAGTTCGTAAGACCACACCGATACGAGCACGGTTCCAACAAGGTCAGACTAACTTCCTTTACTACTGGGCTCTTAAGCACAACTCAGCCTTCCTATTACTTCAGGTAGGCTCAGGTGCAGAAGCATGTAGGTATATGCTTCGCGGGACTAATGCACGTGCTGTAGAAGCCGGTGAGCTATATGAGAATGACCTTAATACTCTTGCTTTGGTTTCGCCTACAGCAAAGTCTGAAGAGATACTACAGTATGCCGCTTTCAAGATAGAGGAGATTTTCAGGTAATGGTTACTATACATGAAGCTTTGGTTATTGATGGTATTGCTGCACGTGTGGGGAGTATTTTGTTTGATGCTTGGCGTAAAGATCGGGGCTACC